>ERZ1048068.997-NODE-997-length-23211-cov-4.660390_pt1 | contig 23211 bp, 15 predicted proteins | sample MGYA00383098_ERZ1048068 | MGnify/ENA primary metagenome ERZ1048068 (study PRJEB29581, sample SAMEA5548368) | metagenome | biome: marine; feature: coastal; material: water | depth 1 m | study: Short-term variability in the microbial, nano- and picoplankton dynamics... | reverse complement strand
CCACGCCGATTTCCTTGCGGCCCTGCCCTCCGAACTCGAACGCTCCGACTTACTCGCCCGCGTCACTGCGCTGGAAGATCCCGATCTCTCCCGCATCGCAACCTCCTATTTGCCTCTCACGTTCAGCCGTCGCCACGGTGACCCGAGTCGACCATGGAATAAATTCAGCATTCGGTTACGCAACAGCCAAGGTCAACGACGCCTCGCCTACGAAGGCAACTGGCGAGATATTTTTCAAAACTGGGAAGCACTATGCTTGAGCTATCCCGAATTCCTCGACGCCGCGATTGCCAAGTTCCTCAACGCTTCCACCGCCGACGGCTACAACCCCTACCGGATCACCCAAGCCGGAATCGAATGGGAAGAACCCGATCCAGAAGACCCGTGGGCTTCGATCGGCTACTGGGGAGACCACCAGGTGGTCTATCTCCTAAAACTGCTGGAATGGTCCGCCCGCCTACACCCCAGTCGCCTCGCCGGAAGCTTGCGTCCCGCCAGCTTCAGTTACGCTGATGTTCCGTATCGTATCACAGGATACGACGAGCTGCGCCAGGATCCACGTAACACCATCACCTTCGCCGCTGACTACAATAAAGAGATCAGCAGCCGGGTGGAATCAATGGGCGCCGACGGCCGTTTGCTCGTCACCGCCGATGGCCAGGTGCAGCACGCCAACCTCACGGAAAAGCTGCTCGTGCTCGTGCTGGTTCGGCTCACGAATTTCATTCCCGGTGGTGGCATCTGGATGAACACCCAGCGGCCCGAATGGAACGATGCCAACAATGCTCTCGTAGGCTACGGCGTTTCTGTCGTCACGCTGAACTACCTGCGTCGTCTCCTCGCCTTCGTGCAAGATTCTGTCTGGCCGATGTTAGGTTCAGCGCCGGTTTCCGTTTCGGCCACCGTGATTGAATTGGCCGATCAAGTGAGTGCCGCTCTGGAACGGCACAAAGACGTTTTGGATAACCCTACGATCGATGCTCAAAAACGCCGCGCATTCGTGGACGATCTCTCTTCGGCCGGAGCAAACTATCGTCGCAGTCTCTACGCAGATGGATTGAACACAACCAAACCCGTAGAGACAGCCACGCTGCAGTCATTATTCGCGACCGCACTGGATTTTGTGGATCACAGTCTGCAAGCAAACCGCCGCGACGATCATCTCTTTCACGCCTACAACCTACTCGAGTTCCGCGATGCGCCCGCGTCATTGGACCTGCACCATTTGCCTGAAATGCTCGAGGGCCAGGTGGCCGCTCTGAGCTCCGGACTGCTGTCCGCCAACGAGGTCGTGCAGTTGCTCAACGCCATGCGTGATAGCGCAATCTTCCGCGAAGATCTGCATACGTATCTGCTCTATCCCGACCGTCAGCTACCCGGATTTCTCGCCCGCAATGTCATTTCCGATTCGGCCTGGAAGGACTGTGCGCTGTTCGAGGAAATGATCGCCCAAGACGAACACCGGCTGGTGCAACGTGATGCGGCAGGCGACGCTCGATTCCATGCCGATCTCGTGGACGGCGAAGCTCTCGATCGCCTCCTAGCCGAACTGGCAGACGACCCCGTTTGGGCCAAATCGATTACAGAAGCCGCCGACCAGATTCGCGTGGTCTACGAAGAAGTCTTCAATCACCGCGCCTTTACCGGACGTAGCGGAGGCATGTTTGGCTTCGAGGGATTGGGCTGCGTTTACTGGCACATGGTCGCGAAGCTTCTCTTGGCCGTGCAGGAGAGTCTAGTCGCCGCGCAAGCCGCCGATTCCCCTGATGCACCCGCATTGATCAAGGCCTACTACGATGTGCGCGCGGGTCTCGGGTTTAACCATACTCCGGAAGTTTTCGGAGCGTTTCCGACCGATCCTTATTCACACACTCCGGGTCACTCGGGTGCGCAACAACCCGGCATGACCGGACAGGTAAAGGAGGAGATCCTCACCCGTCTTGGCGAACTCGGAGTGCAATTCGCCGATGGCCAAGTCGGATTTAATCCCACGTTCCTGCGCTCCGATGAGTTCAACTCCCATGCCACTCAATTCGACTATGTCGACCTCGATGGCAATGCCCAGAGCCTGCCACTCCCCGCAAACACGCTCGCCTTCACCCTTACCGGCGTGCCGATCGTTTATCAGCGCGTAACGGGAATTTCCGAGTATGCGGTCTATCGTGGCACCGAACGAGAAGGAGCGACCGCGATGCCGGGCACACAGCTCGACGCGGGGACAGGCGCCGATTTGATGCAGCGCACCAACCGCATCCATCACATCGTCGTTAAACTCGGCGACGACTTCCATTTCCTCGACTAGGCGGATGAATCAATTGTCACTTCACAAGTGACAATTGATTCGGTCGGCAGCGTCGTGACTAGCCGTCCGATGAGGCGCGCTTGGGGTTGTTCCGTTTGGCGGCCTTGGGCTTATTTACAGAACGACCGGTAATGAGTTCACAGTTGAGCAAAATGTGCTGCTGAGAATCGAAACGTTTGTTGATCAGATCGAGTAGCCGTTTACCCCCAATTACACCGATTTGGTGAAACGGGATTCCTACGGTGGTCAGCTTCGGCTGGCCTTCCAATGGATCCAATCCATCAAACCCGGTAATCGAAACATCCTGAGGAACTTTAAGCCCCGCTTCACCGAGTGCCTTCATGAGATCAAACGCCTGGTGATCGGCCGCACAAATCCAAGCCGTGACACCATCTTTGGTTTTCTTGACGACCTCGGCATGAGCGTCTTCCAGCGACATCTGCCGACGTGGATTCACGTTGATTGCATCTTCTGGGTAGATCTCGAGACCTCGCGCCGTCATCATTTCGACATAAGCACCATAACGGCGCAGCGCCCACCCGGCTTCGACCGGATAATTCCAAGTGAAGAACCCGATGCGACGATGCCCTTTGCCAGACAAATGCTCGACCAGTCGCTCGATCCCGCGGTGGTGATCGACATCGACACAATTCAACGGACTTTGGCCATACTGTTCCACCAAAGACACGACGGGATGTTTCCGCTTTAGCTCGTCCACGATCGTTTGCGGGAAGGGATAAATTAGAACAACTCCGTCCCACATCCGGCGACCCGCAGATACAATTTTAGCGTAAGACGGACTGTTGAGGTGGAGATCTTCCGGGCGCACAAAGTGCAGATCGAGTCGCACATCCTGGACCCGAGCGACTTCAGAGAGCCCGTTCAGGAGCTCCTGTCCTGGATTGCCATAGTCGGTGCGTTCGAAACTAGGAAGATCGACACAGATCAAGACGCCCAGCGTCGTGGACGTGCGGCGACGTTGATGGGAAGCCGGCTCGCGTTTCTCGGTGTGGTTGTAGCCCAGTTGGGAAGCGAGAGCGAAAACTTTGCCTCGCGTAGTCGGGTTGATGCCGGGGTGATTGGTGAAACAACGCGACACGGTGGCGCGCGAAATTCCCAGTTCTTCGGCAATAAATTGTTGGTTGATCTTGGCCATGCGGCAGCGGTCGGTTCGAGGGGAAGGACTGAAGAAACAGACATATCGTTTCAGTCTTGTGCTCAATGCAATTTTTTATGCAATTTTATGCATTAAGTTTCTTTACGACTTTGCCAAATAGCCCCATAAATAAGGCGTGAAACCTTCTGGTATCAGTCCAGCCCCTGCCCCCTCGCCCGATTCGCGTCCATTCGCGGCCTCGGCGAGCAAGGTTGCGCTGGTGGAAACCGGTGCCGGCGCATGGCAACTGCAGCGCAACGGCGAGCCCTACACGATTCGTGGAGCGGGCGGAAATAACCATTTGGAAATCCTGCAACGGTCAGGGGGCAACACCCTTCGCACCTGGGGCGTCGACCAATTAGAGAACAGCACCGAAGGAACGACTCTGCTCGATCGCTGCGCCAAACTGGGGGTCAATGTGATGCTTGGTTTGTGGATCACTCACCAACGCCACGGCGCAGACTACGGCGACCCCATATTTCTCCAACAACAACGCGACCGCATCCGCGCATCCGTGCGCGCCTACCGCGATCACCCCGCGCTGCTGATCTGGGGCCTGGGCAACGAAATGGAGGGCGATGGCAAGGATCCACGTATTTGGCAGGAGCTCGAAGTTCTGGCGCAAATCGTGAAAGAGGAAGATCCCCATCATCCCGTGTGCACCGTGGTGGCGGGAACAGACGACGAGAAAATTCGACGCATGATGGAGCACTACACTTCATTGGATTTACTCGGGGTAAATATTTACGGCGGAGCCGAACAGGTTGATCAAAGATTAGCGGACCAAGGCTGGAGCCGCCCTTACCTGCTGACGGAATTTGGGCCGATGGGTCACTGGGAAGTGGAGATGACCAATTGGGGTGCGCCGATTGAACCTATTTCAGTCGACAAAGTTTCGGCCTACGCCGAAGCGCATCGTGCACAATTTGAACGCGGTCGTGGTCTTTGCTTAGGCACATTTTGTTTCATCTGGGGGCACAAGCAGGAAACCACCGGAACGTGGTTTGGTATGTTTTTGAAGACCGGCGAAAAAACCCCCATGGTCGATGCAATGCATCGCATCTGGACCGGCGTTGAGCCCGCGCATCGTTCGCCGATGATCACCGGGCTGCGCAGTTCGCTGCGGGAACAAGAGGCAGTCGCTGGTTCGGTTCACGAGGTAGATGTAATTTACAACCATCTCGACGGAGGCCCTCTTGACATCGAATGGCAGGTGATCTCCGAAACTCACGATCGTCGATCCGGGGGCGATGCGGAAGAAACGCCGCCCATGATTCCAGGATGCATCATCGATGCTGAGGGCGATCGCGCCCGCATCCAACTGCCGGATGCATCTGGACCATATCGCGTGTTCGTCTTTTTGCGCGATCAGCATGGCGGCGGTTCGGCCGCGAATTTTCCGTTCTACGTCGCTTAGCGGCTTAAGCACGCGCGACCTACCACGCGCTTCATTGAGCTGAAAGCATGCATGGTGCGGTTTCGGCTGCGCCGCCCCACCTCGCATGCTAACCGCATGGTAAACTTACTCGTGCGCTGATGGTCCTCCCCCATACAGGAAAGAAAAAACCCGACTCGCGACAGCGAGCCGGGTTTGTTCACCCGAGAGTGTAACCAATATTAGAATACCATTCCAAATTCGAGGCGGGCGGAGATGCCGCCAGCGAAACCGAGACCGTATTGGTCGCGATCATCAAAGAGATTGTTCACATTGAGCTGCACGCGGCTCTCACGTTCCATGAAATCGAAGTTGTAGCTGATCATGGCGTCGATGTTGTAGCGCGGATCGGTGTAGAGCGCGATCGGGTTGCCATTGGCATCGACCTGGAGCTGACCGGAACCATCGGTGCGAGCACTGATGAACTCACGCTCGGACTCGTATTGACCACCGATACCGAAGGTCAGACCGGCCCAGACACCATCCTCAGCGAATTTGTAAGTCGCCCAGAACGCAGCGGCGTCTTCGGGAGTGTCATCATCGGAACCGATACCGAGGTAGCCGGCGCCTTGCCAGGTGGAAGAATCACTAGGATCGCTGTAAGCTTCGTTCAGTGGGAAACCACTCAGACCCCAGCTTCCGTCAGGGAAGAACCAGTTGGCCCAACGATCTTCGGTGGCAGGGTGGCGAGGGAACGAGCCCACGTTAAGCGTCCGACGCTCGAGGTGAGAGTAAGTGAGGAGCATTTGGAAACGCTCGGTGGGGGACCAGAGGAGTTGGAAGTCGTAACCTTTGGACTCATCATCACCACTGTTGTAGGCTTGATAGGTGCCACGGTCAGGAGCAGCGCGGTCCATCGTAGCGATGTTCACGTTAGGATCATCGATATCGAAATACCATCCGGGCCAGCCTTGGCCGGCAGCGACATTGGCGTAAACCTTGTCCATGTAGGCGGCTCCAGCGGAGTTGGAGGCGTTGAGATACCACTTGCCATCCTGTTGGTAAGCAGCGCCAGCGGCTTTAGCGGCGTTCCACTCGGTGACAGCGTTTTGCTGCGCGACAGACCAGTCAGCATTACCGGGCTCAGGATTAGCACCCTGAACGAGGTAAGTGATGGGCTTGGACGCATCGAACTGATTCTTACCCGGAGCTGGTGACCACCAGTAGTGGTAAGGGGTGCCCGTGCGTTTGATTTTGAATGCCGAAACGGTGCCGGAGAGCTTGCCGTTGAAGAGATCGAGCTTCACGCCGTATTCTTCACTTTGAGCAATCGTAGCATCGATAGGGTTACCGAGTCCGTCGCGAAGACCATCGAAGTTAGGAACGAGTCCTTCAGCTTCGAGCGCGAACACCGAGATGTTGCGATTGATCTGATAACTCACACCAATCTGACTGGTGTTCTTGCTCTGCTCATCGCGGTCGATTTGCGAGCTGTTGGCTGGGTTGATGGCGTCGACGGTGCCGACGCTGTTGTCATTGGAGTCGCGACGTATGCCACCAACGATGGTGAGACGGTCGTCCAACCAGGTGCCTTGATAAACGGCGTAGAGACCTTCGTTCCAGGCTTCGTTACGGATGTCGTTAATCCGGCCCATGGCGGCATCAGGCGAACCGTCACCTTGGCGTCCGAAACGAATGTATTCGGAGTTGGCCGGGTTACGGTAGTTATTGGTGCCGGGAAGGGTTTGGTCGAAACGACGATTCTTGTCGGAATACTCGTCGGAGTAACCTGCGAGAATGTTGTGGTTCATCGAGAGCCACTTGGAATCTTCGAGCGTATCGAAGTTGTAGGTGAGCTCCGCGCGGAGCTGCTCGCGGTCAGTCGTCTCGCGGTAGTCGGTCCATTGATACTGGAAGGTCACGTTGCTGAGCGAACCGCCTTGGAAGGCGAGGTCATCAGGAGAGAGCGCCGTCACATTGACCGTGCCGCGTTGGGACGTTGGGCCCACTCCGACTTGAAGTGCACCACCGACATCGAGTCCGGAAAAGCGGGAGAACGACTTGTTGTAACCGGCAACCAAATACAGGTTCTCAGCCAGCTTTTGGTCAATCTTGAAGAGGATGTTGCTCGCCTTCGCGTTGACGTGGGTGTCGGGGCCGGACCAACGGAAGGTGCGGCGATCTTTACCTGCGAAGTCGAGGAAACCAGCTCGCTCGAGACGATCTTGTTGATCGGCTGGAACGTCGGCGCGGGCACGCACACTTTGGAAGCCGGTGCCGGTGATGTCTTCTTCACCATACTCAAGGTCAAACGTGACCGTGGTGTTTTCCCAAGGCTTGTAGACCACCACGGGAGCGACGAAGAACTTGTCGGCGTTCTTCAGCTCGGTGTAGTCCCCACCCGTTTGCACGGCACCTGTCATGCGGAAGCCGAGTTTGTCGCTACCGTTGAAAGAGTAGTTGGTGTCAAAAGCAGCGCGTCGGTAACCGTGCGTGCCAGTTGCAACTGAGACTTCATGACGATCCTCGTCGAGAGGACGCTTGGGCATGTAGTTCACGATACCACCAAAGTTGCCGATACCGTAGAGCAAGGCCGCCGGACCACGCACCACTTCGATACGTCCGATGTTTGCGGAGTCCGTAGCGTGCTGACGGCGGAAGCCATCGCGCAAAACGGAATCAGTGATGAATCCGCGCATTTTGACCGTTGTTTGGGTCTTAGCGGCGGTCGCACCTTCGTTATTATGAACACCACCTTCATTCACGAAGGTATTGCCCTGACCCGCGTCGTTCTGGGACTCGAGAATGATACCAGCGCTGTAACGCAGGGATTCGCGAAGATCGGTAGATCCGGTGTCCTTCACAAACTCTTCGGTGATAACCTCGATTGGCATCGGGATATCCTTGATGAGTGTGTTGAGACGGGAGCCTGTGACCGAATTGGTCGCGCGATAGCCTTTGTCTTGGGTAGTATCTACGGTGAACGGTGAAAGCTCGATGATATCCGATTCGTCGGAGGATAGAGCGTCGGAGGTGTCTGTCTGCTGGGCAGAGAGCACCGGGGCCAACAATAAGCTGGCTGTCGCCAATACATGGCGGGGTTTCCAAGGGTAGTTCATGGTTTGATGTAGGGGTTGATTCGCAGAATCGGAAAATGATCCAGTGCTAGTTGCATAAAAGTGCATTAATTCGATTTCGTCAATGCAATTTTATGCACATAATTGTAATATGATGAAAACTCATTCTAAATCAGGGGTGCGTTTAGGTCCATTTCCCCTCTCATTTAGCACCCATCGCGGCCTTGCTTTGAACGAGACAAAAAACACAGCTCGGCCGCCATTTCCCGGGAATTTACCCCACCCTTTCCGCCTTCGGCTGCTCAATTAGCAATCGGGCAACCGCAGCTCGCCAGGATCCCCAACTGGGCATCGCGGTGAATACGCTTACGAGAGCTCAACCTCTCTGAGGAGGTCTACGAACTCTCGTAACTACTGGCCGATTTATCGGCTTCCGTCAGCGGGTTGATCTCGGCCGTCGCTTGCACGTCGCAATCGGGTAATGCCTGGCGCAACCGCTCCAACGTTTCCGCATCTTCGAGCGGAGTCTGAGAAAGGAAGAGCTGTTTCAACTGCGTCAATTGCACCAACTGGTCCACTGCCGCGGTATCAAGGGTAGCACCATAGAGATTCAACGACCCCAAGTCCGGCAGAACTGAAAGCTGGCCGAGGGTTGAACCGACAAGCTCCGTCCGACTGAGGTTCAACGTCTGCAGTCGCACGAATTTGGAGAGACTCGACACGCCGTCATCCGTCAATCTCGTGCCACTTAGGTCAGCGGCGACAAAGCTTCGGGCATACGGTTCCAAGCGGTGGAGCATCGCGTCATCAAACGCTTTGCGCACGGCATGCGTTTCAATCGTAAACTCATCTGCTCCGGCTTCGATTGGCTGGATCAAGATCCCGTGTTCAGCCCGAATCGCTGCGAGCGTGGCGTAGAGTTCGCGCTGCGCTTCCACCAATCGCTCCCGTTCCTCTGGGGTAATCATCTGTTCAAACACCGTCATTACATAGTCATCCACCTGCGTCGGTATGGGACCCAGTGCACCGACCGTTTGGTCAACCGAAGCACCTTGCTCAATCCACCATGCGAGCAGGCCGATCTCGTCATCGGTCAGCGGCGGTTTTTCATCCGGTGGCATAAACTCCTCGTCGTCGTCGGGCAGCGTCACACGGAAGAGAAGCTCACTTGCATCCACATCAAACGGCACGACCGCCGGACCTAACTCGCCGCCGGCCAAATGCCCCGCAAAGGTCTCGAGGTTCAACTCTCCCTTGAGCTTATCCGGATTATGGCAAGACACACAGTTTTGCTCCATGATCGGCTGCACCAGATGGTCAAACACCACGAGATCTTCCACGCGAATCGCCTGGACCTCTTCTTCTACTTCGAGCCCCAGAAGTCGCCGTAGCGGCTCAGGAGCATACTCGGTTAAAAAATCACGCCCGTGGGTGATCGAACCACCTTGATGGCTGGTGAGGAACATGAGCGCGCCCGTGGCTATCAACACCAAATAGTAGGTGCCGCGCGAAGGCAGGGTCCGCAGCACACCGAGCATCACCATACCCATCGCCAGCCAAACCCCGTTGCGCATGTGGTCCTGCACCAACGGCTCGTTGGCGCCTTCTCCGTAGGCCAACATCGTGCCGGTCGCGACCGCAAGAAGCGTTACCCCAATCGTAATACCCAACACCAAGGGAATCAACTCAGACGCTTCTGATTCCGGTCGACGCAGATCCACGATCTCGAGCACGAGCAACATGAAGAACATGCCAATCGGCAAATGCAGCACCACCGGGTGGAATCGGCCGAAAAACCGCCAAACCGTATCCTGTGGTTCGCCGTCCAAGATGCTGGAGCCAGACAGCCACCACAGCACCATCATACACAGTGCGCCCAACAATTGGACGGCTAGAATTGATCCTTTTTTCTCGGCCATGACTAAGCGAGAACGCCTTTAACGATATGAGCTTCTTCCACGCCCGTGAGCTTCAGGTCTAGCCCTTGATGCTGGAAGTTAAGCTGTTGGTGATCGACGCCGAACTGATTCAGAATCGTCGCGTTAAGATCGCGGATGTGCACCGGGTCCTTGGTAATGTTGTAACTAAATTCGTCGGTCTCACCGTAAACCACGCCGCCTTTTACCCCGGCGCCGCCCATCCACATGGTGTAACAACGCGGGTGGTGATCGCGGCCGTAGTTGGTCTGCGTCAATTCACCTTGGCAATAAACCGTGCGCCCGAACTCCCCGCCCCAAACGACCAAGGTATCATCATACATGCCGCGCTGTTTCAGATCGGTGATCAGGCCATAACACGCGCGGTCGACGTCGCGACATTGGTTGGGCAAATCCTTCGGCAACGCACCGTGCTGATCCCAACCGCGATGGAAAATCTGAGAAAATCGCACCCCTTTCTCTGCCATGCGCCGCGCCATGAGGCAGTTGTAGGCAAACGTGCCCGAAACGCGTGAATCCGGGCCGTAGAGATCGAAAATATATTCTGGCTCGTCCGACAAATCCGTCAGCTCCGGCACCGAAGACTGCATGCGAAACGCCATCTCATATTGCGAAATACGCGCATGGGTTTCGGGGTCACCAAATTCATGGAAAATGTCCTCATTCATCTCACTCACCCCATCGAGCATGAGACGTCGGATGTCACCCGATACGCCGTGTGGATTGGAAAGGTAAAGCACGGGATCGCCATCTGACCGGAGCGCCACTCCTTGGTGCTGCGAGGGCAAGGGACCCGCGCCCCACAGTCGCGTAAAGAGCGCCTGCGCTTCCTGCCGACCTGTCCACGTGGAATTGAGCACCACAAAAGTCGGGAGGTTGGCGTTCAAACTACCCAGACCATAACTCAACCACGCGCCTAAACTCGGGCGACCGGGAATCTGGTTGCCGGTCTGGATGTAAGTGATCGCCGGATCGTGATTAATCGCCTCGGTCCACATCGATTTGATGATCGCAATGTCATCCACGATGCTCGCCGTATTGGGTAACAATTCACTGACCCACGCGCCGGATTTTCCGTATTGTTGAAAATCGTAGATTGACGGTGCGATGGGAAAGCGACTCTGGCCCGAGGTCATGGTGGTAAGCCGCTGGCCATTCCGAATCGACTCCGGCAAGTCCGTGTCGAACAGGTCGGTCATCCGTGGCTTGTAGTCGAACATGTCGAGCTGCGACGGCGCTCCCGACATAAACAAATATATGCCGCGTTTGGCCTTCGGCGCGAAGTGGGTCGCGCCCAGCATACCATTGCTCAGACCTTGCCCGGGGGGATTAAGCGAAGTCGCGGCCGATGCACTACCGGGAAGCAGCGACGACATGGCAGCCGAGCCGAAACCCATGGCGAGTTTGCCGAGGAATTTCCGGCGAGTTTCCAGATTTACGTAATGTTCGATGGGGTCCATGATCGAAGAAAGGGTCAGTATTTGTTAATAAAACTGTCGAGGTTCATGATCTGGCTCGCGACCATGGTCAGGGAGGCAAGGGCCACCGGATCGTTAACATCCATCGGCACGGACTCGCCGGTTTGCACCAGCGCGACGGCATCGTCGGGGTTTTCCCTAAAACGCTCCGTAAACTTGAGGTAGGAACTGTGCAGGACCGCCTCGTGCGAATCAGGAACCTCCGCTCCAAACGCGAAGCGATACATCGATTCGATTTGGCTGCGCGGCGATTGCTCAACCGCGCCGGATGGCCTCAAGGCACGCTCCGCGAGGAGGCGGGCAGCTTCCACAAATTGCGGATCGTTCATCAAGGTGAGGGCCTGTAACGGTGTATTGGTCCGCTCGCGTCGCACCGAACAATTCTCACGGGAAGGTGCGTCGAAGATCGTCATGTTAGGCGGCGGCGCCGTGCGTTTCCAGAACGTGTATAGACTTCTTCGATAAAGGCCCTCGTCTGTGTCGGCGTGATAATAGCGAGTATTGCTACCCGAGTAGGCGACCGCATTCCATATACCTACGGGCTGGTAGGGTCTCACCGGGGGGCCGCCACGTTGATCAAGCAAGGCTCCACTTACGAACAACGCCTGGTCGCGAATTACTTCCCCATCGAGACGGTAACGGGGACCACGCGCCAACAACCGATTCTCGGGATCAACCGCGTATTCAGTTGGGTCGATCACCGCGTCCTGACGATAGGTTTCGGTCAAAACGATCTGCTTGATGAGGCGTTTCACATCCCATCCGTTTTCGCGGAAGTCGACGGCCAACCAATCGAGTAATTCGGGGTGCGTGGGATTTTCGCCCATGATGCCAAAATCTTCCGCCGTCGCCACCAGACCAATGCCGAAGAGATTCTGCCAAATCCGATTCACGGTCACGCGACTGGTCAGCGGATTATCATCCGACACCAACCACTTCGCCAAACCCATGCGATCGGCGGCATATCCTTCGGGGAGACCACCCAAAACTTCCGGAACGTTTGCGGGCACTTCACCGCCCTTTTGATCGTATTCGCCGCGGTGAAGGATGTGCGCCATCGCCTCTTCTTCCTTTTCCTTCATAATCAGCGAAATCGTCGAGAGATCGTAGATGTAGCGATAGGTAGGCTCGACTTCGGCCAATCTATCTCGAGCGGGCGCGGTTTCAGAATCAACCGCACTAAAGTAATACTCTTTCAGCTTACGTTTTGCGAAGCTCGATACTTTATCTTCCGGCCCCGCTAGCTGGGTTCGAAATTGCTTCGCGTTGTGGTCATCACCCAGCACGTGCAACGGGGCTACCCCCACGTAGAAGGTCAGGGCGGGAAGAGGTTCTTCGACGGGTTTTTCGTTGGCGGCTTCTGTGCTCTTTTCATCCGCATCTTCCGCCCCTTTAGATTCTTCTTTCTTGACCGGTTTCTTGACCGGAGTGAGCGCCACGCGCACCGCCGTAGCGTTGGCGAAGTTCCCGGCTAAGTTATCAATTACGGTCTCACCATCGATCGGGAGCCGTTGCGCATATCCCAACTGAACGCCCATCGCGCGGCCCGAACCATCATAGGTAACGGTGAGCGGCAGTTTCTTGCCTGCACTCAGACCCACATAACGCTTGGATCGAGACGTAATCGAAATCATCGCGTTGTCTGCCAAGGAGCTGATCAGCTCGAATCGAAGACGGTATTTCTTCGGCTGTGCCGTATCGCCACCGAGCGCAGACAGTCGCCAACCGCGGTTTCCGTCGAACTTCGATGCCACCAAGGCTTCCTCATTCTTCGCGAGAGTCGGAAACTTGTAATCCACCACCATGGTGAAGGCGGAATCCGTCCCCCACCCGTCAATACTTGCCGGCAGGTCGATTCCTTGAATCACGTCGTCCGGCCCTTCGGATTTACGCAACGCGATCGACCAATGCGGAGTAAGCCGACCGGCCGGCACCTCGGGATCTTCTTGCGCATACCAAGCGTCGAAAGCGTCGGCGCGTTCCTTCTTCAACCGGTTAAACTCTTTGTTTCGTTTTTCATAGAGGTCGCGAACCTCATTCCACAAATCGCGATATTCCGGGCGCGGGAGCACCAGATTGGGTTTTGAGTCATACGCATTCCCATCCATCACCGGTCCATCGATGTTATTGAAGAAGGCCGAAAATTGATAAAAATCCTTCTGCGAAATCGGATCAAATTTATGGTCGTGACAGGCCGCACAACCCACCGTCAATCCTGCGTAAACTGTCGCCACCGTTTCGGCGCGATCTTTCGCGTAGATTGCGCGGTATTCATCGTCGATCGCTCCACCCTCGCTCGTCGTCGGGTTACAACGACTGAACCCCGTCGCCAAAAGCTGCTCCTCGGTTGGTTTCGGCAAGAGATCTCCCGCAATCTGCTCAATCGTAAACGCGTCGAAGGGTTGGTTTTGATTAAACGCATTCACCACCCAATCGCGATACGGCCAGATCTCACGGTAGTTATCCAAGTGCAATCCGTGCGTGTCGGAATAGCGGGCCGCGTCTAGCCAGAACCGCGCTTGGTGCTCACCGTATCTCGGGCTGGCGAGGAGCTCGTCCACGTAAGCTTCGTAGGCATGAGGCCGGTCATCTTCCACGAATCGTGTGACCGCTTCCGGCGTCGCCGGAAGCCCCGTCAGGTCCAACGCCAAACGGCGAGCTAAGGTCGCTCGATCGGCGGTCGGATTAGGGGCGAGTCCCGCTTTGCTGTGCTCAGCTGCTACGAAGCCATCGATTGGATGTGCGCTCCAGTCAGTGGTCGGCGGAGCCGGCTGGGTGGGGTTGATGAATGCCCAATGGCCCTCCCACTCGGCACCCTGCGCGATCCACTCGCGGATGATTTCTTTTTCGTCATCATTAAGGGTTTTATGCGAATCCACGGGCGGCATGATTTCGCTCTTTTTCGTGCTCGTGATCCGCTTGAAGACGGGACTGTTTTCCGGGTCTCCTCGGATGATCGCGGCTTCGAACTCACCGTGAGGCCGGAAGGCATTGGCTTCGATATCCAAGCGCAGCTCGGCTTTGCGAGTATTGGCATCGGGGCCGTGACAAGCGTAGCAATTATCCGAAAAGATCGGGCGCACGTCTCGGTTGAAACTGATCTTTTCCGTTTCACCTCGGGAAAGCGTTACGACGGCAAAATTAGTCGGTGGCCGATTGAGCGAGCCACGCTCGGAAAACTCCGCCTCTTCGTAGGCCTCTTCCGGGGTAACGCTTGCTAACGTGTGCTGATCAACCGGCGCCGGACTCCGCGGACCAATTTGGCTGATTGCAAATACTGCGACCGCCGCGATTCCTACCACCGCCCCAACGATCCAACCCCATGATCTTTTCTGCTCGGACCGAGTGAGCTCCGGTTGATCGATCAACTCTTCAGCCTGAAGCGATGGCTTCACGGAAGCGTTGATCTGTAGTTGAGCATGCAGCTGGCATTGCTCAGCGTAAACCCGCCGGGCGGCCTCATCGTTCTGCAGGCGTGTCTTTAATTCCGCGGACTCTTCGGGGGACAAAGTCCCGTCCAGCATTTGGGCTATCAGTTTTTCCAACTCAGTCATTTTCGTTTTCCTCTAATTGAGTGATGCAGGCGTGTAAGGCCTTCCGGGATCGATACAAAATTTGCGCCACATGATTGGGCTGAATCGATCGTTTGCGGCCAATCTCTTCTATCGAGAGATTGGCGTAATAGTAATCGTTCACGACAAATCGCGAACGGTCGGGCAAGCGCGCCAAACATCGGTCCAGTCGCACCAGACCTGATTCGGCGACTTCGGCTACCTCTTCGCTCATCGCCGCGATATTGGTCAGCAGCTCATCGCCGAACTGATGTCGATCGCGGCCACTCTTTTTCAAAAACGCTAGGCTCTGAAAATACGCGATGCGGTAGGCCCAAGCGGCGAACCGATCTGACTGCTTTAACTCACCGAGTTTAGCCGTGATGACTCGATTCGATTCCTGCAGCACATCCTGAGCGTCGGCCACATTGGCTACCAACGACAAAATGTAGCCCAGAAGCTTGGGCTGCATCTGACCCAAGAGTTCCTGGTAGAAATCCAAAGGCGGGGTATCGTCGGTAGTATTGGGGAGAACGGACAAGGGGTAGAGCGAATGTGCACCCTATCGTAGCCCCCCTCGACGAAATATTACAAAATTTCTGCCCCTAAAAGGGGGTCAGGTCGTGTTTTCTTAATTAATTTATTATGAAAACACGACCTGACCCCCTTTCTTTCATTCGAATACGTTGAGATGAGAGTTTAAATTAATGGAAAAATGAAACGGTGCACCACGTGAGCTTAGCTCAGACGGAACAACAAAAACTTGGTGTCCTGGGCCGCCTCCAGACTCAGTGCCGAGAGCTCATTTTGGATCGCCACGCCATCGGCTGCACCGAGCGTTTCGCCGGCAATCGAAACCTGCCCCGAGATCACTTGGAGCCAAAGGTGCGATCGTTGGATATCAGCGGGAATTTCCAGCATCTTACCAGCACCCAGCCGGCCGAAGTGAATTTCGGCGTTTTGCCGGATGGCGGTGGATCCATCCCGACCGTCACCCGCGAAGAGCAGCGTCAATGCGTTAGACTCGGCGGAATCGCCTAGCTTCTTTTCCGCATACCGAGGCGCACCGCCGCTTTCACTAGGCTGTAACCAGACTTGGTACAGGTGAGTAAGGTTGTCCGCGGATAGGTTATATTCACTGTGATGCACTCCGCTGCCCGCGCTCACGTATTGGAGATCGCCCGCTTCAATCGTCGAGCCATTGCCCATGCTGTCTTTGTGCGCGAGCTGGCCTTCGATCACATAGGTGAAGATTTCCATATCGGAGTGCGGATGGGTCGGGAATCCGCCGCCCGGCTAGATCGTGTCATTATTCATGACACGTAGGGACTGGAATCCCATGTGATCCGGATCGAAATACTCGGAAAACAAAAACGTGAATCGGGCCTGCAACCAACCGTGGTTGACTTGGCCGCGTTCGTTCGCGGGACGTCTGGTAACCGTGCGTTGGGGAGATGTGATTGAATTCATGGCCGGAGAATATCACTCGCTCGAAAAAACTACCAATACCTTGTAGTTAACCCGCTATACGTTTTAGTTATACCTAAAGTGGAACTGCGACACTTGCGTTATTTCGTCATGGCTGCCGAAGAGGCCAACATCAGCCGAGCCGCCGCGCGCTTGAACGTTTCGCAGCCCGCGGTCTCTCGACAGATCCGAGATCTCGAACACTAGTGGGATGTAGCGCTTTTTATTAGAGAGCCCCAGGGACTCCGTCTTACCCCCGCGGGTGAGGTGGCTCTCGCCCAGTCCCGCGACATCCTTCGGAGGGCTCAACAACTCGGTGATGCGATGCAACCTTTCAGCAAGACGGGCCGAAAAGTTACGCTGCGAATCGGATTCATTCCTACCGCCCTTCCCGGCCTGCTCGCCGAAGGATTGAAGCACTTCAACCAGACCGAACCCAATGTCTGCATCCAGATTTTGGAGATGCATCCGAGTGAACAGATCACGGCCCTGCGCAGCGGCGACATTCAATTGGCACTCCCCGGCGCTGCCTCGGCAAAAGTGAAGGCTGAGTTCTTCACTCAATCTCTTCGCACCACTCCTCTGGCCGTGGTAGTTCCGCAAGATCATCCCCTCGCGCATATGCGTAGGGTTGAGCTCCGTGAGTTCGCCATTGATCGCTTTCTGAGCCTCGACGAAGCTCGTTTCCCGGGCCGTGAGAACATGCACCAACGTCTCTTTAAAATCGCCGGGATCGCTCCAACTGTGACTTTGCATGCAAGTGGGCTTAACGAGTTGCTGGGTCTCGTCGGGTCGGGAGCAGGGGTTGCGTTGGCTCCCGCCGACATGAAGCTCATGCGGCCCAGCGGCCTGAAGTTTCTCAGGCTCACCCGTCCGACGATGACGTTCAATTTTTCCGCCGTATGGCGTGATTGCGACCCACTGACCGAAATCGAGAAATTAGTTAACGTGTTGGCTCGAATTGAACAACAATGAGAGGGGCACGGAGACCCTCTTTAAAAGACACGGCTTTATTAGGGGTAAGTATATGCGCCCCTTGAAACTGAAGAAGAGGGCGTCAGGGTCTCGTGGTGTTCAACCTCAACCCCCAACTTCAACTTTGAGTATTCTAAACATCATCCTCGCCACCTTCCTTCCACCTGTCGTCGTCTTTATGAAAAAAGGGCGCCGGCAAGGATCTCATCATCAACCTGGTCCTCTGGATTGTCCTTCTCGGTGTTGGCGGCATCATTCACGCGTTCTGGCTGTTGAATAAGAAATAGACTCAACGCCCACCGCGGGGGGCCAACTGGCCTCCGTCTCTGAAAGCCTCAACCGGTGCAACGCCCGTTGAGGCTTTTTCTGTGCCCGCCCGGTTCCAATTTGCCACCGATCTGAAACTTCCCTAGCCCATCATCATGCCCCTTCTTCCACTCAGGATTTTCAGCACTACGGCAGTTGCTGTGACGGTATTTATTTCTTCCGCCCTCGCCGAAATTCACCTCGGTCAAGGCACGATGAGTGGCGAAGTCACCACGAGCTCCGCGCTGGTGCAGACCCGATTGACGGCCACAAAAGACCTCGACGCCGATGGCGACATGCCGGGCGCGAAGGGCGTGGTCGCGTTCCGGTGGAGCGATTCCCCAAATCTGGAAAACGCGCAGGAAACCGCACTCGTCCCTGCGAGTTCTCACCACGATTACATCGTGCGCGCAGAATTGCCAGACTTGGACGCCGATACCCGCTACTACTTTCGTCCGGTATACGGACTCGATGCAGACTCGCTGCAAGTCGGCCCTCTGAACTCATTCAAGACACACCCTGGAGCAGACAACGGTACCGAGGTGCGGTTCATTGTCGGCAGTTGTATAAACTACATTAAATTCATGCACGGCAAGGCGGGTAACGCCGGCCCGGTCATCACGGCGACGGCGGAAGATAAACGTCTCGGGTTTCCCGCCTTCACCGCCATGCGCGATCTCAAGCCCGACTTCTTCATCGGCACCGGCGACATCGTTTACTACGACAACCCTTATCGGGTCTCCAAGACCGTCGAGGAATTGCGCAAATGCTGGCACGAACAGTTCCGTTTCCCGCGCATGATCGATTTTTTCCAGGCCGTGCCCACCTCCTGCTCGAAGGACGATCACCACTTCCGCTACAACGACTCGGACAACTCCACCGACCGTCTTCCCCTAGCTCCGACCGTGATCGAACTCTTTCGCGAGCAACTCCCCATCGTGCCGATGCACGATCCGATCACGCCGACTTACCGGACGTATCGCGTGAGCAAAGACCTGCAAATCTGGATCTCCGAAGGCCGCGACTACCGCTCGCCCAACAACATGGAAGATGGGCCCGGGAAAACACTCTGGGGGCTCGAACAACGTGCCTGGCTTCAACGCACCCTCAAGGCCAGCGATGCCAAATGGAAACTGCTCATCACGCCGACCCCGATGGTAGGCCCCGACATAACAGATATTCCTCCGGTAGGACACGATATCGCCGATAGCACCGATGCCTTCAAACCGGCCAAGACCGACAACCATGCCAGTTTGAATGGTTTTCGCCACGAGGCGGATGCGTTCTTCGATTGGTTAAAAATCAACCGTATCGACAATTTCATGACGATCTGCGGCGACCGCCATTGGCAATACCATAGCATTCACCCTTCGGGTCACGAAGAGTTCGCCGTCGGTGCGTTGAACGACGAAAACTCTCGCCTCGGCGTTGAGCCCGGCGATCCGGGAGGCACCGACCCCGATGCGCTCATTTCTCAACCTTACATCACCTCGGAACCCCGCGGTGGCTTCCTCCAAGTCACTGCCAGCGACCAACTCGTCATCGATTTCTACGATGCGAAAGGCAATCGGATTCACCAAGTTAAACGGTGAATAAAGGAGTCCGTCGCGCGAATCCGGCTATCCGGGTGGCGAATTATGCGGTTTTGGCTAACGTCCAACCGTGAATCGCTGGATCGCACTTTTCTTGTTTTTATTCGCTGCATTCGGAGCAGCAGCCCTCGGAGGATTGGCCACCGCGTCGAGCGTTGGCGATTGGTATCTTACCCTAAAAAAACCCACTTGGAATCCTCCCAGCTGGGTCTTCGGTCCCGCTTGGACGTTGCTCTATATACTCATGAGTATCGCGGCCTGGCGAATCTGGCTCAAGCGCAAGAATGACGGCTCGGTTCTTACTCTCTGGCTCCACGCGGTTCAACTACTGCTCAACGCCCTCTGGTCGGTCCTGTTCTTCGGTCTACAACGCCCCGACCTAGCATTGATCAACATCCTCGGCCTGCTCGCACTGCTCATCGCGATTCAGTTCCGCTTGGTTCGACAAGATAAAGCCGCCGCCTGGCTATGGCCGCCCTATCTAGCGTGGGTCACCTTCGCCACTCTCCTCAATAAAGCCATCTGGCTACTCAACTGAGCTAACTCGTCGCGTGTTGCTGGAGCAGTTCAAGCGGCACGACTTCGAGCGTGCGCTGATGGGTCGCACCGAGGATCACGGGAGAAGGCTCGCCCGCCTCGGTCGCTTCCATCCAACGGCTCGCGCAGACACACCAACGATCTCCGGGTTTGAGCCCGGGAAATTCATACTCGGGCCGAGGGGTCGAAAGATCGTTCCCCGCCGCCATACTGGATGCCAGAAACGCCTCGGTAACTTCCACACACACCGTGTGACACCCGGCATCTTCTGCACAGGTGTCGCAGTGTCCGTTACGAAAGAAACCCGTCACCGGATCGTTCGAGCACGGCTTTAACGGGCCGCCCAATACATTAACCGATGGATGAGGATTCATTTAAAAAAGTCCGGCTTGGGAGGATGCTGGTAGGGCCTGCGGGATTCGAACCCGCAACCAAGGGATTAGGATTGTCTCTAAGTTCGTCTCCCACGATCACAGCCCCTCCAGTCGAAAGAGCGAAAACTTCGAAGTCGCCAGTATACTCATAGTAACCGGGAAGGGCTGGAAATCCCAAGTCCGTGGTCTCCTGAAATCCATGCGCGATCTCGGTCAGTTCGCCTGACTCTGACAGGTGCGGTAATCGTAGGGCGTCTGTGTAAGTATAACCTGAGTAGTACGGGTTCCCCCACTTAAAGAAGACACCTCCGCTCGGGGAGGGCACTATTTCGGTAACCGTAACCGGAGGAGGTCCATAGGTTACTCCCAGAATTGGTTCCAGCACCCCGCCACCCACACCGATTATAGAGACCGTAGTGCTAGGATATCCCCACGGATGAATCCAAGAGTTGGACGTTCTCGTAACAGTTCCTATCTGCCCTTGGCCGGTTACAAATATCTGCAAATACTCAGTCAGAGTATTTCTGTAAGAATTACCGCCGTTATCGGTAAGCTTATCTTGATAAGTGTCCTGAGCAGTAACTTCTACGTCCACCGAAAGATAGTAAACCTCAAACCTTCCTTCTCCTCTACCTCCGCCGATCCGCTCAGAAATCAAAATTCCGCCGTCGGGCTTCAAAAAAACTTGGCTGATCACACCCGTGAAAATCTGGAGACTCGGATCAACTGAGCCATCTTCTAGAAGTCGAGTAAACCCTGAAAAGGCCTCTGAATCCGCATCTGATATGGTTTCCCAGAGCAAACTCTTGTTGTCCGAGAGCGGGTGGAATTCGGTGACGCTGATGGAGTTTCCGACATAATAACTACTATCCAGCGAGCCGTCTCCATGAAGTCGGAAAATCCCCTCCTGTAAGCGCCCGCCAATGTCCAACCGGGCTCCACCCGAGTAGATCACTCTCCCGTCAGGCTGAACTGCTACTGGCTGTCCTCCTGCTTCCACGATGTGGGCCGGTGGCTGATAAGTCGGATCAACTGGGTTAGACACCACCGATTGGGCGACCGCTGAGTAGCTTGGATAAAAAGCCGACAAAAGAACTACCCAACAAAGCCTCCACGCGTGCCTTGAAGACCGTATTACTGAATGAAAAATGGCGCTTAATGATATCACCGGAGAAAGTAGACCAATTGGCTACTTCCTCGTCGTAATGCTGGCAAATGCAGAAACCATCGGAGGTATCACAAAGGTTTGAATTTAAGGGGAGAGCGTGAAGAGCACCGTGCCTACCCAAACGGTAAATCATGCATAACCGTGAGAGAACACCAAACTAGCTTGAGGAGGGCCTTGTTGACCTTTTCAGAGCTTGGTCACAGCGATTTCTGGCCACTTTTGGATTCATCGCAGGCCTTGGTATGCTTCCCCCGCATCCGTCCGTTATTTTGGGGCTGACCAAGACGACAGGTGAGGTCCTGATCCCTTGCAGACCGATGAAAACCACACTTCGAGAACTCACTCCTAAACAACGCGCCTTTGCGGATGCGTTACTCGAAGGCTTGGCTTCAAGTAAGGCTTACCGTCGTGCCTATCCAGCCAAGGGTAGCCCTAAGTTAGTTTCCGTAAAAGCAGCAGAGGTTAAGCGACATCCAGCAGTCCAAGCCTACATGCGTGAGCAACAGTCCAAGCTGGACCGTGCCAAGGGGCTCACCCGGACCCGCAAGCGCCAGTTCCTTTACGAGGTGGTCATGAATCCGGACAGCTCCACCGCAGACAAGCTACGTGCCATCGAGCTCGATAACCGGATGACCGGAGATAACATTCCCGAGAAGGTCGAGGCGTTCGGTCTGTCAGACTTGCTGACTATGATGAGGCAGCGATCCACCAATACTCTGACTGCTCCGGCACCGTAAGAGCCTTACGGTAACCGATAGATGAAAGCAGTTGGAGTGAGCTGTTCGTCCTCGGGAACCCAATTGGTGAGAATTATAGATTCACCACCTTCGGCCCGGAACTCTCCTGACTCCTTGAACGCATTGATGCCATGAAGAACAAAAAGATCTGTTTCGCTTTCCGAATCCCGAGCGGACTTAACCTCATTGGCAGTCACGTTGACGGATTGTGGTGATTGAGTGGTGCCCTTTACTTCGACTTTCCGTTCTTCCGAGTCTCTCACACACAATAGATCAAAAGGCGCCGTATTATTTGTATCCTTCCGAGAAGTGTCTTCCACCGCGTACCCAAGTTTTTCATAGTGCTCGGTCGCCACTGCCATAGCTCGAAGCTCAATAGCCTTCTTCTTTGCAGGGTCGACGAGTCTGCCTTGGCCGCTCCCTGATCGTTTTCTATTGCTTTTTGGCTCGGCAATCACGACCTCCTCCACCTCGACCGGTCGCAGTTTTCTTTTGCCTGATGGCTCCCAACCGTAGATGTCGCATAGATTATCCGGGGGATTTTGAACGTGCTCGCTGACTTCGAAGATCATCTGGACGGGCTTCTCGCTATCATAGTCCAATGGGGTCAGTTTACCAACGAAGGTGAACGGTTGTGTCCGGCTCCGAATCTTCGCTGCCAATCGTACGAATACTATAACCGCGTCTTCGTTGATGATAAGCGCAATAACAGGTGTCTCTTGAGTGTTACTGCTCTGCGAGTCCCAAAGGAATTTGGTCCCGCTTTCTTCAAATATATCGTGGTACTGGCTGCTTTCGTTGAAGCCGGTCTTGTCCAGAGTCACAAACTAGAGGACGCAGTTCTGGAATTGGACAATTCCTGTCCAATCCCGGTCCTGCTTGGGGCGAGGAACTTCACCAGTATCTGCGACGTCTTTGCGGCTATATGTGTGCCCGACTTGGAAGTTCTCTACGTTTAGTATCTGTTCGAGGGGCATGGCTTTTGATTCTTGCAGCTAACTTTAGGTAGAAGAGGGGACTTCGGTTACCTACAATCAAGCTAGAGTTATAGAGCTCCGCTCATCGATTGTGAAATGAACCTTCTGATAATGACGTAGAGAACGATCCAAGCATCCGGTGCAACTGAGCTGAGCCACAACAGGCCCGTAGAATGTCCGGATCCCGAAAATCAGCCACTTT
>ERZ1048068.996-NODE-996-length-23231-cov-6.374741_pt1 | contig 23231 bp, 23 predicted proteins | sample MGYA00383098_ERZ1048068 | MGnify/ENA primary metagenome ERZ1048068 (study PRJEB29581, sample SAMEA5548368) | metagenome | biome: marine; feature: coastal; material: water | depth 1 m | study: Short-term variability in the microbial, nano- and picoplankton dynamics... | reverse complement strand
ACAGATTACCCACACCTCATATCGTGGTGTTGAGTATTCTACTCGTTGTGTAGAAAGTAAAGAGTCCCATGGTACATTCTGCTATCGTGGTAAAACTTACGTTAAGTAAGTTTCTTTATTGATAGATTGTTGGGGAGGGGTTGCGACCCCTCTTTTTTTGTACTATAATGCATAAGTGTATCTAAATTACTGATGGAACGAGAGAAATTAAAGATACTCCTTGGTAAACTAAAAGGATTGATTGAAGAGATTGAGTCTGAAGTTTATTCTGATACCAATGTTTATATTGATAATCAGGAGAACTTTGATGATCCCCCATCCCATTATGCACCAGTCTCAGATTATGATGAGATTTTTAACGACGATGATGGATACTGCGACTAATCGTAGTGTGGTATAATTTTATGAATTGGAGAATTAAATGAGCGCAAAACTTATTAGTGTTACCCCTGATGCGGAGAAGCAGATTGCATACTGTGCCCGTGTCTCAAACCCCAAGAACCAGGAGAACGATAGTTTTGCTGGTCTTCTTAAGTATTGTATTAAACATCGTCATTGGAGTATCTTTGAGCACGCATTCATGACGGTAGAACTAAATACATCACTTGCAGTGGCAACTCAGGTGCTTCGTCATCGTTCATTTACATACCAACAGTTTTCGCAACGATATGCTGATAGTAAGGAACTTCAATTAGAAATTCCTATTCCAGATCTTCGCCGTCAGGATACAAAGAATCGTCAAAATTCTATTGATGATATTAATCCACGCGATAAAGCATACATGGAAGCGATGATTGAGAATCACTTTAAGCAAAGTCTTGAAGTTTATAATGCACTACTTGACAAGGGCGTGGCAAAGGAATGTGCTCGTTTTGTGCTCCCACAAAACACGCAAACTAGACTCTACATGAGCGGAAATGTTCGGTCATGGGCACATTATTTGGATTTGCGTACCGCTAATGGTACACAAAAAGAACACATGGAACTTGCTGGAGACATTCGTGCCATCTTCATTGAGCAGTTCCCGATCATATCAGAAGCACTGGAGTGGAAGTAATGGCAACGTACCCAATTAAGCATAAGGAGACTGGTGAGACCAAAGAAGTGAAGATGAGTGTTCATGAATGGGATCAGTGGAAGATTGATAATCCAGATTGGGAGAGGTTTTTTACACCTGATAATTCTCCTGGTCTGGGAGTTGAAATTAGTGATTGGCAAAGCAGACTGATCAAGCAAAGACCAGAATGGAATGAGGTTCTTGCTAAAGCACAAACAGCACCTGGATCCACAGTTAAAAAACTTTGACACCGATCATAAATATTATCCCCACCACTCTCATTCATCTTAAAGTTAAATTTTATGGCAAGAAAGAGAAAGACTGAACTACAACAAATTGGTGTTGGCATGACTGCTAAGCAGATGAAAAGGAAGAAACCAATTAACACGGACTTTTTACTTGACATCGAACCACTTACAGATAATCAAGCAACACTGTATGAATCATACAGTAATGATAAAAATCTTGTAGCATATGGTTGTGCTGGAACTGGTAAGACGTTTATTACTTTTTACAACGCCTTGCGAGATGTTCTTGATGAGAATACACCTTACGAGAAGATTTATATCGTTCGTTCTTTAGTTGCTACTAGAGAAATTGGATTCCTTCCTGGAACTCATGAAGATAAGGCAGACATCTATCAAATTCCATACAAGAACATGGTCAAATACATGTTCCAGATGGCATCTGATGCAGACTTTGAGATGCTGTATGGCAATCTTAAGACTCAAGGCACTGTAAGTTTTTGGTCTACTTCATTCCTTCGTGGAACTACACTTGATAAATCGATTATTATTGTTGATGAATTCCAGAACTTGAATTTTCACGAACTTGATAGTATAATTACTAGGGCAGGTGAACATACAAAAATTTGTTTCTGTGGTGATGCATCTCAAACTGATTTGCAGAAGACCAATGAAAGAAATGGAATTGTAGATTTTATGAAGATACTTAGGGTTATGCCCTCGTTTGATGTTATTGAGTTTGGTCTTGAGGACATCGTTCGTTCTGGTCTCTGTAAAGAATACCTCATTGCAAAACACGAATTAGGTTATTGATGTTTAATCATGTTGATTTGAATCTACCCCGTCTGAGTCGTGAGAACATCGATGGGGTACGTTATTATTCTGTACCTCTTGAAGAAGAACTAATTAAATTAGTATCAATTACTTCTGTAACTAGTCATAAGAATCGACAGATTTTTATTAACTGGAGGAAGCGTGTTGGTGAGGCACAAGCAGATAAAATTACGAGGCAGTCCACAAGTCGTGGAACTGACATGCACACTCTCACCGAGTTCTACTTAAAAAATGAAGACCTTCCTACAGTACAACCCCTGTCAGACTACCTATTTAAAATTGCTAAACCAGACTTAAATAGGATTGATAATATTCATGCTCTAGAAAGTTCTCTATATAGTAAGGTTCTGGGTGTTGCTGGAACTGTAGATTGCATTGCCGAGTTTGATGGGGAATTGGCAATCATAGACTTTAAGACATCGAAGAAGCCCAAACCAGTAGATTGGATTGAGCATTATTTTGTTCAATGTATGGCATATGGTTGTATGCTGTATGAATTGACTGGTATACCTGTAAAAAAACTTGTCATTATTATGGCATGTGAAAATGGAGAATGTATTGTTTATGAAGAGCGCGATAAAACGAAATACATCAAGTTACTCCAAGAGTACATTAGAGATTTTCTTAACTACAAACTGGAGACATATGCCCAGTAAAATCGAAGATGAATTTGAGAAGGCATTAGAAAAAAAATTCTTTTGTCCTGCCAAGTTCGCTCAGGAAATTGAGTTCCTGGTGAGGGACAATAAAGACATGAATTATATTGATGCAATCATTTATTTCTGTGAATGCAATGCGATAGATTTAGAGTCTGTTCCTAAACTTATATCTAAACCACTTAAAGAAAAAATTAAATGTGATGCAACGGAGTTAAACTTTCTTAAGCGAACCTCCAGGGCAAAATTGATCTTTTAATTCAAAAAAAGTCGCAAAATTTATCGCGGGGAAAAATCGTGAAAACCCTTTTTGTTAAAATGACTCCCTTTGACGTATATAAAACTTATCTGGGGTTGAAGCAACACTTCACCAAGGATAAATACGACTACCACAAATATTGTGGCAAGACTCGTGCCTCTTTAGAATCCTTCTATAAGAGAAGAGATCGCTATTGGTTTGAAAAAATGAGTCGCCAAAAAAACGATAAGGAAGTTGTTGATTTTTTTGTGTCTAATTTTATTTCTTCTGGAGATACTATGTGGATCGGTGAAATGATCCGAGAAGGGGAGTCTTCATATGTTAAGTGGCAAAAGAGAATTCAGAGTTTGGGATATTTGTTCAGAGAAGAAGTTGAGAACATGATTGTCAACACAGACTTAGATTCTCTACTTTCTGTAAAAAATGGTCAACACCCCAAAATCTTAAAATTGCACTTGCAAGGACATATCTCTATTGAGACTATGGTTGTCTTGGATCGGATTTTGGGATTTAGGGTAAATTTTGATAAATCATTGAATGATCCTGTTTGGGAGACAATATCTAAAATTATGAGGAAGTATGATCCCTTCCTAAATATCGATATATTCAAATTTCGTAAGATTTTAAAGGACTGCGTTTTATGACGTTTTTTGATTCAGAAGTTGTTAGGGCAGAAATTGTCCATATTAACGAACTTCAAGAACAACTGTATAGTAAGATGTTTTCCTTCTATACGATGGATAAGCAAGATAAGCTTGAGCATGTTGAATTGCTAAAGAATCTTATCGACAAACAAAAAGTGTTATATGCTAGACTTAGTTTGTCTGATGATCCAGAAGCAAAAAAGATGAAGGATCATATCGGCAAGTCTGCTACTATGCTAGGTATGCCAGAAAATGTTGATATGAATACCATATTCACGAATATGGAGAAGTTGGTTGGTCATATGAAAGACCAGATTAATCAAGATTGACAATCACGGGCACTTGCACTACTATAGGTCCGTACTCGCCGCAAGTGCCTTACGGGTACACACAAGCCGAATACAACAAAACACGAGGTAATCTTAATGTCTTTTGCTAATCTTAAAAAGCAATCATCTCTTGGTTCTTTGACTTCTAAACTGGTTAAAGAAGTTGAGAAGATGAATAGTAGTTCTAGTGGCGGTGATGATCGTCTCTGGAAACCTGAAATGGATAAAACGGGTAACGGTTACGCGGTTATTCGATTTCTTCCCGCATCTGATGGAGAAGATCTTCCCTGGGTGAAGATGTACTCTCATGGATTCCAAGGTCCTGGCGGTTGGTATATTGAGAACTCTCTGACTACTCTTGGTCAGAAAGATCCTGTGTCCGAGCATAATCGTCAACTCTGGAATAGTGGGACTGACAACAATAAAGAGATTGTACGCAAACAAAAGCGTAAACTGTCTTATTACAGCAACATCTATGTTGTAAAAGACCCTACTAATCCCCATAATGAGGGACAAGTCTTCCTATATAAGTTCGGTAAGAAGATCTTTGATAAGGTTATGGCAGCAATGCAACCTGAATTTGAAGATGAAAGTCCTATCAATCCCTTTGACTTCTGGCAAGGTGCAAACTTTAAACTGAAGATTCGTAAGGTTGATGGATATTGGAATTATGATAAGTCTGAGTTTGATTCTCCTGGCGCACTGCTAGATGATGATGACGCACTTGAAGCACTCTGGAAGAAGGAGTATTCCTTGAATGCTCTGGTTGCTCAAGACCAGTTTAAGACGTATGAAGAACTTCAGACACGTCTTGACTATGTTCTTGGTCGCAAAGGCACTCCTCGTCGTCAGGACGAAGAAGTCCAGGATGAAGACAACACACGCGGCAACTTCACTCCAAGTTTTGGTGGTCGCCAACAAGAGTCTGAACTTCCTAAAGAACTGAAGCAAGAACTTAATAATCTTTCTTCAGACAGTGGATTCAACTCCCCTGATATCACGGCAAAGAGTTCTTCTGACTCTACTGAGGAAGATGATGCTCTTAGTTACTTCCAAAAACTCGCTGAGAGTTAATTATACAATCTAGGGTTATCCCCTCTTTTAAGGTTCTGAGACACATACTGCTCAGAACCTTTTTTGTATGGCATGATATCATCGAGATCATTGAAGAGTATACTGAGGTATTCTGGTCTTAGGACAAAGATATTTCTCTTCTCATTCTCTAGTTTCTCTTCATATTGATAGTTTGTTATTATGGTTGCCGCTAGTTTGCCAGGAATTTCAACTAAGTCGTTCTTTTTATCGTCGTAATAAACTGTTCCATAACTTAATCTCTTTCTCCAGTTATAACCATCAAACTTCCATTCTTGTCCAAAACTTTCATATACTTCATCCACCTGCGGTGTGTACAATGGTCCTGGTTTACTGAAGAATAGTTGTGGTATATTGTTATATCCTCTTCCTGGATTGAGAAGTTTTAATTCGACTATTTTGCCACCTTCTGGCTTGATAAATGCTTCGGCGGTAATTGGTGGAAGGGGTGCCTCAATGATTGCAGTTGGATTGGATCTATAGTTGTACCCCCTATCCTGCATGATAATGTCATTCACTTGACCATTTTGAATGACCACATATCCTTTTGCTGTTCTGTGTGGAATTGGTGATTGAATTTGGATAGTTGGTAACGGTGTGGTTGTGTAACCAGAACCTGCTTTGGTTACGTTAATGTTAATAATAGTCTCCGCTCTTGTACCAATTCCAACTTCTGCAGTAGCAGTAGCGGTTACGTCGGTGTCATAAGTGTAGATTTTGCGATTGATCGCACCACCGATAAAGAATAAGGTCTCAAATGGGTTTGTGTAGACATCTAATGGTGTGGTATCTCCACTAGCACTTTGAATATTCAAAGTACCTAATAGAGTCAATCCACTAATGTCCCAAGCAGTTGTTAAAGTAATTACAAACACCGAGTTGTTATCTGTACCAGAGATATATAATTTTGTACCATCATCTTTGAATGAGAATCCTCGTATTGAAGATTCATTTGGTTGGCAGATTGTCGAAACATTTGCTGTTTGAACTGGTAGCGGGAACATTGAAGTAATATCCCAGTTTACAGTACATTGGTACTTCTTGATGCTATCTGGATCTGCAGTGTCTAGAATGTAGATGTGTTCTCCAGTATCCTGTATTCTCATACCTGCCATTGCTGGCATAGATACGCTTCCATTCAAGGATGCAGTGGAGATGTCCCAAGCAGTTGATAAGTCATATTGTGCCAGTTTATTACCAGAGTTTGTAAGACCACTGATATACATTCTTGTACCATCTGGTTTAAATTCTATACCAGTGCAGTATTGGAAATTCAGTGCATTAATGTTAAGAGTTAATGATTGTACGAGAGTACCAGTTGACATATCATGACTTGTTGATAGCGCATACTCTTGAATAACACCGTTGGTGAATGAGTTTGCCCCATGACAAGTAAATAACTTTCTTCCAAGAGGGTCTAAGAATAATCCTTCAAATCCACTTTCGACTGTGAATGGTGAAGCAGATACGAAGATTGCACTCTCGATAATATTTGGTGGAGGTGGGAAGGTTATAATTGGTGTGAATGTATAACCATCTCCAGCAGATGTTATGCCAACACTCGTAATAGAACCACCCGCACCTATAATTGCTTCTAATTCTGCTGTTACTGTTGTTTTGGGGTCACTGAAGGTGATTTGTGGTTGGAATGTGTAACCAGTTCCTGCATCAATGATGGTTATTGCTCCAACTTCTTTGTCATCTGGCGGAGCATTCAATGCAACACTAGCAGTTGCTATTCTTGGTGTTGGTGGGGGTGCAATAGACACCTCAGCAAAACTGGTATATCCAGAACCAGCGTTGGTAATTGTTAATTTTGTAAGTTCTCCAGATACTGAATTATATTCTGCAGTTCCTTGTGCAAAGTCTCCAGGAATCTCTGATGGGAGGATTACACTGGTATCCATCTCAATTTCATACTCTGGTGCTTTGAAGAATCCTTCATTTACTTCTACACCAGTCTCTACGATAGTATATCCATCTTCAGATTTACGCTCAACAGTTTCGTAATGATGCACTCCAGAGTATAGAGATTCGTAACCGCCATACTTCTCTAATAATTCATTATTAAATGCTAATTGAGATTTTGGCCACTCTTCATAAAGATTTTGTATATTGTTAGATAATAACACTACCCAATCTAAGGTTGAATCGCCATATAACTTCTCTGCCACTTGATCTGGACGCTCATCGCCCATAATTTGATACTTTTCAAAATAGCTGATATTTTGGAATAAATCCTCACGAATCTTTGCTCGCTTGAATAAGTTCTTAACGACGGTATAATCGTTAAGAGAATTCTTTTCTATATCTTTTGATATGTAAGCGAGAAATGGTACGTGACTGAAATAATTTGCCATCTTTTAGTAACCGATTGGATGATTCTTTGCGTTTCCTTCTTCGTAATCTGTAGAGTAAATTGGGAGAAGTTCCATGAAGGTCAAATTGATTGAATATGAGAACATGGTTCCCTTCTCACCAACCGTCATGTATGATCCATCTGGAGTGTAATCAACATTAAAACTTTGAAGACCACAATCCTTAATCATGTTTATACCAGGATGTTTCTCAGCTGATTTATGTATATATTCCAGACGGAATACGTTAGGTGCCTTCAAGAATAACTGACTCTTTGTTTTTTTAGCTGCCATATTGATCTTGAAGAATCTGATGATTTGTTTGATCACATCTGCTTCAGGTTCGTTTCTGGCAGTTAGTTTGAATGTAAATGAGAACGATCTTAGTTGTGGACCTTGGAATAAAAGTTCTGTATTGGGGTTAAAGATTGCTCTAGATTCTCTGGGAAGTATATTGCTTCCGATGATAGAGTTTGTAATTGCAGCCGTAATTGCTTTCTTTACTGCTCCGCCATTAGCAGATACATTATCAAGTGCTTTTGATAATTCACTCGTTAGACCTTTATTTTTACTATCAGCCTGCATCGTTCCCATTGCTATGCCAGCTTGAGCGATTTGACCAGCATTCAGGGATTCTTCGTTCCAACCAACAGAGTTTGTGTCAGATAAAGTGCCTTGAAGTGGTAGGTAGACAGACTTGCCAATCACAGTATTTTCTGTATACTGAACAGCAAATGAAGCGTTACTAACTTTTGCTGGTTTATATTCTAATGCTGAGAACTTTATATAATCAGATTCTAATTTTGCAGAATTTAATGGATAATATAGATCTGCTTTAAGAGAAGCACTAGAAGCAGATAAACCTTGAATATCTCCAGTCTGAAGAGATGAACTCAAATCTGTAGATCTATTTGATCCATCATCACCGTTTTGTCCGCCATTTTGGGGACTATCTGGATTTTGTCCAGATTGTTCTTCTGGGGAGTCTCCTCTGAACTCTGCCTTTTCTACAGCAGTTGGGGCAGTTCCTCCATTTTGCTGAGTTTTTGCATTATCCCAGGTGTAATTTCTAGTATTATCTAATGAACTTTGAGTTCGTTCATTATTGACTAGACTATTTAATATTGCTGGATCTAAATTATCTTTATTCTGTGCCCACGTTGAGGGCTCATATGTACCATCAGCATTTCTAGATGCTATTCTTTTCTCTGGATCTATTGGTTGTCGTTGACCCAAGAGATTATGTTCTTGCACGAAAACATCAGTTTTGCCTGATGATGGATCAACAACAGTAACATAATTTACAGACTCTGTTCTTCCGCGACGTGAGTTTCCAACAGCGTCTGGTGGGGGTGGTACATATCCTGTTAATTTTGCTGGAGGTGATACAAAGACCTGAGCGCCACCATCTTCAATATTACTTCCAGATTTGAAGAATGTAGCCTTGCTACTTATGCGTGCGTTTTCTGCCATGTTTATCGTGAATTGAAGTCTGCATCATTTTTACCATAACCTTTATAGATTCTTGCTCCCCTGAGCATCTTCCTAAAAGTTTGGTTATTTTTCTTCCAAATATCCCTGACGTTTAATGGACGTGGTTTACCGTTTTGAATAGAAACAAAATCTTCAATTGGTAATGATGAGGCAGTTACCCACTCTTCAACGGCAATGTCTAGGAGTACACCTTTAATTTGATCTATGTTATATTTAGATATAGAATTATAGGGTAATGTCAATACGTCACGTTGCAAATTTTGTACTACTCTGGATCTTTTTATTGGGTGTATATAATGTAAATTGCACCCTGTAAACGATGTTCCTTCAACTCTTATACAATACACTAATGGGAAGGGATCAAATACACGTACATCATCTTTGTCAGAACTATATTCAAACATAAACAAGTGACCTTGTTTAGGAAACCTTCTAATTAAATTTTTATCACGATCTTCTTCTGCTTCATTATTATCTTTTCGTTCATCCCTAATGAATAGGTTTGGTTGAGCCATATATCGTTTTGTTAGTCTACGAAACGCTCTCCTATAAAAGAATGGGGATCTCCCATTCTCTATGTCTACCTCTTCTCTTAGATCTTCAAAAAGAGTCATTACTTGATTCCTAGTTCGTCTTCTGTTATAATTTTAAATTCCAACTTTCTATCTTTACACCATTCAACAGCAGACTTCCACTTAGCAATATTCACTTCATAAGTTTTTGCTTCATTAATAAAAGTCTTGGTTGCTCTATTATTTTTGGGTCTCTTTGGTGGTTGAGTTTGACGCTTTGGTTTAACTTCTACAACGTAAGTTTTGGTTGTCCCTCCTCTCTCTTTTACTTTGATTAAGAAGTCTGGAAAATAACGATGTACTCTTCTATCTAGGGGGGATATGTAAGGTATACAGAATTCTTCGCTTGCCCACTCAACAATATTCTCATTCAAATCGCACCAAGCACAAAATTTACGTTCCCAACTGCTTCTGCAAATAATGTTCTTGGCGTCACCCTTATACTTCTTTGGGTATGATGGATGGTACCGACTCTTAATACTTTCTCCCATAAGTTGGCTACATATAATATAGACGTATTATCTTTATTTAGATGTCATCTTCTGCATCACTTAGTATGAATGCTGGTGTATCAATGAATAAGTTGAAGAGTAGGATTTTAAACCCTGCTCAGACTTCGATTTATTCTGTTTTACTGAATCAACCCCCACTATTTCCTGCTTCTGCCCCTCAGGTGGATAAGGAACTTCTGGAGTTGACATGCGTTGAAGCATCTCTTCCAGGATCTAGTATTGCTACTGTTGAGACTGCTAGAGATTTTCATGGCATTATTGAGAGACATGCATATAGTCGTTTATATGATGAGACAATTGACTTAACATTTTTGGTAACTTATGACAGTAATTATCTCCAGATCAGATTTTTTGATTACTGGATGAAATTTATTGTTGGTGAAAATGAATTAAATGATAGGGACCTTTCTCAACCTATGGTACAGAGGGCAAGATTTATTGATGACTATAAGACTTCTATGACTATTGTTAAATTTGAGAAGGACATGGGGTCTAAAGTTAATTTGGCTAATGATATTTTGGAATATCATTTTGTTGATGCTTATCCAAAGGCAATGAATACTGTACCTGTAACTTATGATGCATCTCAACTTCTTAAAGTTACCGTGTCTATGAACTATACAAGATTCTTTATAACCAATACTAAGTCTAAACTAGATCCTACATATAGTCCAGCTTGGGCAAAGTCTGCATTCTCTCCTGGAAATCCAGACGTTCCTGCATTTGCATTTGGTGATACTCCCAATCTTAATATTATAAACAGTGACGCATCATTTAACGTGACTGGAGGTAATTTCAATTACAGTGTACCTCCTTTCACTTTTACTCCACCATTGACTAATAACTAATAAATAACACTACCTGAATTTGCATTATGCCATTACCTACTATATCAGCTCCCACATATGAACTTGAATTGCCTTCTACAAGCGAATCAGTAAAGTACAGACCATTTCTTGTTCGTGAGGAAAAACTTTTAGTTCTCGCTTTAGAGAGTGAAGATCCAAAGCAGATTACAACAGCAATTAAGACTGTAATTACTAATTGTATTCAGAGTGAAGGAATTATTGTAGAGAAACTCCCTACATTTGATATTGAATATTTGTTTTTGAATATTCGTGGTAAGTCTGTTGGGGAGGAAATTGAAGTTAATGTTCTTTGTCCTGATGATGAGCAGACTTATGTCCCTGTAAAAATCAATATTGATGAGATTCAGGTAAAGAAGAATTCTGATCATAGTAAGAATATAAAGATTGATGATACTGTTGCGATGGAGATGGGGTATCCCTCTCTTGATCAGTTCATCAAAAATAATTTTGACTTTAGTGACACTGTTGGTATTGAGCAATCATTTGAACTAATTGCAACATGTATTGAACAGATTTTTACTACGGAAGAATCTTGGGTAGTTCGTGATGTTCCCAAAAAAGAAGTTATGAACTTCTTGGAGCAAATGAATTCATCTCAGTTTAAGCAAATTGAGAAGTTTTTTGAGACTATGCCTAAGTTGTCTCATGAAGTTCCAGTTAAGAATCCATCTACAGGAGTCAAAAGTACAGTTCTTCTTGAGGGATTATCCAGTTTTTTCGGATAGCCCTCTCTCACATGGATTTAGAGAATTATTATAAGTTGAATTTTGCTTTACTTCAGTACCATAAATACTCATTAACTGAGGTTGAGAATCTAATTCCATGGGAGCGAGAAGTTTATGTTGAACTGCTTAAGGCTCACTTAGAAGAAGAGAAGTTAAAAGCCGATCAAGCAAGATCTAATAGCTAATGGCAAATAAGTTACCGAACTTTTTATCTGAATATATCCCTTATTCTAGACTTGTCAAGAGAAGACAGGGATTTAGAAGGTCCGTTGCCAGTTACATGGAACGGTCGAAAGTTCTTATTGGCGATGCATATGATGTAGATTACGATAAGGTACAGTCAGTATTTTTAAGGGCGTGGGATAATTCTGATAAAGATTATCCTTCACCTTCTGTTATTACACCCCAAAACATAAAGGAGTTTGGTACTTTTAATGAGTATTGTCTCTTCTTGTGGGAATATTACGTTGTAGATAAGAGTAAACCAAAAGAAGTAAAACCACCTCCAAAGGTTCCAGAAGAGAGAACTCCTGACATCCCTCAAGCAGAGTCTGAGGGTGAGTTTGAAGGATATGGTGATAAAGATGATATTCTCTCCATGGGTGATCTTGGTGCCAAGAAGAAGACTGGTGGTTTGCAACTTTATGATGGTGTAAAGGAAACAGATTCTATTGGTGAAGAAAAGATTGATGAGAGAATCCTAAGACTGTTGGGATTAGACTTTATTGGTGATATTGATTATGCAACATATAGCAGTCTTTTAAAAGAATGGTCTGTTGCTGCTAGGATGACTGACTCAAAAGTCAGTACTGAGGAAGCAGAATTAGTTACAGATGAATTTAAAAGAGTAAAAGGAAAAGTTGGTCGATTTAAGATCAATAAAAAGGTTGTCAGTCGAGGTGAAGTATCACCTATAAAGAAAGCAGCGGGATTTATTACAGGTTCTCCACCAGAGCAACCGCCATTATTACCACCAGGAGATGATGGTGGCAATAGATCTCCAAGGAAACAAACCCTTTTACAAGTAGTAATATCAATTCGCAAGACTTGTGATTCCATCCTTAAAATGATGGAAAATCAACTCAAGGGAATAAGAAATCAGGTTGCGAAGGATCGTAAGATTGGTGAGAAAAAAAGGAGGGGTAATAGAGAGAAGGAATTAGAGAAAACGTTTAAGAGAGTAACTAATCTTACTCAGAAGATATTAACACCAACAGTTCCAATTCTTAAGCAGATAATGGACTTCATTGGCAAGATTCTTCTTGGAAGGGTTTTGGTCAAGTTGGTTGATTATATTTCTGATCCTAAAAATCAAGGGAAGATAAATTCTCTATTGAAATTTATTGGTGATTGGTTCCCCGCGTTGCTTTTAGGGTTCTTCTCGTTTGCAAATCCATTGGGTATTTTTATTAGGAAGATAGTTGGAACTGCCATTAAGACTACATTCTTCCTTGCTAAGAAGGGTATTCCTGCTTTACTGAGATTCATTGCTGCTAATCCACTTGCAGCAGCTGGTATTGCTATTGTTGGTGGTGCTGCACTTGGTGGAATTGCACAAGCATTAACACCATCTAATGAGGAAGAACGCGCTGCAGAAGGTAAGTCACAGTTAGATGACACTCAAGAGTTTGGAGGCACCACTGGTGATCCTATGAGTGTTCTTGGTCAACTTGCTGGTGGTGGTCAAGTTGGTAGATACAATGGTGGCGGCAAAGTTCCTCCTATGAAGAAGAGGAGAAGAACTCAACCTGCTGGTGGTAAGGTTACCTCCTCTACTGGTAAGAGAGTTCGTGGAGCAGGTAAAGATACTCAAATGATTGTTGCTCAACCTGGTGAGGTTGTAATATCCAAAAAAGCAGTTGATAGATATGGAGCACCATTCTTCTTAAATTTAAATAAAGCAGGTGGTGGAACTAACATACCTAGTTTTAGTAAATTATCTGATTTATCATTCATGCAGGGTGGTGGTGTAGTTGCTCCCAAAGTTGACATGGACAGGGTGATGCAAACCTTAAGAGATGCAGATATTACCCCTGACGATTTAGGTCCTGCAGGACCAGATAATCCAAGAATTCAAAATGTATCAAATTATCTCTATGGAATAGAGAAATTGAATACTGAAGGATTGGATGAATTCCAAGTCATGGACCTTCAGAATGCAAAGAAATCTTATCCTAAGATGGATAGGAATAGAATAAGAAAGAATTCTTTTGCGTCTAAACCTAAAACTGAAGATAATAATGAGAAGAAACCCAAGGTAAAATCTAGACCGATGGGTCGCTCTGCGGCGAAAATGAGAATGGAGAAGGGCAATCAAGCAACAATGGGAGAACCAGATACTAAGACAGTTACTGAGTCTACCAAGGCACCATTTGCTGGTGCTATAACTCCAACCTCAACGGCGGGTGTTGATGTACCACCAACTGTTAAACCAGCAAAGGTTGCCAGGATACCGAAGAGTGGTATGACAAGTCCACCACCCCCACCAGAAGCAGGAGTTAATGTCACTACTATAAGTCAAAAAATTCCACGGCAGGGTGGTGGTGGATCTTCTCCATCTGGTGATAGGGAGATTGAAGATTTTGAAGTGAAACTACCAAATAGTGCCAGGATGATGAATATTCAAATCTATGGACTATTGGGGGTAAATTAAGATGGCAATCAATAGTCAAAAGTTTTTACCAGGATCTAAATCGGGGTCTATTGTTGCAACAACATACAATAGATCTGCTAAATCTTTGATGGTTGCACCACCTCCATCTACAACTCCTGGTGCTGCTAGTCCTCAAGCAGCACCGGCTGGCGGTGATTCATCTGAAGATCCTCTCCTTAAAGAAGCTATTCGCATAAAAGAGTCCACGACTAAGATTAAGAAGATCCTTGGTCAGACTGTTAAGATACAACGTAAAAAGATTGAACTTGATAGAAGAAAAAGAGAGAAGCAGAAGAGAAATAAGAACGAAAAGGAAAGTGAGAAAAATGGATTCTTTGACTTTTTGACTGGTGGTCCAGACAATATCAGAGCACCAAAACCAATACAAGGATTTTTGGATTTTGTTAACAAAATAATTCTTGGATTGATTCTGCGTAAATTAGTTGATTTTGCACCTCAACTAAAATGGTTAGTAAATACTCTGCAAGTTGGTAAGGTATTTGATTTTATTGTTGACTTTTCCATAGGATTGGTTGACAAATTGATGACTTTTATTGACTTTGGATATAAAGCAGTTAATTCTGTCAATAATTTTGTAAAGGATACTTTTGGTGAAGATGCTGTAAAGAATTTAGAAACTCTTCAGAGTAACTTTACTAAGTTCATGAATCTTGCAATTATTGCAGCGATGTTGAGCACTGGTGGTAAAGGACCAAATAGTAAACCACAATCAAGAAGAGGATTTGATAGATCTGGTAGAAGAGTACGTCAGGGAGCACAAGAAAGATATAGAAGACGATATGGTGATCGTCGATTTAATCAAAGATTTGGTCAAAATAATAGAAGAATGCTGGAGGGTAAACCTCTTAGCAGAGCAGAGCAGCGTGCTAGGAGACCAAGACCAACAGCAAGACCACAAACTGGACCAAAAGGTTTACAGAAGGTTACTAAAAAAATAGGAACCAAACTTTTTGGTAAAGGTGTAGGAAAGATTGCTGGCAAGATACCCATTGTTGGTCCACTGATTGACTTTGGTGTAAGAGCATTTATTCTTAAAGAACCTCTGGGTAAAGCGGCAGCAGGTGCTGTTGGTGCTGGTGTTGGACAAGCACTGGGAACATTCCTTGGTGGTGCAATTGGCGGTATTGTTGGATCTGTTGTTCCTATTGTAGGTAATTTGCTTGTTGGTGGTGCTGGATCAGCCATTGGTGGAATAATTGGTGGTGTTATTGGTGACCAGATTGGTGTCAGTTTGTATAATGTTATTACTGGTGGAGAGGATGCAGGTGCTGTTGGGGAAGCTGGTCTTGAGGCAAAGGCAAAGGGTGGAATAATTGGTGAAGACAACGAAAAAGAGAAGAAAGAATTAGAGAGACTTAGAAGAACTAAATTGAGTAAGTTCTCTGTCACTAGTTCTGGAACAACACCAGCAGATAGTGCAGTTCAATCTAAAGGAGAAGAACCAAACTTCTTCCAGAAGATTTTTGGAAGAATTAAAAAGGAAGGACCTCTTGCACTTATTAATAAGGTAAGAAAGAGGTTGGGTGATAGAAATAACACCATGATCTCCAAGATCATGTCTCTTGGTGTAGATTTACTTACTGGTAAAAAAGTAGACAGGAGAGCAATTACTGATATTGCAAAGAATCTTGTTACCTTCTTTGATGCTGCTCTTCCTGCTCCAATGGGAATGTTGAGATTATTATTACAAAAACTTGCTGCTGGTGGTAGTGTTGTTGGAGTTGAGGCACCTGCTGAAAGAAATCGTAGATTGAAAGATATTAGCAGGCAACTTGAGACTGCATTTTTACGTGATGTTGGTTCTCAAACTAGTGGTGTACTTAACGATATTAAATCAACAGCAGAAAACACAAACAGAGTGATTCAGGGTGCTAGATCTGGTACTGATACTGGTACTAATGGTTCTACTCCAACAGTTGCTGGTAGAACAATAAGTGGTTCTGATAAACTCTTAGGATTGACGGGACAATCTGGAACTGTTGCATATGGTGGTCAGCAAGGTACTCAACTAGATATCTCATATAGTCCTTTTGCTCAGTCAGATATTGAAGCACAGATATCTGATGGTGGCATCAAAATTACGTCTGGTAAGGGATTTAGGGAAAGTACTAATTCAGATCATAAAGGATATGATATTGGTGCTAATTCTGGAACACCAATGTATGCATATCTGGATGGTGAAGTAACTCATGTAAATAAGCAACTGGGCAGTGGAGCAGATGCTGGATATGGATATTGGATTGTATGGAAGGATAGTAAGCATGGTGCATATCACTTCTTCGGACACCTTGATAGACCACCTGGTTTGAGTCCTGGTGATAAATTTAAGGCAGGTGCATTACTCGCAAATGTTGGTGGTTCTGGTTCTGGTAGTTTGACACGATATGCTCCTCACTTACATTGGGAGATATCAACTTCTGCTCCCGCAGCAAACGGACAATTTAGTAGTTATGTTGACCCTGGTAAATGGGTAAATACACATGGAGCAGGAGAATTAAAACCTCAAATCGCTTCTACCCCACCAAGTTCTGGTGCCGATCAAGTAGCAGACAGGGCTAGTTATGAACAGACTCAGACACAAGTAATTGCTATAGAGACGGAAGTTCCAGTTTACAGAACTGTCACCAGACAAGTTCAGACATCAAGAGGAACGAGAACTAGAACTGTTAGAGAGTTAGTACAACCAGGATAAAGATAATGGCAAAGTCTACACCAAATCAGACGGCACAATCAGGAAATATTCATAAATTGGAGATCTTTTCCAATAAGAATAGTAAAAGTGCGGACATTGGTCCTGGTGTAGTCGTATGCGATTATTTTGAGAGTATTTTAGATAGTTCAATTAGGTTTAGTGTCATTGTCGCTGACTCTGGACATAGTGATACTGGAGGTGAGGCAACTACTGTTCTACATGAATTGAAGTTGTCTGGTTCGGAGAAGGTTCATCTAACATTAGAAGATAATCTTGGTAATAAATTGAAGTTTGCGGATGATAATGCACTGTACATCTCTGAAATTCGTAACATTTTATCTTCTTCTGAGAGTACAATCTATCAGTTAGATCTTTGTTCTTTGGAGATTATCGCAAATGATTTTGATGCAACCACAGTTTATAGAAGGTTTAATGGTGAGATTAGTCAGTCTGCAGAGATAATCTTTAAGGATATACTTAAGACTAAGAAGAGTGTTATATTAGATGCTACAGCAAACACATTTAACTTTAACGGACAAGGAAAAAAACCATTTAGATTACTTGCTGAGATAGCGACTAAAGGTGTCTCTCAGGCATCTAAAAATTCTGCTGGATATTTGGTATATGAAACTTATGAAGGATTCAATTTTAGATCTATAGATGGTTTATTTGATGATGCTGGTGATTATAAATCATTTATCTACAACTCTTCTACTGACCTTCCAACAGGATATGATGCTAAAATATTAGATTATGTTGCAGAGAATATTATAAATGTAAAGAAAAATCTTGAGTCTGGTGGATATGGATCTAAGTTAGAAACTTTTGATACATATTCTCATATTTTCAATACTAAAGCACAGGAGATTGGTACAGAAGAGCAAAAAGTGCATGGTGGTATTGAAGTACCAAAATTGGCCAAAGACTTTTTAGAACTATTTGGTGTTGATGGGGGTCTTATATCTAGAACTTTTAGTAAGATTGATTCAAAAGGCGAACTTCCAGATGGAGGTATTACTGAGCAAGTTGAAAAAGCAACAGAATCCAATCTGAGTCTGGAAGATGTTATTGTACAGTCTTCGATGACATATAATAAGTTATTTACATTGAATATTGACATTACTGTTCCTGGAGATTATTCTTTGAGAGCAGGTCAAATTATTTACTGTGATATACCTGAGCAAAGTTCAAAGAAAGAAGGTATACCTGATAAGGAACTTAGTGGACTTTATATTATATCAGATGTTTGTACACATTTGACACCGAGGAATACATACACTAAGATGCACTTGATTAGGGACTCTTATGGAAGGCAACCAAATAAGAGTAGCAGTTCTACATCTACGGGTAATCGTGCTACTGGTCTTACAGGTAATACTGGAAGAGCTTTGCCTGGTACGGGTTCTGTAAATCCATTCTCTCAATCAGAAATTGAGAGATATGTTCAGGAAGAGAAGGACTTAGTAAGTAGATTAAATGCTCTGTCTAGTGATGATTCCCAGACGATTGATCGCACAAGGTATTCAAATACTGATGTTGATCTTGACGCTGGGTATGATGATCCTAACTTTAATCCTGATGATTACCTAGGATTGTTCTAGAATACCTATAAATACAATTAAATCCATCAACTATTATGGAAAGCATCGAAACTCATATTCAAAAGGATCGTGAGATCCTAGACAATCCTATGATCTCACCCAATCAACGTCGCCACATTGAAGGCGAGTTGCATGAATTGGAGGATTATGCTGAGCATCACAAGAAAGAGATTGAAGCAGGAGATCACCATGATCCCACACCATTGGAATTGTATTGTGACGCAAACCCATCAGAACCAGAATGTTTGGTATATGAGGACTGAAGTAAATGAGTGACTCCACTTTTGGCGGTTTATTTGACAGCGGTACACCTTACAATTATTGGCAGGGTATTGTTGCTCCTAGGGAGACCTGGCCTAGGGATGAGGAGCTTGTTGGTGACAGAAGTGGACTCGCTAATTGGGGTTATCGTGTAAGAGTTCGTATTGAGGGAGTTGATCCTCCTGATAAAATGGAATTGGCGGATGAAGATCTCCGTTGGGTTAGAATTAGTGGGTCCAATGCTGGAACTGGACACAAGAGAACAGGTCTGACTATAGGTATTACCCAGGGATCTAAAGTATGGGGTATATGGGCAAATCCAGCAAGAAAAGAAGATCCCATTCAAATAGGAACAATTCCCAATAACGATCAACTTCTTTTACCTAAGAAGCAACCTGATAATAATGGATTTATTCCATTTAGTGGTTATACTGACAAAGATCTGGTTGCGGGTTATTCTATTCCTTCTTTAAAGGGAAAACCTTTAGAGGGATTATTCTATCCAAACATGGCAACATTATCTGATGTTACCATGATGAAGGAACCACCATTCCCAGTTGCTTCACCTAGCGATTGTGAAAAAGTTCCTATGACTTCTATTCAGAAGTCAATGCAAGAATTGATTAAAAAAATTGAAAGAGCAACTAACCAACTGAACACTTGGGAAGAAGCAGCATCGACTTGGATTGCGGATAAAAGAAATTGGATTCAAGAAAGAATTAGTGAAGCATCCGATTTCATATCTCTTGGTTTAAAAGATTTATTTAAAAATATTCGTAAGTTCGTAGAAGAACAAATTAACGAACAAACTAAGAAACTTTACGAATTAATTAACCCACCAGACAGAGATAAGGCAAAGGTTGCAAAGGATGCCCTTATCGAACTGATTGTTTGCCTCTTTAATAAGATGATTGGCAATCTTAAAGGTCTGGTTGGAAACTTCTTGACTGGAATGCTGGATCGTTACATTAATGTTCCTGCATGTGCAGTACAAAATTTTGTAGGTTCTCTTCTTGGCAATACTCTTGGTGCTTTGAGTGGAGCAATTGATTCTATTATCTCCAAATTGTCTGCACTTATTGGGGGTGCATTTAGTTTAGTTGGTGGTATTCTTGGAATCCTGGGTCAAATTGCTGGATTTCTTGCTTGTGAAGAAAGTCAAGAGTGTCCAGAGAATAAGGAGTGGAATATATTTGAAGGTGGAAAACCACCAGAGACTTTTGATATTTCTAGCATTATTGATCAAGCAAAGGGACTCGCTGCAAATGCTGCAAAACTTGTAGATATTGATAATATTGCTCAGATTGATTTTGCCAATCTTCTTAATGATGCAACTGATGCTGCTAACAGATGTAATATTGGACCACTATTTTGTGGACCACCTAAAGTAACCTTCTGGGGTGGTGGTGGTTCTGGTGCCAGAGGAAATGCTATTGTTAGTGCAGCAGGAGATCTACTGGGTATAGATCTGATTACTCAGGGTGGTGGTTATCGTAAACCACCATCTATTGACATATCTGATAACTGTGGTAAAGGTGGCGGAGTTCGTGCCAGAGTTGAGATGGAACCAGATGGTGGTACGGACCCAAATACATTCCAACCAACTTCTAGAGTTAGAAGAGTTGTTGTGGAAGATACTGGATCTGGATTCATCTCCAGACCTGATGGTGACTTAGGTGGAATGAATAGAGTTTGGGCACCAAAAGATTGGACTGTTGTAAAGAGGGGAGACGGAAGATGGCAGAAGTATCCACCAGAAGTTCAGAATGATCAAATCATCAGTGATGGAAATGGAATTGGTGGTGATGATACAATTATTAGAAAAGAAGATCGTATTCTGATTGGTATTCAAGATCCAGAGGGTATTGGACCTGGTGGTAATATAACTCCAGGAATTACTCCAGGAGGAGGTGGATCTTCTGGTGGGGGAGAAGGAGATACTGGTAATCTTCCAATAGGTGAGACTTATGATGATAGACTTAGTAGACTTCGTGGAACAACCAGGATACCTGGAACAGGATTGAATGGTGAGACTGAATTTGATAGTTTCCCAACATTAGATGTTGGAACTTATCCAGTCATACTTTATCTTTGTGATATTGATATTTTGAATGCTGGTATTAACTACGAATCTACTGATAAGATTGTTATAGAACCCAGTAATGGGGCAGAAGTTGTTCCTAGATTTGGTCCTTTTGGTGTTCTTGATTCTATTGAGATCGTTAAAGCGGGCAGAGGATTTACTGAAAGACCTGATATTTACATTGAATCTGAGACAGGATATAATGCAATTCTGAACGCTGTTCTTTGTGTACAGAGGTTTGGTGATGATGATGAAGGACTTCTGCCTGAGGATGATATTCTGAGGAACATTGTAAAAGTTGTTGATTGTGTTGGAAATGTTACTGACAACGCTTTTGTTGGATTTATCAATGGACAACCTTATTACGGACAGTTCCATATGCATATGGGACGCAAGATGGTTGGTTCTTCACATAGGGAGTATGAGGGAAGACCTCATCCATACATCTATGAGAGTGCTTCCGATAGTTTGAGATACTTTGATCCTAGGTTTAGATGGCAAAGTGGAGTTCTGATTCAAGCAAATACTCCAATAGCATCTTCTGATCCTGTTCAGAATTCTCAAGCATATGTTCAAACTGTAACAGATCGGATAACAGGAACTACTAATGCTCAACCAAATCCTTCACCACAAATGATGCAGTCTCAGTCTCAGACTCAGATGCAAAATACTGAAGGATCTACATCTACATCTACAACAACATCTTCTACTTCTCCTACACCTACTCCCACACCAAGTCCAAGTCCGTCTCCACCGCCACCATCTTCGCCACCACCACCGTCACCACCGTCACCTCCACCTCCATCCCCACCATCAGGTGGAGGCGGATACGGGTATTAAACTAATAAACTATGGGAAAACCGAAAATACACAACCCAGTAGAATTGGGTAATGACTTTGGTCATATTAAATTTGGACACATTAGTCCTAATAGTACTTTTGCTGGTGTCTTGCTTCGCAATGGACATCCTGCTCAGGATTCTGAGCACTATACAATGTTGATGTCTTCTGGTAAAATGAAGGGAGGCACAATCAACAGATGTCCAGGCGTTTATCAAATAATTTGTGGTGAGAATCCAGTAGACGAGACATCTTTTGTCTTGAATGCTGCTCTAGGAGATATTGTTCTTAGAGCACCTAAAGGTAGAATTAGGATGGATGCTCGCAATATTGATATTATAGCGACTGGTTCCAATAACCAGAGTGGACATATTAATATTGAGTCTAATGAAAAGGTTACCATTCGATCAAAAAACATTGAGATTAATGGTGATGCTATTGCTAAATTTTTATCTTCGGGAACATGTGAAGTCGTGGGAAACAGTGCATTAAATTTTTATGGTGGATTGGTTGACTGTGCAGATGCATCAACAACAGTAAAACCATCTAAAGGAACGTCGTTATTTGAAGCTCAGCAACGAGGAGGAGGATTTATCTGATGAAAGTACCTGATTTAGAAGTTAAAAAGACACTATATGTTGGAACAGGTGATCCTAGTCTTGTTTTGGGTAAGGGTCCTTTACAGATTAGAGGTGGTTCTTTTATGGAGGGTCCATCTGTTTTTGGATCTATCCCACCATTCTTGACTGCAACTGTAATGATTGGTCCATGTCAGAATAGTGACATGATAATTCCGCCACTTATTCCTGGTGCTTTGTGTACTGGGATTAATAATCCATATTCACTTGCTGTAGATGGACCAGCAGCATTTTTAGGTGTCATAGACACTGCTCAGAGCATTAATGCTGGGATGAATATTATTGCTCAGGGAGAAGTTATGTCTCGCTGTGGTGGACATATATTATCTGCTAAAAAGAATTTTGATATTCCTCATCCAACAAAGGAAGGTTGGAGATTGCGTCACACTTGTCCTGAAGGACCAACAAATGACGTATACATAAGAGGTAAATTGAAGAATGATAGTGTAATTCACCTTCCAGAGTATTGGAGTGAATTAGTAGATTCCGATTCAATTACAGTATCTATTACTCCAGTTGGAGTTCATCAAAACATTATTGTTGATCGGATTGAAGATAATAAAGTTTTCCTTCATTCATCTAGACCTATTAATTGTCATTATCATGTTTATGGCGAGAGATTAGATGGTGAGAGATTAATTCCAGAATATGAGGGTGCAACCCCAGCAGACTATCCAGGTAATAATGAAGAATATTCGGTATCTGGATATCATTATGATACTAAGAGGTAATTATGGCAGAATTTATTCCACAGGCAAGTAATACCACGGGATGTGCAGATGAAGGTATCAGTGGTC
>ERZ1048068.992-NODE-992-length-23363-cov-17.040844_pt1 | contig 23363 bp, 34 predicted proteins | sample MGYA00383098_ERZ1048068 | MGnify/ENA primary metagenome ERZ1048068 (study PRJEB29581, sample SAMEA5548368) | metagenome | biome: marine; feature: coastal; material: water | depth 1 m | study: Short-term variability in the microbial, nano- and picoplankton... | reverse complement strand
CCTTGAGGGGCGTTGTTTAGGATAGAGGAGTTAAACTTACCGTACTGGTTCATCATAAAGTCACGGTCTTCGTTGAAGTTGGTTTTACCGTCATTGTACTGGTTCTGGAGATCTTTCTGGAAAGCAGATCCAGAGTTCAGCATGTTACTGATGCCGTTGAAGCCGGTAGACATACCAGTACCAAAAGCACCCGCCATGCCAGCATTTGCACCCATAGCGTTACTGAAGTCAGTGTTTGACTGACCAAGGGAACGCCGCATGAGGTTGTCTTCGACACTCGCTCTTGTGTCGGCTTCTAGCTCTGAGTTACTACGGCGCAATAGAGCTTCAGCGACACCTGCCCTCGAGCTATTCATGTTGCCAGATCCTGATGCGCGGTTGTTATTACCGGTCAGCTGTACTTCGTTTAAGTTACGGTTTGCACCACGCATGGCGGCATTAACTAAAGGGTCGCTATTGTTTGCCGCAAAGTTCATGGCGTTGTTCATAGCGTTACCAGAAGATGCCTGGTTATATAGGTTGTTGTAGTTGTTCCCGAAGCCAGCGGCACCTGCTGCCAGGTTGCTACCGTAGCCGAAACCAGTGTTTCCGAAGTTCTTTTGGTTGTTTAAGGCCGCAACCTGATCTGGGCTTAAACCTGCGTAGGTTGGATTACCCGCGCCACTGTAGGTACCCATAGCCAGCGCATTATCGAGACCTGCTTGACCGCCTTTATACATATCGCGGATAAATGGACTTGCGTCATTATAAGGACGCATCTGCTGGTCTGTTGCGTACTTGTTTGCACCCGCCTGTTTCTTGGCGGCACTATTACCGGCAAAGCCCCCGATTAGGGACCCACCTATCATTGCTGCTGCTACCCATGCCATTGAATCTTCTCCAGTTCTTTGTAGAACATCTTCATGTCCGGCTCTTCCATACCTAAGGCGGTGTAGGTCTCTGAAATGACCTCATCCTCGATATCCTCGAGAGCTTCTTCTTGTGTGTGTTTTGTTAGATGTATTGTGGTTAGGATAGAATCCTCTAAGGCATGAAATGCCCTCTTGGCACCTAAAGGCGACAAAAACGTGTGAGGTGCTTCCATGATCTCTTTGCCGAACTCAGATACCACTGCGACCTTCCCTTTCAAGAGAAAAGCCAGGTGGGCATGGCGGTGTAACTTACCGACAATGGTTGCACCTTTTGGCATCGTCAGTTCCCTGGCGTATGTCCCGCATCCATACTCCTCTATGGTTGGAGCAAAATGGTGGACGACAGGACATTGGTCCATGGCGTCAACAAAGTCACCAGACGCAATACCCTCAACGATACTAGCTTCTAAGGCTGAGACCGCCGCTCTCATCTTTATGTCAGTCATGTGCTTTTAAACTAGGACCCAGGCAGTGCCATTATAGATGTAAAGGCCATCCCCGGAACCTGGGTTCCATGGGGATACAGCATACCTGACCATGCCTTTTACTGGCTGTTCTGGGGGATCTTCGGTCACCTGGATGGCTGCTTGACTTAGAGACCTAACGGAAGTCTCGATCCGTTGTAGCTCATCCTGGATGTATCTTTTAATACCCTCATCTAACACCGGGTATTGGGTTCTGACGTAAGGCTGAACAAGTAGGTTGGTCTTATCACTTAAGGCCATTATCTTGCTCCTGTCGGTGTGATCTCTAGGTCAAACCCTGAGATCTCGAAGTCCTTGTTGTCGTTAAGTGTCACGCGATAGCTTAGGTAACGACCGGCGGCGCGACTGTCGATCTTATGGTCTGCCGCTATATCGAAGACTGCCAGGTTAGAGTAGTTAGGGGTCGCGTTAGGTAAGTCAGACGCACCAAACTCAAAGTTCAATGTGGTGTCTGCCGTGTTCACGGTGTAGGCCTGAGGATAGATCCTGGTCACTACAGTATACTGACGCACCGCTGAACCGGCTTCATCTAAGTCTAGCCCGGTTCTCTCTAGGTACACAGGCTTGGTAGCCTCAGTATCTAACTGGAAGGCAATCTGCCCTGCATCCGACAAATCAATACCGTAAAGCTTATCTGAGGTAATACCATCAGCTGTTAAGGTTTCACCGACCATGAGGGTATGCCTGGCAAAACTATCTTGCTGCTGGTAGTAAGTACCACCGGTTAGAGCATAGGTTCCAGTGCTGGCTGAGTATGTAGTCACAGAGTTTACACTCGCTATTGTCCCGGAACTGGTGTTTGGCAAGTCCATGAAGGACCATGTGTTGTTTCGGTAATTGTATACAGCTGCCCGGTTACATCTTTCAGCGTTAGGAAAGTTAACGTATTGATCCCCGGACTGGTAACAGAAGTAGATTTCGTTCAATGTTGGGTTATGCTGAACATAGCAAACATCGGACGCTTGGTTGTTTAAGGTTGAGAACACAAAGTTCTTTACCCGCTCATCACAGATACTTTGTTTTGATGTGCCATCGTGCATGTAGATATCGAAGGCATCGAAGACGTAATGTTTACCTTCGACCTCGACAACACAGTTCTGGTTGATGATGCCTACATCTGTAAATAGCTTGCGGAAGTTAAAGATAAACGTGCCGCCAACGTATTCCATCAGCCAAACCTGGTCGTTGGAATAGATAACAAAGTTAGATCCTAAGGTTTCGCCATCGATGATCTCAGTCTTGGTCTGAACCAGGTCATTGAAACCGGCTGACACTGTAGGGTCGGTGTCATCCCAAGATCCTGGGTATTGGTTTGCTAAGGTTAGGTCCGACCACCTCACCCGGGACGGAAACGAATTAGCCCCCTCACTCATGTTGAGGCCAATCAGGAAGTCACCAAATGACCTCAGTGAACTACAACGCCAGGAGGCATCCCAGTTAGGTAGGTCAGCAAAGTTAGACCCAGACGGTCCCCGGTATACCGGTACACGATCTGGACGGTTAACGTATGAGACGTCAGCAAGAGAAGTGCCTGTGTAAGGCCGTGGGTCTGATGAGCCTGTGATGGAACCACTTCTGTTGGTGACTATGCCAGCCCCATATTCATAGATGGCCCATGCATCCGACACCATCAATACCGTGTCGAAACCATTCGCTGGCACGATGCCATAGGTAAATCTTGGAGAGAAACCTAGGGTGTCTTTGATGTTACGAAAGATAGGCGCACGTAGAACCTTGCCTTCATCGAAACGCACGTTGAAACCATGGTTAAATGCGTTGATCGGGATGTTGTAGCTACTGACGTCACTGATGACACCTGCGCTGCCTAAGTCGCGGATTGGGAGAATAGCCATAGACGGTTCTCCTCTATGCTGGTTGTGGGACAGAACTTAGTGACGTTGGGTCACCTTGGATTAGCGTTGAGCCTTTGTCGGCATAGCTAGGGCTGGTTACACGCCATTGATACCAACGATGGTTACTGTTCGGATTGTTCGTTGCGACAGAGATAATGCCAGAATTGTAGGCTGAACCTGTCTGGGTGATGCTTGTGATGGCTCCTGCACTATCGAAAACGATTTGGTAAGATTTGCTGCCACCGCCAGAACTGTTGTAAGCACCGTTCAACGAGAGAACTGTATCGTTCACTGTGGTTGCGCTTGTGCCACCAAATAGCGTTATGTTTGTCGCTTGGGCATCTTCGTTCTGAGACATCGTGAAATTGATGTTCTGCCCTAGATAACCTGTTCCAGCCCGAAAGACTGGCGAGTAGACAGAGAAGCTGTTTGAGCCGCTGAATGACTGTGGGGCGGCTGAACTGTTGGCACTAGAGACGCCAAAAGCACTGTAGGTGTGACCACCGTAGTAGGTCATCTGGACACGGATATCGCGGTTTACGATGGCTGTAGAGCCGTAGAAGTCTGAGAAAGCCAATGCGCCACTGGTGGGGACGTTGGTGTTCCCTGCTGTTACCAAGCCGCCGTTTCTGTAATATTCCGACAGTGCGTGGGGTGCTGTTCCACCAAACTCAGCTACAATATCGCCACTGAGACTGATGATGCCTGATGATGTTACTGGCATACTTAGATACCAGCAAAGGCTGTGATGTCATCTTCGACCTGCAACGCACCGGCTGCTGTCATAACTAGCTTAACGTCACCGCCATAGGCGAAAGATAGGCCATTGGAACCATCGAGGCTGATAGTCCAGCTGCCGAAGGTAATAGCGTTGCCATCAGTATCGAGGTCAGCCCCTAGCGTTGGTGCGGGATCTGCCACCAGACTGGTGTTTACTGTGTCAAAAGACAAAGTTCCAGAACCATCAGTCTTGAGGAACTGACCAGCGGTGCCATCAGCGTTAGGCCATGTGAGGCTGTCTATTATAACAACGCCGGTATTCTGAGGGTTAACCTGGATGTCATCGTTAACTTGGACTGCTACGGCTGTCTCTTGGACTGTGAGCCGTGGGTCAAGGGTGTTGATGACTGTGTGAGTGTCTGTGATAGCACCGGCTACGTTGGGGAACGTAGATTTGATGGTAGACTTGATTAGACGCATGTGGTCGTCAGCCTGGGCGAGACCATCGGTTGCGACAGGATTAGTGACAACTAAGCCATTAATGTAGGTGGCGGTTTCTAAGGCCATGACGGTTCCTTTGGTTTTCTGGAGATAACCCCTGCAAGTGAAAGACGGACAACAACAACAACAACAAAACCTTTAGTCCTTGTTTTTGAAATTGATGTTATTCATATGCCCATGGGGGCCTGAAAGCCCTGGTATGGGACCCTAATCGCCTGGTCACCCTGGTAAGCTACTGATATCGTTAGATACTGGTGTAATCTGATAAGGTATCAGATGACAAAACGATGCATGGTCAGACGTCAGACATTAGGCATTAGTTGCCCTTCTGAAATTTAAGCGGATGGGGGTCGTTTCTTTAAAGAACAAATCGGGACGTGTAACCTAAGTCAACTAAAGCCAACCTAAGCCAACCAATGTCTGACCAATGTCTGACCAATGATTGACCAGTGTTGACCAGTGTTAACTGGCATCAGCTTTAGCTGACTTAAGTTGACTTAAGTTGGGCTATGTTATCTGAGGTATACACAAGTAATACCCGGGGATATTCCGTAGCTCCTTAGGGTGGACTAATTAACTATTGATGACTATATTTACCTTGGTTATCAGGGGTTGCACTCCAAGACACCTTGATGTGTCGCTATGCTGGAGGCACCCCTGGTAATCACCCTTAGTCCTTAGGTCTACGACCACCTGACACGTCATACAATGACCTGTTCCTATACTCAGGTGGAAGCTTTGCTTTGATGGCCTCGATGGCACATGACGCACAGGTATGGACACCACCTGTAAAATAGTATGCATCGTTGACCTGGCATGTATCACACTTACTGGCGTCAGTCATACTTCGCATGGCTGGTCCTGAGTGTTGATCGTAGTTGTTGGTCTTGTCTGAACTTATAGACATCAGCCCAGTGAGGTTGACCCCGGGCTGACTTGTTAGGTTTGATCTCACGTCCGTATCCATCCTTCTCAGGGATCTCAAGCAGGGCTAAGTCACGCAAGATATCGCTATGACTAGGGACGATATCATCACTAACTATTCGCATGACTTAGCTCCTGTTGCTGGGTCGATGAAGCAAGCCTCAGCTTTAGGTTGCTCATCTGCCTTAGGTTTGACTTCGTTCAAGATGCCGTATCTTTTGCCAGATTGCCTAAAGGTCGTGATCCCTTTACAGCCACCACGCCAGGCTTTGACATATAGCTCTTTGAACTCATCATAGGTTACGTTGTCACCCACGTTACATGTCTTCGAGACTGCTGAATCCACGTACTGAGATGATAGGATCAGGACATCAACATGCTCATCGGCACTGATCTCATTAGCGGTCCGACCTGCGATACCTTGGCGGTATGCGTAGTCTTCGACACGCTCGATCTGGTGACCATCGAACTGCTGGATCGTCCGGTCGTAGAAGAGGCTGAATGGTGGCTCGATACCTGAGCTAACATTGTCAGCGGTCAAGCTAATGGTCCCGGTTGGTGCAATGCTAGTCAGGTGTGAGTTACGAATACCATTCTCTTTGATCTTATCCCGGACACGCTTCGGTAACGTCTTGATGAACTTACCCTGGTTGTACTTCTCAGCGTCATACAGAGGGAATGACCCCTTCTCTGCTGCTATGTCAGCTGAACAGCTGTAGGCCTCGTTCCTGAGCGTTTCTAAGGCCAACCTGGCGAAGTCATTAAACTGCGCTGATGCGTATGGTAGGCCCAGCATTTCACCTGCGTTAGCCATGGCTGTAACACCAAGGCCCATACGCCGCTTTGCCTTAGCTTCTGCTTGCTGTTCAGGTAGTGGGTAGATGGTTCTATCGATCACATTATCCATGGCCCGGACAACCGTGTGAATGTCACGTTTGTATTGATCCAGGTTGAACTCAGTGTTTTCGATGTACTTAACCAGGTTAAAACTACCCAGCAAACACGCACCTTGAGGTGGCAAAGGCTGCTCCCCACATGGGTTTGTGGCTGAGATATCCTCACAGTACCATAGGTTATTCATGTTGTTGATTTGGTCGATAAACAAGACACCAGGCTCAGCCCAGTCCCAGGTGCTTCTCATAATCATGTCCCAAAGAGCTACTGGGTCCACTTCTGAATACACCTTACCATCAAACTTAAGTTGGAATGGTGTCTTATTATCCAGGCATCTCATGAACTCATCAGTCACACCGACACTGATGTTAAATCCGGTCAGCGTGGTGCTATCATGTTTTGCCGTGATGAACTGTTCGATGTCTGGGTGATCGATCCGTAGAACACCCATCTGTGCGCCTCTACGGTGACCGCTGCTGGCGATTGTCTGACATACAGCATCGAAGATACCCATGAAGCTCACTGGGCCGCTAGAGCGGCTCTGTAGGCTCTTAATTAGCTCACCACGTGGCCTTAGCTTCGAGAAGTCATATCCAATGCCACCGCCGCGTCTCATGGTCTCAGCGGCAGCTGTAGCACGTTCCATGATACTATCCATACTGTCCTCGATAATACCGGAGACAAAGCAATTGTATGCCGTAGTCTGCCGGGCGGCCCCCATGGCGTTCTGGACGCGACCGGCGGGAAGGAAGCGCATGTGTCTTAGCGCATCCTTGAAGTCTTCAAAGTGTTCTGCACTGTCTTTGAGACTATCTGCAATACGGACTACTTTGGAATAGAAGTCCTCTCCAGTCTGCCGGTACTTCTGTGCGTCTATCTCATCAGACAGAGGTAAGGAGGGGCCATAGTGGTGGTTACTGATCATGTGATTCATTTCTCTGTCTTTCTTTGTTCTTCTTCGATTACTTTTGTTAAATACCAACGTGCCTTTTCGATATCCTGGACACCGTTCTTATGGTCACATCGCCAGCTGTATTTGATGACATTGCCCCTACAGAAAGCCTTGAACCCTTCTGGCCCCAGCGCAGCCCGGATAGCATCGATGCACTCGATGTCACCGTGGGTGTAGTGGGGTGGGTTGTTGACCATGTCCTGGATCTCATTGACCTTGTCTTTCATCCATTGCTCATGCCGCTTCATGACTTTTGGTCTCCCCAGTAAATAGGATTGGCTTGTGGTCCTGGGCGTCCCAGTCAGTCCACCTAAGGATCCTGGCAAGCCTTGCCTGGACCAGGGCGTCTTCACGTGTCTGCCCGGCTTTGATGTAGGCCTGTTCGACCAAAGACCACACTGGACGGCTGCCTAAGAGCTTCTCAGCTGTCTTAGGCCCATAACCTTTGAGGCCTGGGTAACCGTCAGTCGTGTCGCCGGTCAGCGTTTGCATCAGGAAGTTGAAGTCAGCTTCAGCCTCAGTGATGGTCATAAGCTCATCGGACATAGGCCGGTATAGTCTGCCCGGGATTGTCTTTAGGTCCTTGTCATCACTGACCATGATTGCCTGGGCCTTGTTAGGCGGCATCGTAGCGAAGATGCCCAGGACATCGTCAGCCTCGAGGCCTGGCAACGTGATGCAATCATACTTACCCCTGGCCCACTCAACCATGGCAGGGTATCCCAGGGGCTTCCTGGTCTTCTTCCTGTTGGATTTATAGTTGGGGTAGACGGTCTTTCGGAAGTTCACTTTATCTGAGATACACAAAGTGACCTTATGGCTGTTCAGACGCTCTTCAATAAACGCCAAACGGTCTTGGAACATGGCCTTGGCTTCTTTGAGGTCTGTAGTTAACGACCATACATCGTCCCCCCAGTCTGTTTCCTCTTCAGCTGCGCTACATGCTTGGTAAAGTAGGATATCCGCATCAACTAAAATCATGTTCAACCTCCGACATAAAAGCTGCACCCTGGTCGTTGACCATCCAGGTGTTACCCCAGACGCCTAAGACGATCTCAGTTGTGATAAGGCCCTCAGTGGCACATATAGCGACCACTTCTGCGTTATCCCTGGCAAACTTAGATTTACATTTGAAGCCCTTGTGCCAGGCTTCCCTGCACACCAGGTACATCTTCATCAGGCCCTCTTCGGCACTGCCATCAGAGCCAGGATCAATGGGTATCTGCCCAAGTTCCCCCGATGGTTGCATCGGCCCCGACTGGGATGCGGAATCCAAAGCTTTCTCCAGCTTTTTCCGCGCTTCTTCTAGCGATATCACAGACATCCTGTTCGCTTCCTTTCTTGACTGATATTTGGAGTTCGTCATGGACCCAAGCGATGATCTGTGCATCGATGCCCTGGGCTTTGATCTCTTGATCAACCAGGCACAACCATTTCTTACAGATCAGGCCACCTGCACTTTGCAGTAGGGTGTTGAGGGCAGCATGTGCGCTTCGCACCTTTACCTGGCGACCATCGAGGCCTTTGATAAACCCACGCTTTGACGCTTGCTCTACGGCCTTCTTTAAAGTCCTAAAAGCAGGTAGTGCCTCCATGAAACGCTCTTTCAGGAGCTTTCCTTCTTTGGCACCTTTGTCGATGATGGATCCGATCTTGGTGTCTCCGGCTCCATACAAGAGGGCGTAGATGAAGGTTTTGGCTTGGTCTCTTGTGTCGAGACCTGCCGCCTTCTGGTTTGTTGTATGGATGTCGCCATCCAGGATCTCTTTCGCATATGCACCACCGTCATCTAAGAAATGGGCCAGGCATCTCAATTCGAGACCAGAAAGATCCGTACCAACCAGGGAATACCCAGGGTCAACCGTGAACAACTCACGGCACTGCTGACCCCAGGGCAACCTGGTTGCGGGGACCTGGGCAAGGTTTGGAAATCGATGAGATGCGCGGCCTGTTACAGTACCGTTGGACACAATTGAGTGTCGCAGCTTACCGTCAGCATCCACTCTTTTCAGCCAAGCCTGACCACCTTCCGCTAATTGACCTAGGCGTTTGGACAACAGGAATAGCTGAGAAAGCTTTTGAGCCTCCGGGTAATGAAGCTCACCCAGGACCACGTCATCGATGATAGCGTGACCTGCCGGGGTAAAGCTCTTAGGCACCCAGGCATACTTGAGCTTCAAGCAATGCTCGATGTGTCTCCGGCTGTTGTGGTTAAACTCAACCACGGTAACCTTTGTAAAAGGCTCACCTTTGACATAACCCAGCTTCTTGTTGTTGACCTTCGGGATAAACTCTTCATGGATTTCCCATGGCTCGAAGAGGTCAGCCATCTCAAGTTCGAGCTTGGCCCTCTCTTGTGCCAAAGCAGCATATAGCTCCCCGGCCTTCTTATTATCAAAGGTCCAGCCAGCCTTGCCTATGGCGTCCGTGATATGAGCTACTTCATGCTCAAGGTCGATGGATTCTTGTGACCATGTGTCTGGCTGTAGGAACTTAAGAAGGTCATGTGTTACCTGGACGTCTTGCTCCATGTAATGAAGCATCTCTACGTTGAAGCTGTCCCAGCCGCCGTCATAGTCACCTTTATGGTTACCAAGACGTAGGCCCCAGGCTTTTAGTGCATGACTTCCATATAGTTTTTTCGGAAACTCTGCTTGATGGTCTTTCTCGAAGTCTTCGTTCTTTAAGTCGGCTTTGATAAGCCTGGACAGGATCAATGTGTCAGTGATCTTGGCCTCAGTGTTCCACCCTGGGTAAACCTTTTGAATTGCCGGGATGTCGAAGTTGATGATGTTGTGACCAATCAACTCCGTGGCCTTGCTGAGAAACAACAACGCATCCTCGACACCCTCAGGACCAAAGCTTTTGATCTCGTTGGTGTCGATGTTCTTAAATGCTATACAGTGGATGGTTGTTAGTTCTGGGAGTAGGCCGTTGGTTTCAATGTCGAAGACCAACCTCATCTGTTGTCACCGCTGCCAGTGATCAGATCTGCTTGCATACGCCGGTCAAGCTTGGCGGTATTCATCTCAGCGACCCGGCTTAGGTCAAACTGAAGATGACCTGCGAGTGTTGCCACGTACCAAAGCACATCGCCAAGCTCCATAGCCATTTCTTTGCGTGTCTCATAGCTTAGGTCGTCAAAAGGAACCACACTGTCCCGGATGACACGTTTAGCTTTGCCTAAGACCTCACCACATTCGGATGACAGGCCCATAAGTAAATATGGGATCTTGTCTTGCTCAACGATGAACGTGCGTTCCGCAGCTGCCTGGTATTCATCTAAAGTTAACTTGTTCATTAGGCTCTCCTACCTATAAATCTGATCCCATGGCGTGGGGAAAACTTGCCGAAGCCATACCAACAGACATTGTCCTTCCCACACGACTTCGAGCCGGGAATCCACTTGAGACGCCCAACGCTGATTACGGTGTGAAGGTTTTGTAAGTACGGTATGGATTGTTTGGTGTGCATCCAGTCAGCATCGAACAGAAGCCAGGTGGGCTTCATCCATGTGAAATGTAGGATGGCTTGGTGTAGTAGCTTACGTTCCCATGGCGGGTTCGTAATGATGACATCACAACCTCTAACGTCTTCAAATGTGATGTCCCGGAAGTCCTTAGTGTCGTCATTCCCAGGGTGAGGTTCAATGTCGTTTGTGTAGAGACACTGAAGACCTCTTTTGTTTAGATACCCTACAAGGTCACCCTGCCCTGCACATGGCTCAGCGTAGGTGACGTAGGGGCTAAGACAGCCACTTGCCGTTAGAGGGGCTAGTGCGGCTTCTGGTGTAGGGTAAAAGTCTCTGGGAACACGCTCAAAGTTACTGCGCTTGCCCAATCAGAACATCTCCTTTTGATCTAATAGTCTGCCACTATCGCGGTGGTATTTAATTGTTCCGGCGTAGCCTTGCTCACCGGACCAACGGTTCTTCAGAACGTGTAAAGACCTGGTGTCCCCGGCAGGGTCATCAGGGTCTATTTGTAGGCTGATACACATGGAACTAAGCTGGGCAATCGAGTGTGAGCCTCGAAGCTGCCCTAGACGGACCACTGCGCCGTCCTCATGGCCCTTATCACCGTCTGGGCGGCGTAGGTGGCTTACGATAATCAAGCCTATCTGTAGCTCTTGTGTCAGCGTTGCAAGCTTGGTAAGCGCGATGTCTATGAGCTTACGTTCATCGCCTGTTGCCAGGCCTGACACCATAACTGATACGTGATCGAGGATGATCCACTGACAGCCTAAAGCTTTGACCATGTAGGTAATCCGCTGACATATTAGATCAACGTCTGAGCTACCCCAGTGATCGAAGAGGTACAGAGGGGGCTTTGTGGGAGCAAATAGCTCTCTGAAGGCCTCTTCGATCTCTTCTTGGGTTGCCTGGCTAGGGTCCACCGTGATGTTCTTATTGAGGTGAAGTCCAACCAGACCACGTAAAGTCCTCTTATTGCTTTCCTCGAGCATAAGAAGACCAACCTGTTGATCTAGGTTTTGATGTAGGTGGTAGGCTATTTCTTTACAGAAGGTTGTCTTGCCTGACCCCGACCCTGCACATATGGTTACCATTTCGCCCTTACGGATTCCGCCTGTTATAGAGTTCAAGCGTTCGTAGGGGTAACTGATGGATGAAGCAGCATCATCCAAACCAATTGTTGTATCGAAGTCAGACGCCGCAACGATACCATCGGGCCGATAATCTCGAGCCTGGAAGATGGCAGTTACGACAGCTGCTGATTCATTATTCAGTAAGCACTCATTTGGATCTTTGAAAGGCAAGTGACCGGCAATCTTAACTTTACCGGCAGGGAAGATCTCCGCACACTTCAGTGCAGCATCTTGCCCCGGTTTATCCTGGTCGAACATCAAGATGACCTCATCGAAGGCCATGATGTAATCCCAGTTGTCTTTAATGGTACGTGTGGCAGCTGCCACGCCGTTAGGTAGACCGACAGTAGCCCACTTATGCCCTTGAATCTGTGAGACTGTGCAGGTGTCAATTTCACCTTCACATATCACCAGCTTTTTACCCTTGTTCCAAAGGTGTGATCCATAGAGGGTCATCTTTTTAGCATCACCTAAGATGCTAAAGTCCTTGTTTGCAGTGCGTAGCTTTTGGGCTACCACGACACCATCTTTGTTGCGATAGTTGGCTACCTGGACAGGCTCTCCATTAAACTGGCTGACCAGGTAACCAAACTTCCGGCAAGTCTCCTCAGTTAATCCTCGAGCTTTAATCGACCTAGTTTCGCCCTGGAGTAACGCTTTTTGCTGGGGCGTCTCTTTAGGCGATACTTGCGGGACCTGAGATCCCTCGCCAGATGGTTGGTAGGTCGAACAGGAGTAACAATACGAATGTCCGTCATCATAAACTCCCAAGGCATCTGAGCTTCCGCAGCTGTCGCATGGCCCATGTCCTACTAAATTACTTTCGGTTAACTGTGAGGCTTCCATAATAGTGTCGCTCCCTTAATGCACTATTCTTCCAGCCATGCATCAGGGATTGTCTTGAACGCATACTGAAACCCATGCTTCTCACACCACATTGCGTAAGTGGTCTTTGAACCTTTGTAGAGTTTCTGATTACTGCTGAAGACAAACCTGATGTTGATGTCTGGATGTTGTTCCTTCAAAAGGAGGTGCTTTTGACGCTCTTGAGTCAGAAAGCGACCTTTTGATTCGACATAAAAATAGCTGCCGTCTTTCGTTAGCAGCTTCCAATCGGGGGTATAAGTTGAGGGCCTCGAGGGCCATACGTAGGCTAATTTCTCTTGTTCGTAAATTACCGGGACACCGGCTTTCTCGAGTTGTTGAGAGATCGTGTGTTCGAGGCCTGACCTATAACCATGTTTGATTGCGTTACGTCTTACCTTAGAAGTTGTAGTTCGAGGACGCTTCGCCATCCGCATCACCACTGTCGTCAAAGGTATCCGCTGCAACAGCCTGGGCAATAAAGCCACCTTCGACTGCATCGAAGCCCTCGCCATCATCCTGGTTAGGGTCACCTAACTCGATGACTTGGACTTTACTCAAGTTCATCTTGACGCCATGGTTTGACCCAAGATCATAGATTGTAAAATTACCGCCCAGTTTCAAAATAGCTCCCCGGTACAGCTTTGGTATTTTATTGCCTACAAGGATTGCACCTGATGAATCGTAAAACTTAGGCTCGAACTTAGTCTTGGCATTGAAAACAATCTCACCAGTGACTGGGTCGCTTTTGAAGGGCATCTGGGCTGTTTGTGCCTTTTTACCCATCTCATCTTTGGCAAACTCTTTAACCTGGTCAATGATAGCTTTTGCCTGGTCGGCTGGGACGATGAGTGACGTGTGATAAACGCCGTCACTGTCATACTTAGTATCGGGCGAGGTCAGCCAGGGGTATTGTGCGCGGCCCTTGTTCGTCTGATATGGTAACTTGGCTTGTGCCATTGGTATTCTCCTTTTCCGCTCTTAATTGTTCTAGTGTGGGTGTGCTTGGTTGACCCAAAGCAGACGCATAGATCCCTAAGGCTTCTGCTTCTGCGATTACGTCAACTGGGATTGGCTCCCCGGCTTCAACAGCCAGACGTGCCAAACCAAGCACCCTTTCTCGTGGGTGCATTGGAAACTCCGTAAAATGTGTGGAAGGGACCATAGAGAAAGGGCCGCCCCGGTTTAGGACGACCCTCGATAGGCTCTCTAAGGTTATGCTAGGCTTTCTGCGAGTCTTACTCTGCCAGCTACGTTAGCCCCTAGCGGCACGTATTAAATGAAGCAGTATCGACTATCGAGGACCTGGGTTAGGTCTAAGTCTCCACGCTCCGGTAACTCAGGTAAATCGACCGCATCTGGGTTATCCAATTGCTGCTTCACCTGGTTTAATAGGTCTTCATAAAGGTTGTTGTCAGTGTAAAGCTTTATGAAGGTTGTTCGGACTGCATAGTACATCGACCAGGCGTCTGCCGGGACACAACCAAAGCTGTCGTGGATCATGAAGAAATCCCTGACATTGTGCTTTTCCATGCACTCCAGGACGGTCATGTGTAAGTGGCAACTGTCCTGACTATGGATGATGTTAGGCGCAACAGCCGATGAAGACTTAGGCTTGTTAATCGTACCAGACGCCTCTTTGTAGGTGATCTGAGACCGGCGGCGAACCTTTGTTTCACGGTCATACAAGAACATCTTAATCTTCTTTAGGCTTGTGCCGCTGTATCTTTGAACGACTGGGAACCCTAGAGGGGTTACCCATTCCATATGTTTACCTTCATGGGACGTCAGCCGACTTAGCTTCCGAAAGAAATCCATCCCGACTGCTGCGTCCGCAATGATTTCATTTACTGCCACCCAGGACTTTCGAGCCAAGTAACCGGCAGCTTTGAAACCACCATCCCGGTTAACCTCAAAAGGGTTTGCTTCGATCTGCTTACGCATCACTTGGCTGTTTATGGGTCGCATGAAGTCTTCTACAATCTGGTCCCTGAAGCCATAAAGGTTTGAACTATAGGGGTAGGTCATGACATTACGTTTGACCGTCTTACGTCCCACACCAAACTTCTGCCATGCATTCACGACTGCATCTGACGCATCATCTTTATTAATTGACGTTACGACATGTTCAGCCACCTTAGCGTAAAGGTCTTGAGGCTCTTCTGAGACAGTCAGGTTTACGTGGAACCCTTCGGCACTTAAAGCAGCCCCTGAGTAATGCTGTACGCCAGAATTGGATCCATCTAAACCAATCGGAAGACCACTCTGGTAATCTAGACCTTCGACATGGACCATATAAAGTTCACGACAAGCCGCAACATACTGGAAAGGTTTGTCTGCATTTCGCCAAAGATCGATTGAGGCCTCAAAGTCTCGACCAACCGCCAAACAATTCTCCAAGTTACGATCTACCCATTCGATCCTTTGTGCTAAAGGTTTCTTGCTGATTTTATCAAAGTCCCCATTATCAGCTACCTTTAGTTTGATCCAATACAAACCATCCTCACCAACAGGCTTAGTGTTTGTATGGTAGAACAAAGCTTTGATGCAATCATGCCGGTGGTGGGAAAATGAAGGCACCGGGTAAACTCTTCCCCGGAAATCCCAGTTATGGGGCAGGTAAAACTTAGACCACTGGCTCAGAGATTGGGCCGTTACAAGGTCTTGTTTCATGACCAGGCGACCGCTAGTGATCTCACGGTTTTTCTTTACGATGTTACGTGCATCGATTGTCCAGCCTTTACGTTGCTCGACATCCATTGCCTCCCAGTTGGCGGGGCGTTCCAAAAGTGGAAGCTTTTGTGAGAGTGGCATACTTTGGACAACCTGATTGGTTCTCCACGCCCACAACAAAGCCTGGTGTGTGTAATCGTTTATGGTAAACGGTGTGGATTGAATAGCATTAAGAGCGTCCAGTTTACTTTGAAGTGTACCTTTATCTATAGCCTCATCGACTAGAACACGCTGACGTCCTACAGCGGATTTTACTAAAGGGACTTGAGCCGCCATGCTGTCATCCATGTAACAACCTGAATACTGAGACGTCCAGGGCCTTGGCTCGACAATCATAGGACTAAACATAGGTGCTTGCCACGAAGCTACGAAATCCATGTTTACCATGGCCTCATCAGCCTCTTCGGTAAGGTTGATATACGTGATCGACTTCTTGTTTTTGATCAACGTCCACTCTTCAAAGAGATTTGAGTGTTCCATAATAGCATTATACAAAGGCGCACCCATTTTACCGGTAGTCGCCACGTCCCAGCTACTAACTTCAAAACCAGACTTTCTAGCGATTGCTTTGGCAGCTTTGATACGGTAGCGCATCGATGAATGGGCTTTTCTGACCTGGTCATCGATACGTTTTGCCATTTTATCATCGAACTCACGGAGCCGCTTAGCAAACAGTTCCATCTCAACGGCTCGACCAAGTAAGGTAAGTGTTCTGCCTTTTGTTTTACTGGAGCCAACACAGTCCATAAACGTACTAAGACCAAGCAAAGCCAGGACGTCTAAGTCTAACTTTGTATATGTATCTAACCAGCCAGGGGTTGGACCAGTCTTATTAGCATCTGAAGCTGATACACGTTTTACATCTTCCCTTAAAGCTTCGGAAACGACATCTAAAGCACTTTCGACCAAATTGCTGGCACTGTTTCTGTTACTTAAGTTTCCTAAGGATTCTTGTCTCTTCTGATACCTTTTACGACCATCAACTTGCATCTTATACTCACGTCTAATCTCATCTAAGTAAACTGCGGTTGACTTAGGTAACTTAGACACTGATGGGTATTTAGAGTTTAATAAAGTGGTAGTCGTAGACAGACCTTTAGTAACTTTAGTAGCCATAGTAAACACTCCTTATGTCCTAAACCCAATTGCTTTCTGCCTAGGGTGGACATGTTAATAAACCATTGATTTAATGAGGTTTTTAAAAAGGGGTATTTTAGCTAAAATAGTGTGTTGGGTTGCTCGTATAGAGATCGACAAAACCAAAGTTAACACATGGAGATCTTGGACGCTGTGGTGCCAAACACTTATGGACACCAGTATACTTAAAAACACTAGAGCCGGGCGTACTTGAGTCCCCACCCAACCGCCAATCTTTGGACTGGTGGGTCAGATTTGGGTCTGTTAAGTGGGGACTATACATTCTACTACCTATAAGAACAAAAGAAGAACAGGTCAACCAGCCATAAGCCGGGCAACGTCTTTTTGGGTCTTTTCATTTAGCTTGATGTACTTTGCAGTCGTGTCACTGCAACGATGACCAAGCACTTTACCGATCAGTTCAGTATTAATACCTAGGTCGTTAGCCATTTTCGTGGCAGCCGTGTGGCGAAATGTGTGAAATACAGCGTTCTTATCACCACCACAGACCATGCGCCGGGCCTCAGTCCAGGTATCATAGAACTTACGGTGGCTATAATACCCTTTAATCGCCGCTAGAGCCTCTACAGCGGCCTCTGCGTCCTGGTTTAAGTAAACCTTGCGTGGGTCGCCGTTCTTGGTCTCAGGAAGCCATATAAAGCGATCCCCATCTTCATCTGTTTTGACCTCAGCTTCACCTTTATCGAGCATCAGGATCTCACCCAGGCGCATACCTGTGTTGACACTGAGGACAGCCATGTCACCAAGCCATGGTGCATCGGACAATCTAAAGAACCGAATCAGCTGATTCACACGTTCTGGGGTATAACTCAGGGGCCGGGGTGCAGATGGTTTACGCCAGTGTGACTTCAATACCGGTGAACGCTTGTCCATAAGCTCATATTCGATGGCGTAGTTAAACACACGTGACACAGCTGCCAGGTAACGGTTCTGTGAAGCACCACACAAGCCGCGTTGCTCGAGGGACTTAAGCCATAGCTTGATGTCTAAAGGCTTGAAGTTGTCGATCTGGCGGTGACCGAAGTCACTGAAGCAGCAGAAGTCTTCCATACGCTTCATGCACTCAGACAAATGCTTGGCTGTCGCAGGTGAACCTGTCTTGGTGTTTTCCCAGATGATGTCCGGGTGACTACGATATAGCTCTAACATATTCATGATGACTACTCCCTTTAAAACAACGGTATGTATTCGATACCAGAGGCCCGGTTGGCCTCTAGCTCATGCAGTTGACTACGGATGCCCTCAGCCCGGACAGAACCCTGGTGACCGTCCCACTCGAGATCATCAAGTTGACTACGCAGGTCCTGGATCAGGCTGGTGATAGGGATTAGGTGTTTGGTGGTTGGAATGGCATCGATGTACATGGCTACACACTCCTCACCGGGCTTTGGTCCCATTGGTCCCGGCGCATACGGAACTTAAGGTTTGTGATGGGTGTGCAGATACGCACGTGCTTATGACCCGGGATAGCCCAGACCATGCGTTCACCAGAGACCGGCAGCCCCTGGTGGATCTTGCGGAGATATATAGACGTGAAGTCTACAGCGAAGAGCTTAGCGGTACGCCAGGTCTTGCCATGGGGTTTGGTTGGGGCTAGGACGCTCATGACGCACCCCCGATCCGACCGGCGCGAACATTAGCACCGACAGTGTCTACAAGATTGTAAACGATGGTATGGTAGAGGGTGATTTCCCAGCGGTAGTCTTTGCTAAAGCGAAAACCAGTGACACGCATGACCGGTGCTAACCACCAGGCATTGAAGATTCTGAGTTGTCTTGTCATTTTAAGCTCCCATGTGACAATTTGTCTCATGAGACTTACTCAGATCATGGCGATTCCGGGAGGACTCGAACCCCCAACCTGCTGATTAGAAGTCAGCTGCCTGACCTGAGTAGGTCTCTATCCATGTATATAGAGTTTGCCTGGGAACTTTGCAACCCATTAAGGTGGACCAATTAGAAAAAACACCGATCCACTTTTAGCGGACCGGCGTTATCTGAGGCTATGCAAGCATTTCCAGGGCTTGATCCCTGGTTTCATTATTTCTTCGGATCCAGCCTTTTCCAAAGCTGTCGAAGGTCTCGAGAGACCTATAGAACGAATCACGCTCAGTATATAGGAACTCTATGAGTTCTCGAGGATCATGCTGTTCTGTGCGTCTCATTGTCATGGGACCTATGTGTCCGTCCTGGACAGCCCCTACAGCCTTCTGGAGAGCCTTACCGGCCCTGGCTGGACCTGAGTTAACTGCCCAGTCAAAGACCGCCCAGTCGAGGCCTGACGCCAGGGAATGGCATAGGCACTTATCCCAGTAGTTCTGTAAGTATATAGGAGCGACATCCCCTACCGTGATAGCCCTCATGACCTCTTCAGTAGCATCACCGCCATAGAACTGATCATAAGTGGCTTTGGTTACGCCAAGGTTGGTTTGGCCCCCGGGATCCTGTGGGTGATTCACATAGCCACCTTCGTGCTTTAAGAGCATGTCCAGGCATTTGTTAAAGTTGTCTCGCATCTACTTGCCTACTTTCTTAACACGCTCGAAGCTTCTCATGCCGCCTAGGCCAAGAAGGCCCATCAAAACAGGCATCATGGTCCCGGTGTCAGCCTGGGGAATGACCACACCAAATCCAGCTGCGATTGGTGAAACCAGGAAGTTTACTGCGAAACCTAGGACACACACGTAACCGGTGAGTGGACGCCAGGACGACTGGAACCAATTGCCTTTGGCTTCTTCTTTATTGATAGCCAACTGAGCGAGGACTTGCTCCTGGGCATGTCGTTCTGAAAGGGTGGCGATGTCGTGGGCCAATTGTGCAGCCTGGTCCTTGTCCTGGACAAACTTACCTATGAGACCGCTGACCGGGCCTATGAGTGCTTCAAGCATCGGCCTTTTCCTTATTCTGTTTCGCTTGTTCTTTTGTGGTTCTGTTGTGCATGTCCCACACGATCATCACTTCTTTCCTTCATGGTTAATCCAGACAGCAAACATGCCGCTAAAGCATCCGCAGATCGTAGATACAAAAGCTGTTTGTTGGGTGGTTGCTGATGGCCCAAGAGACATGAACCAGTCGGCGCAGTTCCAAGCCATTAGGGTTGAAGCTGCCATCATGATTCGTGGGAGTAGTTTTAAAGCTAGGAACTGTTCAGCGGTCATCATAGCTGTGTGCCTTTAAGTTCTACACATCGGAAGCTTTGCGGCATCAGACTACCTTTGTTGATCTCGACAATAGCGTTACCCATCTCATATGCTCTTTGTTGGCAAAGCTCATAGCTAGGGTATGGACCTCTAGTATCGGTATACTCCCAGCAGTCAGTTGGTGACGCGATTGCACACGCCAGAACTAATGTCTTAAACATTGTTGGCCTCTTTAAGTATGTAGATGAAAAGAAACAACGCAGATATGCCTACGCCTATACAAGCGGCCCAGTAGATACAGACAAGGATGTCATCTCGGCGTTTTATGGCTAACCGTCTTGCTTCAGCTTTTGCTTCGGCTCTAGCTTTTCGTGCTTCAGCGCAGAACCGTACATAGTCAGGGTACATATTAGCCCGACCATACAGTTGCATCATGGAACGTAATTCGTCTTCTTTACGCTTTAATTCATCGAGTGCGAGGAACTCTTCTAAGTCAGACTTTGAGCCATCTAGGTTGCTACCTCGTTTTTTAGCTAACTGCTCAACCTTGTCTTTGGCGAGTGTGAAATCGGAGATGGCTTTACCAGCTTTACTTATCTCTGCACCGTTCTTAACCACCTTCGATATTATTGCGTAGGCGGCATTAGCCGCTGCGAGACTTTCTAAAATCATTCAACGGAACTCCCAAGGGTAAGCTCTCCTTGGGGTGGTTAGCGATTTGTTCTATTGTTCTTGCACAGCCTACACAGTAGCGTCCTGTGGGGTCTAACTTACAGACACCAATGCAAGGCGATTTCATAGCTTCATCAACAATGACCCAGCGAGACCAACGACCACAATCGTTGATCCCATGATCATCGCTTCCAGTCTCCACAAGCGTTTATCAAGTGCGGATAGCTTGTCCTCAACCGAAGCATAACGAACTGCACACTCTTTTTCATGAGCCTCAAGTTCTAAGGCTACACGCAATTCTGGGGTCACAACTTGCTCTAGCTTCATGCTGGCTTCGTAGGCCAAGTAACATCATCGAGTGATGTTGCGCTGCTAGTAATGTCTCGAAGTGCTTGGCGATACGCAGTGCGTTCTGATGACATTGTAAGGTCGCTAGACGCCCACCAGTCAGTCGCTGCGATAAGACGGTCACGCTCTGCGCGAAGCTGCTTCAGAGGCTCTGCTGCTTTTAGTTCTTCAGCCTTTGCGTTGACGGTCGCCCAGTCAGTACCCCAGTCAGATGGGCTGCTGCTTTCGATGGCTGAACCGTTAGCGTCTGCGCCAGTTACCTTGCGGAACATCGAGCTGAACTCAGCCTCTGTGGTAGGTTCGCCGCGCAAGACCCATTCGGTGATTCCTAGTTCGGTTAAGGCTTGTGATATACTCATTTTGTTTACTCCTGTTTATCCTGCGATTTCCATTGCAATAAATGTAGAACTTGTATTTCCACCAAACGCGTTTCCATACGCCGACCTGTTTATATAAGACACATAAGATGACCCGCCGTTAGCATTACACTTCACAGCATATGTTATTGCGCTTGTTGTTGCAGGACTGTCTAAAAAGTTTATGGCTAACTGTGTCATAGCGTATTCGTTAAACGCTCTCCACGATGCGTTACTCGCATAAGTATCTATTCCACTGGTTAAGCCCGCACCCACTATTGTAGAGCCTCTAAACAGGCCGAGACTGTTGTTGAAAGAGTTAGCCTGTTGCCCAACGCTAACTGAGGCCATAAGGTAAATCTTGCTTGAGACTGAGGCTGGAGTTATCGAAAGAGACAAACCTATGTCTGTAAATGTACTGTTACTAGCCGAGCCTGTTGCAAGAGTTTGTTGAGCAGTAGTTATAGCTTGAACAACCTGAAGCACACTCCCAGTTACATTCAGTCCCAAGTCAGCCGCAGTCGGTACTGCACCCGCCGTGTTCTGGATTTGATTGACCTTCAGAATACTTGTCATTGGGCAATCTCCATTAGGGTAAGTGTGGAAATCGGGGTTCCCATATAATCTGTACGGTTAGCGTAGTTACTGTTTCTGTTTACAAAAACAGTTTGGCCTGTGTTATAACCTCCGATGTCAACGCTGTATTGGGTCGAACTAGTTGTGCTAGGTGTGTCTAAATATTCAAATCCACCGGACCACATATCATGAACATTCCCGCCACCAGCATAATGTATATAGTTAAATGTAACTGGTGTACGGATTCCAGCTTGTGCGCCAAGTGAGCCAGAAACTGTTGCGCCGTTTCTTAACAACCGACCCCTACATTGATAATAAGTTGTTGCCCAACTCAGGTTTAATTTCACAAGGATTTTGTTACTTGCAGACGTGGGCGTGATGTTACAACGAAACCCTGTTACCTCAACAAAGTTAGGACCAATAGCTGTGGAAAAAGTGCCATCGAAAACAGTTTGAACAACCTGCACCACACTACCCGCTGCTGGCACAAGGTCAGCAATCTGCACACCGTTGCCGCTGGTCTTTTCGGTGATTGTATCAACATAGAGCGTACTCATTGTGCAATCTCCATTAGTGTCATTTGCGAATAATTAGCGGAATTTTGCATACTCACAGTGCCAGAGTAACCAATGCCTTGAAGACTGTAAGTTGTTGAAGCAGTAGTTGCGGGAGCGTCAAAGGCTTGAACAAAAAGACCACCTCGAAACTCTGTCTGTTGCCCTCCGTCATAGGTGTAGGTGTCGTAGGCTTGCGTACTTACAAAAACACTGTTGGTGTTGTTTCTTAAAATGCGAAACCCAATACCACTGTCTGATGAATTGTTCTGAATACGAATATGTGGTCTCACAAGTATTAGTATTTTGCTTGTAGATGATTGAGGGGTAATTGACGCACTTAATCCGCTGTTTGTGTAAACCCCATTTGGCATTGTTGTTTGAGTGCCGTATTCATTGAAGACAACCTGAAGCAACTTACCGCCAACACCCGAAGGCAACGTCACCCCATTCGGAAACGATGGCTTGCCTGTGCTTGCGTCAATCGTGACAGCAGATGTTCCCGCCGCATTGTTAATCTGGTCTACATTAAGAATACTAGCCATCTATGCCACCGTCAGGTTTCCGTTGACGGTCAGCGTAGTGCTACTGTCAATCGTTAAAGGGCCAACAGCCAAAGCGTTGTCTGTCGCACCTATAGTTACATTTGAAGTGAGTGTCTGTGAGTGAACACGGAATATGTCACCCTTGCCGTTTGTGGTGTCTCCACCAGCACCGTTGTTTCCATCGAAGTACCCTGCGCCAGCAGCACCAGAGGCGATGCCTGTGAGATTAGAGCCATCACCAGCGAAGCTAGTGGCAGTCACTGCACCGCCTGATGTGACAGTCACTTGGTTGTGGTTGTCGATGCCAAGACTGGTTAAGGTCGGGGTGGAGACAGGAAGGTTCGTCAGGTTTGCACCGGATACCGCTGGTAAGACAGCAGGGAAACGTCCGTCCGGTAGTGTGCCTGTGGACAAGGCAGACGCATCGTTACTTGCTGGTACGTTGTCCAATGCTGAAGACACAACGTCACCGTTGGCGTCCAAGAGTGACGCGAGGTCGTTAGCTTTTGTCATGTTGGGTTACTCCGCTGCTACGGTCACGACAGCTACCCAAGACAGGGTATCTTCGTTCCA
>ERZ1048068.986-NODE-986-length-23443-cov-15.333590_pt1 | contig 23443 bp, 22 predicted proteins | sample MGYA00383098_ERZ1048068 | MGnify/ENA primary metagenome ERZ1048068 (study PRJEB29581, sample SAMEA5548368) | metagenome | biome: marine; feature: coastal; material: water | depth 1 m | study: Short-term variability in the microbial, nano- and picoplankton... | reverse complement strand
ATAAACCAGACTCTGCCATCCCTCCTGTGTCTGAAACGCTATTTTATAGGCTTTATAGCTAATTGCAATATGTTTCATTTATACTCAAAAAGCACTTTCATAAATTTTTTAAAATTTATTATGGATCAGCTTTTTTAGATTTATGAATTAGGCTCAACTAGAAGGTTTGGTTGGTTTTTGCGCTTTTTTAAGGTAAATTCATCAAAAAGCTTACCAGTGGCTGTATATGCTCGAAATCTTAATCTATTTTTTTTAACATCAATTATTTGATAAAGTTGAACATTCTCACCAAATTTTTTAGCATACTTGCCTTTAGTAATTTCATACATTTTAGGACCACTAACAGAGACTACATGCACCGTACCAATGTTAGGGTCATATGCCTGCTGATAGCCAGTTGGTATATTTTTAACATTTTTGAAATCAACTAAACCTGTTCTTGAGTATGTGTGATCGTGACCACTTAGGACTAAATCGACCTTAAATTCATCTAATAAAGGTTTCCATAGTTGACGTATTTTCTGATTATCACGCGAAGAAGCTGGTGAATAAAGAGGATGATGAAATGTTATTATTGTCCATCGATTTGGGTTGTTTTCAAGAGTTTTTCTTAACCAATCAACCTGAATTTCATTTGCAATATTAGAATCTAATGAAATAAAACGTACACCTTGATAGTCAATAAAATATACGGTTTCCTTAAGTCTTTCATCAGATACATTAGCAATCGGAAATGAAAATTGGTGTCTCCAGTGATTGCTCACTCGATACGTCTTGGAAGGATTTCTTAGTCGATCGTATAATGGAGCCTTGCCACCTAAAATAGACTGGTTAGCTAGTTCTTCATTTGTAAATCCAGTTATTAATTCAATACCTTCGTCAACTTCTATTATTTTTCCAGACTTCTCATTGATTTCAATTGATCCTTTTTGACCTTTAGAATCTTTAATATCTAACATTAAAATTCCTAAAATATCATTATTAAGAGATTCGATGTCTATATTTATATTATTACCCTCTTTACTTGTCCATATCCTCCTAGCTTCAGCTTGGTTTTGATACTCATGATTTCCTGGCGTTGCGATTACAGGTATAGTCCCATTTACCCAATCAGGTCCTTGATGCCAATCACCCCATTGAGAGTCAAAATTATGCTCATCAACTAGATCACCTGCATGAAGAGTAAATGCAGCTCTTGGAGCATCACGAAATGCTTCTCTGAAAACTCGCGACCAATGTGTTCTAACATCATTTTGTGCGTCACCAAAATATATAAAGCTAAAAGGTTTATCTTCATTGCTGGCAGTTTTAAAATGATAATATTCAGACCAATAGCTACCATCTCCTACCCTATAGGCATAAAGAGTATCTGGCTTAAGATTCGTGAACGTAACGCTATGATAGTGAGCCTCATTAATATCGCTTTTTAAATAAGATGTTTCTGCTTTAAATTCTTCTGTAAGAAGTGCCCTACCATTCGAGTTTGCAATTGCTAATTGAGCTAGAGCTTTGGTAACAGTAGTATCAGTTCGCCAATTGACTGCCTGCGTTGAAGCTGGGTCATCATTCCATGTTAAAACTACTCTATCCGGGAGAGGAGATGGTAAATAAGAATTCTGTAGAGAATACTTTTGTTGATCTAATTCCGGATGAGTAAATAGATTTAACGATACAAATATAAAAATAAACAAACGATGGTTAAACATAATTAAATAATATCTAATTAATTGAAGATAGACTACATCGAAAACAATAAAAAATAATTTAAAGTTTAGAGTATTTCTTATTTTTGTTCTGATGGATTAACAATTTAAATATTAGATTTCTGATAATATTACTGAATATGAATCTAGAAGGTTGCGCTTTCTGTTGTAATTTAAACACACCTAACAGGCTATATGGATACTATGGTCTTCTTTTAACTATCAATAAGAAAAAGTATCAACAATATAAGAAGGACGGATATTCAGTAAGAGATACACAATGGGGTTATTGTTTAAATTTAAAAACTAAAGCAAAAATAGGATATAAACCAATATTAATTAATAAAGAATTAAAAAAACTACAAATATTTGGTGAAATACCAGATGGATCTAAGGTAAAAATAAAAGCAGAGAAAAATGAAATAAAACACCTATATGGTACTTATAAGAACTTTAGAATAATAGAAGTGATTTTATTAGATGATATGCCTAGTTTGTTAGTATAATAAAAATATGAAATGGTTAAAAAAAATAATTAATAAAATCTTTAAAAGACAAGATACTAAAGTTTTTGATAAAGCAGATTTAGAATATCAAGACGGCGATAATACATAGCAATATTTTTATACAACAAGCTTTTAACTTTAGCAGATCTAAATGTGTAAAATTCTTGCTTCTTTAAAGCTAACTGTAGGCTAGTTTTAGCATGGCCATAAATATAAAAATAGCTAAGCAAACGTAAACAACCCAATTAAACCAGTTATTCATAACAAAAGGTGTATTTGTATATATTTTTTAACATATTAAATTTTTTGTTCTCTATTTGCTTTGTAGTAAATTGTTAAACCTAGAAGCAAAGGCCATAATCCAAGTATTATTTCGCTAATATAGATAGTGTTATAACCTGTTTCATGTGCAAACATTGCATTGAGATTAAATAAAGCAGCCCCAAAATAGATAATAGCAGTAGAATAAAACCATGCAGGATTCAGCCAGATTGCACCAATCAAAGAAAATAAAGAAGTTGCTACAAAAAATGATGTGAAGTCTCTAATCAAAGCATTTTGAGCTTCATTAGATAAATCGGATAAAACAAAGCCAAAGCCGGATGCTGCAGCTGCAGGATTGAAAATCCAGTCTAATACAATACCCAAGAGTAGGTATGAATATAAAACGCTGAAATACCTTATAACAAAAGTATATGTTCTTTCTTTAATTATAAGAAAATAGTAAAAATAACCACCGATAAAACCAGCTAACCAGTGCAAAATTTTACCAATCAGTGTTCTGTTTCCACCTAATAATTCACTTTGAAATAAAAGCTCAACCATTAAGAATAATGCTACACCAATGGCAACAGACCCAGCTAGCGCATAAAGATATTTACCACCCAGGCTAGTATATTTTGAAATTAACCCACTAACTAAAAAAGCTATTGCAAAACCTATAATTACAACACCATATAATGGCAAACCCAGTCTTTGAAAATCATATAAGATCACTTCTAGAGATGAACTTGCGTTCACCGGCATATCTACTGATGAAAGCCATAATAAATTTGAAACAGAAGAAATTGGAGTTATAAATAGTACAGTTAACAATGCAGCAGACATGATTGCAATAGGATATTTAGTTACTTTCATATTTAGTTAGGTAAAACTTTAACTAATTTTCCAGATGGGCCATCTGTAAGTAAGTAAATTATTCCACTGGGCGAGTTTTGAATATTTCTAAGTCTCTCACCTAAATCAGAAAAGATAGATTCCTGAATATTCGTATCATTTATAAAAGTAACTTTTTTTACATCTTTTGAAACTAATGCTGTTACTAGAAAACTATTTTGTAATTCAGGATAAACGTCATTTTCATAAAAAATCATATCAGATGGCGCTATTGAAGGAGTCCAATGAAGTAAAGGTTGTTCCATACCATCTTTCTTAGTAAAAGGACTTATGACGGCTCCAGAGTAATCAATGCCATATGTTATTGCTGGCCAACCGTAATTTAATGACGGGCTGATGATATTAATCTCATCGCCCCCTTTTGGACCATGCTCATGTTCATATATCTGCCCTGACGATGTAACAATCAATCCTTGCATATTTCTATGACCAAATGAATAAATGTCCTCAAGAGCTCCTTCGACCCCTACAAATGGATTATCTTTGGGCACTGATCCATCAGTATTAATTCTTATAATTTTTCCAAAATGGTTATCAAGCCTTTGTGCCTTTTCTCTGTGATCAAAACCATCACCACTGGTTAATAATAAAGTTCCATCATTTAAAAAGGCTAATTTGGCACCCAAGTGAACAGCGGTTCTTCTTGGCGCTAGCGCCTGAAAAATAATTTTTTTATTAACTAAGGCATTTTGTGATAATTCAGCTGACATTAAAAAAAGTGTTGATTTGCCATTTTTATCTTTAGAAGAATAAGTAAGGTATATTTTATTATTATTCTTAAAGTTTGGGTCTAGTATTACTTCAGATAACCCTCCTTGACTAACGTATTGAACGTTTGGAACATTTGCAATACTAGTAATAGACTTATCTTTTACTGATGCAATCTTTAAATTACCAGGCATTTCTGTATATAGAATTTTATCTTCACTTAAAAATACAAAACTCCAAGCATCATTTAAGTTGTCTAATATTGTTTCATATTGATAGTTAGAAAATGAATAACTAGAAAATAAGAGAATACAAACAAATGAATTAAATCTCATCACACCACCATAAAAATAAAAAAAATTAATATATCATCAAAATTATTAATTTAATCTAATAACCGATAAATAATCTTATGAATATAACAGGCAATGAAAGAGATAAAAATAATAAAAAGAGAAATTTCCATTTAGTCATAATAATTGTTAATAAAAAATTAGTTCTTAAATGATAGCAATAAGCAAGAAAGAATTATATTTATATTTCTCTTAAGCTTTAGAATTGTTAAAGTGATAAATATGAGCGATATATCATTTGTATTTTTTGCAATTTCTTGGGGTGCAACGATTGGGCTATACGTAAACCATACACACCTTCATGAAACAAAATTTCAAAAAATAATGGTAATTATTTTAATAATTAGTTTAGTAGCTACTCTAATTACATTTTAGGATAATTTTTATGGACTATTCTACATACTTAATAGGGAATCTAATATTTATAGCTTTGCTCTACTGGGTTGTAAAAAATAAAGATAACTAAATAATACTCCTTAAAATATATTTCAATAATTAGAGATGTTAAAATTTAAATATGAAAAGTTTAAGATTGTTTTTTTTTATTTTTTTTAGTTTAAATACATTTGCAGAATTTAATACAAAGTGCTCAATTCTTTTAACAAAAAGACTTCAATCTAATGAAGATGCTTACGTTGATGCTGTTAATAAAATAAATCAATGTAGTAAGTATGATATTTTGTCTGTTACAAGCTTTCTTGAAGAACCCATAAGCAAGGTATACATTACAGATTTAATACAAACCTACTGCATGTTTGATCATCAAATAGTAACGTTGCTTGACACAAATACAAGCAATCTGAGTTGTGTGCACAGAGGTAATGCTCGTTTAAATCGTAAATTTAAATAAATTCTACAATTAAAAAAAAATTTTATATATTAAATATATAAATTGCACCCCATACAAACTAATACAATAATTGATGGAAGCCATATTAAAGGTCTTATCATTTTATATTTAAATAAATTTAGAATTGACCCAATCAGATAAATTATGCGGAATATAAACCAGGTTTGCGCAAGCATTAAATTATCAACTTCTAACAAAATTGATAAAATAGAAAAAACAAAGAAAACAGGTAAAGACTGTCTAAGGTTATTACCAGCCAGTGTCATGCGTGCTGACAGTTCTGTCATGTTTGATGTGTCACCCTTTGTGTAAGTCCATTCTATAAATGAAACTTTATGCAAAGATAGCGTCATTGTTAAAAAAAGATGAATTAAGTAAAAGAATCCAACACAGATAATTAAATTAGACATAAAAATTCCAAAAAGTTATTAAATAGAAATAAGACTATATAACATTAGTTTTAATATTTTAAGTGTTTTTTTAGGTCATCCAAATAAGGTTCATAATTTTTCCAATAATCAAGGCCAGATGTATATATTGGTTGGCGAACCTGTTGAGCACTTGGTGTTTTTACTGATCTTTTACTTTTGTAAAATTCAATGCATGATTGTTCAAAAGGTAATTTACAGTAATCAAGAATAGTTTTAACACTATCATCAAAGTCCTGAACTAAATCTTCATAATTAATTGAAAGTATTTGTCCTGGTAGAACTTTATTCCAATGATCCATAAGCTCAACATAGTTATTATAATAATTAGCTAAATTTTTAAGGCTATAAGTAAATTCCTGTCCCTCAGCAAAAAGCTGTTTGTAGCAAGAAAAACATGCTGACATAGAGCTGCGCCTAATATCAATAATTTTAGCATTAGGAAGTATTAGTTTTATTAGGCCAATATGTCTAAAATTATTAGGCATCTTATCAATAAAAAATTGGCCGTCCTCTCTAAATACTTCTGAATCATTAATATAATTTTCGCCAATTAATTTTAGTTGTGGCGCTGATAAAGAAAGGAGAATATCAGGGTATCTAGATGATTTGCTTTGGGCTCTTCGTAAATTTAATTTATGAGATGTTGCTAAAATGTTAGGAAGTTCATGAGTAGCATCAACCATGCTATGAGATGATAAAATTTGCTCTATTAATGTAGAACCAACTCTAGGTAAACCAAGAATAAATATTGGCTCTCTTGATTTGTGACCCCAATTATTTTTCATTTCAAATAAGTCTGAGTTACAAACACCAATTTGGTTCTTGCATTCTTCATTAAATTCATCAATAGAGAATTTAGTATTTGGTAATTTTAATTCATTACCAGTTTTGTAGTGACTAAACGATTTATCAAAGAACTTCAAATCTTCGTATGCTTTACCTAAAGCAAAATGCATATAAATTTTTTCATCATTCTGAAAATATTCGTCACTTACCATTTCCTCTAAGGAATTTAATTCTTTATCAGAAAAAGAGTATGTTTTTAAATTAGCTAAGCTCCAGTATGCATCACCAAAATATCTATTCGTATTGTAAGATTTTTTATACATTGAAACAGATTTATCAATATCACCTATATTTTTATAAAGATGGCCAATAGAAACCATTGATTGATAATTATTCGGGTCAATATCAAGAATTTTTTTATATAAAGTTTTTGCTTCGGATTGTTTGTCTGTCTGTTGAAGTGTTATAGCCAATATTGACATGCATGATAAGTTATCAGAATTATCTTTATATAGATCCCTAGCTGTTTCGAGGGCAATTCCATATTTTTGTCTTTTTAACAATGTATCAATATACTCAATTTTTATATCTACATTTTCAGGATCAAACTCGAGACAGCTTTCAAGTAAGAATTCGCTATCATCATAAACATGTAATTTTTTACAAATAATAGCAAGTAGTTTCATAGCCTCAATGTGATGAGGAGAGTTTATTAAAAAAAATCTACATAGGTCATCAGCTTTTTGCAATTTACCCTCATGGATAAAACTTAAAACTGACTTAAGCTCTGGAGGTAAATTTTTTAAATAAATAATGTTTTTATCTGCTAACTCAATGAGACTTTTATCAGCATTACCCAAGCCAAGGATACCTAACCATGAAGCTTGAAGAGCTGGATTATATCTAACAGCCCTTGTATAGCTTTTAAGTGCCATGTCTTTATTATTTAATTTCACATAATTATGACCAAACTCCTGATAAGAGCGACCATATGTTGGTGATATTTTATTAACTTCTGATAATAAAATTAAAGCTTCAGAATATTTATGAAGATATCTGTGAGCAACTGATTTTAAAAAAAAATAATCTAATTTTGATAAATCTTTTTTGTTCTTTTCAATACAAGTTAGAGACTCATTAAATTTTTTTTGAGAAATTAATTGTTGAATTTGTTTATACTTATTGGAATTAGATTTCATTGATTGTGTTAAAAAAAAGGCCAGTTAAAAAACTGGCCTTTAAAGTTTATATCCTTAAATTAGAACTTACGAGCGACTCTAACACCCATATTTCTTGGACGATTAGTAGTAATTCTTGGAATATCATCCTGGTCGTTATAATAAAGGTTTGCTCTTTCATCAGTAGCATTTCTTATAAAGAATTCTACATCTGTCTCGTTAACTCTGAAACCAAATGCCATGTCCAAGACATGATATTCAGCTTGATCAAGCAATTTTGCTGATTCAAAAGAGTTAGTTGTTTCACTTGCTGACTTATAAGCAAGCTGAGCATAAGACGGCATACCTTTAAAGTTACCATCTTTTCTTAGTCTAATATTATATTGTCTTTCTGGAGAAAGTGGCAAAGGACTGCCGATATCTACAATAGGTACAGTTTTTGATACATCTTTTACTATCTTTGTATTATTCAAAGATATTGCTGCAGCAATTGTCCAGTTATCAGTTGGATACCATAAAATATCAGCTTCAAAGCCATCAACGTCAGCATCAGCAGCATTTTCTACAAATGTTAGTATTGAAATATTTGCTGGATCGAACTGAGAAACTTGTATTCCAGTCCACTCTACTTGGTAAACAGTTGCATTAACTCTCATACTGCCATCAGCAAGAACAGTTTTAATTCCAAGCTCAGTATTTAAAACTTCATCGGATTCAAAAGTTGTTGTTACATTCGCTCTGAAGTTATCTGAATCTGCTCCGCAATATGCATCAGTACCTGCCTTTGATGGTGCAGCACAGGAATTAGTTAAACCACCACCCCTGTTGTAACCACCAGGTCTATATCCTTCACTTTGCGTAAAGTAAATTAGAGTATCTTCATCCATTTTATAACTTGCAGTTAATTTGGTGATAGTGTCTTTCATATTTAATGGCTGGTCGGTATGACCTCCAGATGAGTTATAGTCTCTACCAGAATCACCTTCTGATAGTCCACCAAATTTGGATTGACCAACATAATCAATATCTAAATCGTATTGACGTGCTCCAACTAGAATATCTAATTTTTCTGTAAGAGGGAATGTTAGCTCAGCAAAGAATGCAGTCTGCTCATCAGTTCTCTTAAGATCATTAAAGAATCTATACTGAGGAGCTCTTGGTGTAGGGTTACTGTGATAAACAGTTCCAACAACAGTATTTGGACCAACATCAGGATAAGCTTCTAAGAAGCCATTGTATCCATAATCATTTTGAGTCTTTAAAGTACTTTCTTCAATAAATACACCTGCAGTGTATGAAAAAGGTAAATCACTTAGCTCATTAGATGAGACTCTGAACTCGTTAGTAGTTCTTTCATTGTCATCTAATAAGTAAAGATCAACAACTCCGCTACCACATATAGTTGCGTTAGCTGTCGCAGTGTAATTACACGTATAATAAGGCATGTATGCACCAGCATTAACATAACCAGAATAATCTACTGTTTGCTCTGCTTTTCTATCTAAGATTGAGCCGGTGTAAACAACATCTAATTTACCCATTCTTCCTTCAAGTGTTAATGAAGTTTGTGAGAATGAATCTTCTAATGTATCAGGTGAATATCTTTGAACTTGGAGGTCTCCTACAGCTGGATCATAGTCCCATACACCGTCTGCTTCAATAGTCTGATCCATATGGGTGATTAACATATCCCAATCATCATTGATGTTATGAGCAGATGAAATCCTAAAACCTTCATAGGTTGCTTCGTTAAAGTCTTCTTTAACTAAATTAGTATTGTCTGACTCTGTATATACAGTACCGGTCGCTGGGTCAACTCTATCAAAACCAGCGAAAGATCCTTTGCCCTCTGAACTCCATGTACCAGCTACATTATCAATATAACCACCACTGTTTGAGTTATATAAAACACCTCTGATTGCCCATGTATCACTTACTGGAACATTTAAAAATGCATCAAATGATGAGCTCATGGAACCCTTTTGAGTATTGAAAAGTGAAGCATTAAATCCACCTTCTTGTTTTTCAAAGTTTGGTTTATTTGTGATTAGTCGCACAGTACCAGCTTGTGAACTAGCTCCAAATAAAGTTCCTTGTGGCCCAGGCAAGACTTCTATACGCTCCATATCTGCAACATATACATCTAAATTTCTTCCTGGAACTTGAACTGGTTGTTCATCTAAGTATAGAGCAACATTTGGAGACGATCCTTGAGCTGCTGACAAGAAAACGTTTACAGGGTCTACAGCTAAACCTCTAATATAGATTGTAGACTGTCCAGGACCTCTTCCGCCAGATGTCACATTTGGTAAATACTCAATGTATTCATCAAAATTAGACACGTTCATTTCTCGAAGTGTTTCTTCTGTTAGCGCAGTAACAGTTACTGGTATATCTGAAGCAGCTTCATCTTTTTTGGTTGCAGAAACAACAACTTCCTCTATCTGTCTATCTTGAGATTCAGCAGTTTGGGGCACGATGGCAGCTACTGTTCCAAGTATACCTAGAGATAAATGATTAGTAAGTTTGTTAAGGTGTTCCTTCGTTTTACTTAAATTAAACATATAAATTCCTATTTATAATAGTTATAAATTGCAAATAAACAAAGTTCTGGTTCCCCTAGTTTTACCCCCAGAGAAGTTTAGCTTTATTTATAGACCAGCAATTTCTTTAAATCGGTCTGTACCAATAATAACACCTTAAAGTTAGTATGCAAATTATATGGACAGAAATTATATATTTTATTGAATAATAAAATATTTCTAGATTATAAAAAAAAATTATGTTTCACTGATTAGGAAGTAAATTAAAAAAAATGCGCAACCTAAACAAATCTAGATTCATAACGTCTGTTCTTCTAATCTGCTCTATAACTTTTATTGTCTTTAACAATCTTTCTGCTTCATCGAATTTTTTTAGTGCTACTCAGTTGTTAATATCTGAATATCTTGGGTGGTTCATAATTCTTACAGCAAATGGTTTTTTATTTTTTTCTGTTTATTTAGTATTTACTAGATATAAAAATATAAAACTAGGTGGTTTCGAGGCTGAACCTGCTTTTAGCTATTCAAATTGGATCGCAATGTTATTTAGTGCCGGTTTGGGAATTGGTCTGCTTTTTTATGGAGTTGCAGAGCCTATAGGAAACTTGAATGATTATCCTGAGATGACAGATGGAAACTTGTCATACAACGCTGGTAAAGCTTTGAGTTTGACTAATTTACATTGGGGTCTTCATGGTTGGGCTGTATATGCTGCTCTTGGATTATGTTTTGCATTTTCTTCTTATAATAAAAAAAAGGCATTTAGAGTCAGCTCTCTTCTAGGTGAAGGTGTAGAAAATAATAAACCTATAGCTGCTCTTATAGATATAATTGCAATCTTAACAACTGTAATTGGTATTGCTACATCACTTGGACTAGGAGCATCACAAATTAATGGTGGTCTAGATTATATTTTTGATATTCAGATAAATGAATTTGTAATAATTATAGTAATTACGCTTCTGGGGCTCCTGAGTGTTTGTCTTGGACTTGATGCAGGCATCAAAAGACTATCTCAGTTAAATATGGTTATCGCTGTATGTTTATTAATTTTAATATTTATATTTGGGCCTTCAATTTTTATTTTAAATGCTTTGGTTCAAAATGCTGGAGTTTATTTAAGTCAAATAATTGAATTATCAACATGGACAGAAGCATATAATACTTCTGTTTATCAAAATGGATATACATTATTTTACTTTACTTGGTGGTTTGCTTGGGCCCCATTTGTATCTCTATTTATAGCAAGAATTTCATATGGAAGAACTATTAAAGAATTTATTATTGGAGTCCTATTTGTTCCTTCTTTGATAGTGTTTATATGGATGGGTGTATTTGGAAATGCAGCGATTTACCAAGTTATAAATAACATAGGTGATATAAGTGCGGCTGTTTCTAATAATGCTAGTACTGCTTTATTTGTACTTTATGAATCTTTAAATTTTTCTAAATTTTTATCAGTAATCTCGTTAATTTTAATAGTTACATTTTTTGTAACATCCTCAGATTCAGGAGCATTAGTTGCTTCAATGCTATCATCAAAAAAAGGAGCAGATATAGATGGTGATTCACCACTCATTTCAAGAATTACATGGGCAATTCTATTAGGTGTTGTTGCAGCAGTGCTATTAAAAGCTGGTGGTCTAGGAGCACTTCAGACAGCTGTTGTTATTTTTGGCGTTCCATTTTCAATAATTACTGCATTTGCATGCAAAGAACTATATCACTCACTTGAAAATGAATTAGATAATTAATTTATATTATCATCCAAATCTTGTAATTCATCTTCATCCATCTCATCTTCATAAACAAGCTCTTTATCTGCGTTCTTTGAACTATTAAATTTTTTTCCAATAATTAAAGCAGCAACAATCAGTATTAAAATTAATGCTATTTGATATGACATTTTTTCTCCGTATTTAAATCACTAATTAATTCTATGATTTTTAAGTTAATATAGCCATTAATGAAAGCTTTAGATAACATTTTAAATAGAAATTCAGCAAGGCTTCTTAAGGGTCCTGCACCAAGTAAAGATGAGATGCGTATTATTTATCAGGCTGCTTTAAGAGCTCCTGATCATGCATGGTTGAGGCCTAGTTCATTTATTGAAGTAAGAGAAGCAGGTCTAAAAAAACTATCAAATATATTTGAAAAATACGCCGACACTATCCCAGATATAACTGTTGAAGTTAAAAACAAATATAAAAATGCTCCTTTTAGAGCACCAATGATAGTAATACTTGTTAATAGTTTTAAAGAACACCCTAAAGTTCCTGCCATAGAGCAAAAATTATCCACCGCAGCTGCAGCGCAAAATTTAATGCTTGCTTTGAGTGCTATGAATTATTCAGCTATATGGAGAACTGGTAAACTAGCATTCAATCCAAATGTTGCAAGACATCTTGGTCTTTCAGAAGATCAAGAAATTTTAGGTTATATATATATTGGAACTTCTGATGGGAAAAGTAAAAAAATACCTGATATGGATATAGATAAATTTGTTACAAATCTTTAATTAAATTTATATTTAAATGCTGCCGTAAATGATATTGCAGCAAAAAGAATCTCAGCAATAAGTGAAGAGTAAGTCAATGGTGCATTATGCATTGTTGAAGCAAGAATGCTCATACAAGCAATAATTGAAAAAATTAATCCAGAAGCAAAGATCCATTGATATTGCTTTGTAATCACTGAGATGAAACAAAAAATAGAAGTGCTTAAAAAAATAGCAGTAAAATCTCTTATTTGCGTATTTCGTCCTGAGCCTTCAAAAAGCTCCATTCCTAATGAGTTAGCTGATGCTTCAGGAGAAAATATCCAACGTAAAGCAATAATTGCAAGAACAATCCCTAGAATTATAGTTAGTATATTAGCTATCTTCATAAATCAATTCTAATAATATCATTAATGGATGTATGCGTTATCGAATCATTAATTTTAGAAACTTTATGGCAATGGGTATCATTTTTAAAACTAATGTTATATCTAGGCACATCATCAACCATGTGAAGAGCTGCATATCCCTCTATTGCATAAACCTCATTGACCTGATTTTCTGTAAGGATTTTTTTAACATATGGAATGCGTTCAGGCTCTTCGTCATAATGAGGACAACAAACCCCTGCAACAAAACCTAAACAATTTAGAGTAGCTTGTGACTCCTTCCATGAGTCTGTGATACCCTTATCAAACCAACATATTGCACCAGCACTAACACCACTAAGAATAATATTTTTGTTATAAGCCTCCTTAAGAATTACATCTAACCCCCATTCTCTCCATACAGCCAACATACTTTTTGTATTACCACCACCAACATAAACAATATCTTGATCAAGAATATGAGAGCGCAAATCAATAGTTCTTTTAAAGAGATCTATATGAGAAGTCTTACATCCTAGTGAATCAAAAGCTTTATAAAAATTATGTATATAGTCTTTATCATCACCAGTAGCGGTTGGAATAAAGCATATTTTTGGATTTTCGGATTCACACTGATCTTTGATATAGGTTTCAATTTTAAGATCCTTAATAACTCTGCCAAAACCCCCTCCACCAATTGCAATAATTTGTTTCATAATTTATTTATATTTTTTATTAAATTCTATTAATCTATTTTTCCACTTCCTAGTTAAATGCGAAAATTCTGTTGGTCTTACAAAGAATTCTTGAAATATTAAATCTCTATCAACCATTAAGATTACAATCTGTTGAATATCTGTACCAAACATAACGTTATGAGCATTTGCATAAGCACAACCTTGAAGAAAATAATCTTCAATCCATTCTCTTTTTTTTATTCTTTTAGCAGTCTTAAAATCAATTAAAGTTGGTATATCATTATATTTACCAACACAATCTGCAGTTCCTGCATATAAATTATCTAAAATTAAGCCAACCTCAAGACCCCATACTTCGTTAATACCATTCAACCCATCATTTATAAATTTATTAGTTATTTTTTTTGCCAAAATTTGATCAGACGATTCATCAAAATTATCCCATGTCTGGTTGAGTAAGTATTTTTCAATACCCTCGTGAACAGCGGTACCTATATCGGTACTTTGTTTTATAACTCTTTCTGCCTCTTCATCACCAACTCTATTTCTCCACTGAATTAATCCATCTTTTGATTTAGATGTGTTTGACAATACAGTGGTAACACTTGGCACTGGATTATTATCAGAATCAAGATAATGCCTTCCAATATCAGTATCAATTCTTTCAAGTTCAGGGTAATTATATTTATTATGCATAATCAGGAAAATGTTTTATCAAGGTCTCTAGATCAATTTGGTAATTTTTCCAATAGTTAACTCCAGAATTATATATTGGTTGGCGAACTTGCTCAGAGCTTGCTGTTTTGACTGGCCTTGATGAGTTATAAAACTTCATACATGATTCCTCAAATTCAAGATTTAAAAAAGCTAGGAGAGATCTAACCTCCTCTTCTGAGTTCTTAATAACATTTTCATATTTAATTGTATGAATTGAGCCTGGATATAATTCATTCCAGAAATTCATAACTTTTTGATAATCTTTGTAGTATCTAGCTATATCATCAAGGTCATAGGTGAAATGCTGTCCCTTTGCAAAGTATTGCTTAAAGCAACTAAAACACCCGTCCAAAGGGTTTCTTCTTGCATCAATAATTTTAGCATTTGGCAGAATCATTTTTATTAGTCCTATATAAGGAAAATTATTTGGCATTTTATCTATAAAAAATTCAGAATTTTCTTTTCTTGACCATCTAGTATCATTGATATATTTCTTACCAAAATCACTTAGTTCATCATTTGTTAGGTTTAACAAATTGTCTACATAATTTTGTGAATTGTTGAGCTCTCTTATTTTTCTACCAATAGACATAATATTATGATGTTCTTGGGTTCCTTCAATTGCTGAATGTGATGACAATATTTGCTCTATTAAAGTGGAGCCAGCTCGCGGAAGACCAAGAATAAAAATTGGATCAGGTGATCGAAAACCACCATAGTTTAATTTTGTATTATTTTTTTTAAAAAAATTTATAATTTGATCAATAGATTCAGAGTTTTCTTGTGCGTTATAGTCAAGTGTTTTTCTTTGTAACCAATTACCCTCTTTATAAAAGTGAAATGATTGGGCAAAGTCCTTTTTTGATTCATATGCCTTACCCAGAGCGAATAACATTTGAATCTTTTCTTGATCATTTATTTCATCTTTTAAAGCTCTTTCCATCTCTATGATTTGTTTTTCTGAAAATTCATAGGTTTTAAGATTAGCTAAACTCCAATATGCTTCACCACATAAAGGAAAATAGTTTATTGCATTAAGGTAAGACTGCTCACTTTCTTTTCTATGGCCTACAGTTTTATATGCATGGCCTAAACTCAAATGAACACGAGGTCTATTCGCATTTTTGTTAATAATATTGTTATAAATTTGAATACCCTCTTTAAAATTAGATAATCTTATATAAATTGTACCAAGTGCCCCCATAGCTTCATCATTATGAGGATCGAGCCTAAGTAAGTTTTCAAATGCTTTTTTTGCATTATCTAATTTATTTTGAAGGCGATAGCATTTGGCAAGATTCTCCCACAACAATATAAAATTTGGATTCAATCTAATTGCTCTAATAAATAGTGTTTCTGCAATATCATAGTTTCTCTGTCTAAATGCAAGCAAACCTAGAAGTCTTAATGCATCAACATTATTGTTATCCTTCTTGAGAACATTTTTATAAGCCACTTCAGCCAATTTATTCCTTCCAGCCTTAACATGTCTTATGCCTTTATATAGTTCTGAATAAGTGCTATTTGATTCAAAAAATTTCTGTATAACATTTTCTGATTTCTCTAATTCCTCTAATCCAACGTATAGATTTGATAATTCTCTAACACTGTTAATAGATGGGTTGACTTCATGGAGTTGCGTTAAAGCATCAAGAGCGTTATTTAAATCACCTTTAAAAACCATTAATTTATATTTAATTTCAAGATTTTTGTTTAAATCATAATTATTATCAATGCAAATATTTAAATATTTGAGAGCTGAATCGGATTCATTAATTTTTATATATATATGGATAATTAGATTCAGTGATTCTAAATGGTTAGGTTCAATTTTAAGAATCTCAATAAGTTGTTCCAGAGCATCATTTAGACTATTATCATTATATAAAGATATAGCATTATTAAACCCCATCTGTGCGTTACCTAATTCAGACATTTACAAAATATATAGATCCTAATTGGAATTTATCAGTTATTAGTATAACTATTTTGCTGTCTGTATTGTTATCAATTTTTGTTTTGATTGATCCAGCCACAAGCTCTTATATTCTCTCTAATCTCTATTCATTCTTGTCACAAAAATTTGAATATATATTTATGTATGGCAGTTTCAGTTTGTTAGTATTTTTACTTGCACTAGCTTTATCAAATTATGGTCAAATACAAATTAAACTAGATAATAAGCCTGAATATTCTATTTTTTCTTGGGGCTCAATGTTATTTGCTGCTGGAATTGGAGCAACTGTTTTATATTGGTCTACGGTTGAGTGGATAGATTATTATAATATCCTTAAGTCAAATGCTAATAATATAGATCCTGATGCACTTTTATATGCGCGAACATACCCAGTTTTTCACTGGGGGTTTACTGCATGGGCCATATATTGCCTTCCAGTTGTTGCTTTTAGCCTTGCCCTTCACAAAAATCCTAATTCAAAATTAACTTTTTCTGGTATTTTGAATGCAAATAACAAAATTTATAGATTTTGTCTTGATATTCTTTTTATTGGTGCAATTGTATGTGCTGCAGGAGTTGGTCTCGGAATATCATTTCCATTAATTTCAACAGTGATATCCAAAATTCTATTAGTTGATAGATCCTTTATGATTGACTTCGTAACTATAACAACTTGTTCTGTAATTTTTGCTACAAGTGCTTATATTGGAGTTCAAAAAGGAATCAAAAAGCTAAGCAATATAAATATAATTCTTGTAATTATATTTCTTTTTTTAATCTTAATTTTAGGACCCACCCAATATGTTATTGAAAACTCAACTGACACTATTTCTTTTTATGTCACTAAATATATAAGCATGAGTTTAATGACTGGAACGGAAATTAGTCTTGATTGGACTGTTTTTTATTGGGCATGGTGGTTTGCTCTTGCCCCGATGGTTGGAACCTTTTTAGTCAGTATATCTAATCATAAAACTCTAAGAGAAATTATTTTAGGGACAATTTTTATTGGGAGTTTTGGCTGCATGATATGTATGTTGATACTGTCAAATCTATCAATATCCCTATTTGAAGAAAATATCATTAATGCGCCATTTGTCATCGAAAATAAAATATTATCACGTGAAGATTTAGTTGTTAGTACTATTGCGAGTTTAGATTTCGGTTATTTTCTTTTAATTGCTTTCGCATTTATATTGATTATATTTTTATGTACTACTTACGATTCAGCATCATATGTTTTAGCATCTGCCTCGATGAATAAGTCTAATATTTCAAGCTCAAAATCTTTAAGGTTAATTTTTGCATTGATACTTGTAGTGCAGCCTACGCTTTTAATGTATCTTAATGGTGTCGACTCATTTAAATGGATAATGGTAATATTTTCCATACCATTACTGTTTATAAACTTCTTATTATTAATATCAATAATTAAAAATGTTCATTCAATTACAAAATCATAAAGCGCATGTATTTGCAAAAGCAGATATAGATAAAAATAAAAAAACTATATTCTTTATTCCTGGTGCGGGAATGGATCACAGAGTTATATCCATGATGCATTTGGACAGTATTTTAAAAGAATATAATATACTTGGTATCGACTTGCCCGGACATGGATATACCACAGGTCCAATATTAAAAGACGTTGAAAGTCATTCATTGTTTTGTATTGAACTTATAAAGAAACTACAAATTGAGCAGATAATTTTTATCGGTCATAGTTGGGGTGGTCTTATCGCACTTCATTTATCGACAAGACATAATAATGAAATGACAATTTGTATGAATACTGGTTATCCATTTGTTGTGGGCGATATGTTGCTTGATTATGCTAAAGGTAATTTAGATCAAGCGGTTGAATTTCTAACAAAATATGGTGTATATAAGCTCCCAGAAGTAGATATTAAAAGTAAGGGTTTTGGAGTAAAAGGTTCAGGTTTTTATGGAAGAAGTAAAGGTCAGATCAAATCTCCATATGGTACTAAAGTTGTAGAAGCAGATCCAGATAGAGAAATTAAACTGTACCCATTGAAAAGATTGTTCAATCAAACACAAAAAGAAATTAGTTCAATTGATTTAAGGTCTTGTACTAATTTCAGAATGGGGGATAAAGATATTGAAAAATTAAGTAATGTTAAATATATTTTTTCGGAAAAAGACAAATTGGCTAGGTACAGTGAAAATAATCCTTTGCTCAAAGGTTTAAAGATTGATAAAGATATACATATCTTAAAAGAGACCGGCCACTTTCCATACTTTGAAAACCCTATTCAATTACAAATAGTTCTCAAAAAGATTTTATCTAATAATTAATACTTATATCTCAATCTAATGCCAATAACTTTTGGCTTACTCCCAGTTCTTCTAACCCCAAAACCCGAGTATCCAGAATCACCAACAGCAGAAAAGTCATCATATCTAGATAAATAAGCATCCTCATCTGTTAAATTGGTAATATAAAATTCTAGAGATACATTGTCGCTGCTATCAATACCAGCTCTCACATTAGCAATAGCGTAATCAGGAAGTTTTGTTGCTCCATTTTCGTAAGAGGTAAATCTCTCACCAGTATAAGAGTAGTCTGCTATGAGATAAGCAGGTCTATTCATTATCATTAAATCTTTATTAAAGGATACGTAATATGAAGTTTTTGGTGTGGATGCCAGTCTATTACCTGCATCTGCTGCCAGCTGTCCATCTACATAAAAATAATCTTCTGATAAAACAGGATCATTTTTATTAAGATAAAAAGTAATGTTTGATGAATCGTTTATAGAATAATTTGCATTTATTTCATATCCATTAATCTCTGCATTACCAACATTTTCAGTATAAGCAACTGCTGTTATATCAGTATTATATGTTGAAGTTTGATAATCTCTCCAATCCATTTTATACATAGCTCCATTTAAAGTAAGCTTTCCATCCATTAATATGGACTTAACTCCTACCTCCAAGTTATCTAAATAGTCAGGATCATAAGTTTCAGGAACACTTATACCACTATCATTGGGTCTTGGTCTGTTAACACCAGAAGGTCTATACCCCTCAGTATAGGAACCATAAACCATCACATCATCAGATATATCTATCTTTAAGGCTATCTTAGGTATTGTGCCTTTTTCTGTTGAGTTAAAGTTACCTTGAGAAAGGCCAAATTGCAGATCACCATAATAGCCATCACTTGCAATTAAATTCATGGTTTGTTCATATTTTCTTAAGCCAAGAGTTAAAGAAGCTTTATCAGTAATATCATAATAAAGTTCACCAAAAATAGCGTCGATCTCTCCTTTTCTATCTAAATCCGCTTCCCACCATGTACCACTAAGACCATTTGAGTATGATCCACCTGGCTGAAGATAGTCCACATCAGTAAGTTTTTCATTAGTTTCTTGAAATGCTCCTAAAACCCAATTAAAGCCTGAGTCATTATTGGATTGAATTCTTATTTCAGTTGACTCCCTTTCGATATCATTTGATTGAGCATAAGTTATTCTTGGATCTCTACAATCAGTTGAATCTGCATAGTAATAGCCGTTGTAGTAATACAGATTACATGTGTAATAGGCATATCCTGCGTAATAATAGTACTCAACATAACTGGCGTAGTCATAGGTGTAAGCAGTATCCCTTTCAAAAATAGATGTATTTAATACGAAATCAATATTATCAGTAAGATTTCCACTAATAGTAGCTGATATTTGATCAAATTTATCATCATATCTTTCTTTTGAAAAACGAGTATTAGTTCGTGGATCCATTTGAGAGGTTTGATCATCTGATAGAACATCAGTCTCATAAGAACCATTATAGTAAGATTCCTGCGATAAGAATGAAAGATCTAAATTAAAGTTGTCAAAATTAGTAGCAAGTCTTATTCTGGCTCCTTCTTTTTTTGAGTCATTATAATCATCTTTAGCAACATCATATGGAGCTGTAAAGTTATCAATCGTATAACCCCTGGCATTTTGGTATGAATAAGTTGCTTCTTTATTATCTATCCATCCTCCATCTTCAACATTATATGCACTGACTCTTGCTGCGAGATTTGAACCTAAAGGCAAATTTACAAATGCTTCTAATGAAGTATCGATATCCCCGTCTGTAATAGAACCGTATTCAATGTCAGCTCCAGCATCAAAGCCTGTAGGATCTGGTTTTTTTGTAATAATCTTTATGTTTCCAGATGTTGAACTTGCCCCATATAATGTACCTTGGGGACCCATAAGAACTTCAACTCTTTCAATATCATAGATATGTAAATCTGGGGTTAGACTAGCCGCTGTTAGTGGTTGCTCATCAAGATACAAAGCTGTTGTAGATTCTGGAGAGGCATAGCTGTTCATGATAGCTCCATCGGAAACACCTCTTATATAGAAATTTGATTTACCAGGTCCAACGTTATTAAAAGTAACTGCTGGTGAAATACTTGAAATATCTTCTAAACTTTTAATATTTTTATTTTCTAGTTCTGATGACCCGATTGCCTGAACACTCATAGCTACGTCTTGAATGTTTTGTTCTTTTTTAGATGCAGTAACAATAATTTCCTCAACATCATCATCAGCAGCTAAGTGGTTTGATTGAGATATACCCAAACCAAGTGATAATGTGCCCAATACTGATAATGCATAATTATTATCTTTAAAGATATCTCTAATTATTGAATTAACTGGATCATCTTTCTTTTTATGAAAAAGTGGTTTTAACTGAATTGACATAAATTTACCCCAAACGTTTAATTTATCTATTTATATTTATAATGTAAAAAGTATACGAAAACAAGTTTTAACACAAACTGATGCATCTATATTGTAGCTATAAATTAAACATCAAATCTAAAATAAACTCATTCCCCCATTCATTAGTTGTTGAAAACTCGCAAACAGAATAATTCATTTCAGATTGATCTTCGGTGTGACAATATCCAGTACTTTTTTTTATTCCTGGCCAATAATGACCTCTATCTAAATTTAGAAGGCTGATAATTTTTACCCCCTTGTCACAAACTTCAGCAACTTGCTTTGTAAAATGATCATTGTATTTAAAATCAATAATAGAATTAGTTTTGCAATTAAACTTCGATGACCAATTATTATAAGTATTGTTCATGGGTTCATAAAAATAGCCATCAGAAGACTTAATCCTAGCAGGAGGAACTATTGTATCTTTTCTTCCTCCGTAAATTATAAAATTAACTGGCTCACTGGGTATACAACTTAAGTCTTTATGTTGCATACCTACAATATTAACTACACCTTTAAATAGCAATGGGTACTCACAAGCTAATGCTTGAGCCATCATTCCACCATTGCTCATACCAAGAACATAAACATCTTTGATTTCATATTTATTTTTTGTTAATTCAATAATTCTTTTTATAAAGCCCAGATCATTAGAGCAGCTAGACCATGAACATCTTCCTCCATTTTGACAATTAGGATACTTAGGGTAAATAGACGCATCGACAGCACAGATTTCGCCGCTTGATGTTTTTGTTTTTGAGGCAGCCAAATCATTCCATGAAGAAACATAGGTGCTGGCATTATTCTGTTCTGAATTAAAATGAAGGCCTTGAGGGTATACAGCAATAAAACCATAATTGTCGGCTGATTTACTAAAACCACCAGTGGTTTGAGATTCAAAACCTGATGCAGTTCCAGTATAACCATGAAGCCCGATAACTAAATTGGTTTCCTCCTTATTACTAATATTATCAGGAACATATAGTAAATAAGATCTATCAAGGTCCTCATATATTAATTTAATTTCTTTATGCGAAGCAGAATAAGCATTAAGAGTAAGTAATAAAAAAAGGATTAATAATTTCATTTATTTGATATAAATAATAATAAATTCTTGTATGAATAATTTTTATTAAATTCAGAAAAAATTTCATGTCTTGCGTTCTTGATAACTTTAAAACTGACATTCTTAAATATTAAGCTTAAAAAATTATATAAATGTAATGTTAATTTAGAACCCTGAGTTGCTTGATCATTTTCACCGGTCATTAATAAGATGGGGATATTTTCATTTTTTTTTGAATAAAAATTTTTATTAAATATGCTTAGTAAGCCATAAGATAGATCCTTCCATAAACCATTAGTGACTTTAAAACCACATAATGGGTCATCGGTATAATTAGCCACACTAGTTATATCTGATGATAACCAGTCATTGGGTGATGTATTAGGTTTAAAAGCATTGTTAAATTTTCTAAAGGTAATATTATCAAGAAATAAACTAATCCCCTTATCGCCTTTCAAAAGTATCTCTAGTTCTATAATTAATAATTGAGATAGGATTAATACTTTGGGTATCTTAGATGAACCAGTAAGGATCATTCCATTAATATCAGATTTATTGTTAAGAATAGAAAGAGCAACCCAAGAACCCATACTATGCCCAAGAACAAATACCGATAAGTTGGGATATTTTGTTTTCGCATAATCAATGGTATTAGCTAAATCCTCTGTTACAGACTTCCAGCCATCTAATTTTTTGAAATAACCCGGAATGTGACCTTGCCTAATATACTCACCGTGACCAAGATGATCATTTGCAATCACATGAAAACCATCCTGATTTAGTTTCTTTGTAATCCAAGAGTACCTACCAATATGTTCAGCCATACCATGACTGATTACTATTAAACCATTAGGTCTTGGATTGGAGGAAATTGACTCATAATATTTTGTATTAGTTATATTCATATCAATAATTTATAATATCTTACAATAATTATAAACTAAACATTATGTCTGATATTCATATTGCAGGAACTGGTATTTGGTACCCAAAAGATTCTATTACGAATGAAGAACTGGTTAGATCTTATAATGAGTTCGTAAGGAACTTTAATGCTGATAATCAAGAAGCTATTAGTAATGGTTCTCTAGATTCAATGCCTGAATCCTCTGTTGAGTTCATTGAAAAAGCATCAGGTATTAAATCGAGGCATGTCAT
>ERZ1048068.984-NODE-984-length-23447-cov-5.788261_pt1 | contig 23447 bp, 18 predicted proteins | sample MGYA00383098_ERZ1048068 | MGnify/ENA primary metagenome ERZ1048068 (study PRJEB29581, sample SAMEA5548368) | metagenome | biome: marine; feature: coastal; material: water | depth 1 m | study: Short-term variability in the microbial, nano- and picoplankton dynamics... | reverse complement strand
GGAAACCTTAATATTAAAGCTATTTTTGAGGGTCGAATAGCAAATGGTCAGGGTTATTCAGATCAAGGATATACAAAAGAATATACATCAGCGCGTCTAAATTCTAAATTTGCATTTACTTATGGTAGAGTTGATGTTAGGGCCAAACTACCTTTTGGTGATGGTACATGGCCAGCTATTTGGACTCTAGGTAAAAATATTAGTGAAACAGGTGCTTATTGGCAAACTCAGGGTTTTGGAACTACTAGTTGGCCGGCGTGTGGAGAGATTGATATTATGGAGCACGGATTACATTCTTTAAATGAAGTTAGTGTAGCTTTACATACACCCTCTAGTTCTGGAGCAACTGTAAATACTGACACTCAATTATTGTCAGATGTTGCAAATAATTTTCATATTTACTCTATAAATTGGTCACCTGATAAAATTGTGTTTTTAATTGATGACGTAGCTTTTTACACCTATAATCCTAGCGTTAAAAATAGTAATACTTGGCCATTTGATGATGAACAATATCTACTGCTAAATGTCGCAATGGGCGGTATTGCAGGTACAATTGATCCGAATTTTAGTGAGAGTAATATGGTAATAGACTATGTAAAGGTATATCAAAATTCCTCATTAACAACAGAAGAAAAAAATGCAAACCTATTTAAAGTTTTTCCTAACCCTGCAAATGATTTAATTACTGTATCATCGCTTCAAAAAATCGATAGATTAAGGTTGTTTAATACATTAGGTCAATTGGTAAAAGAAAATTTTAATTCTACTACTATAAAAGTATCTACAATTGATCCAGGTATCTACATTCTAAAAATTGAATCTGGAGTTTCTATTGAAACCAAAAAGATATTAGTCAATTAATAATTTACATAGTCAGTAATTTCTAGGCCATAACCAATCATACCTACACGTTTGGTTTGTTTACTGTTAGAGATTAATTGGATTTTACTAATGTTTAAATCGTGAAGTATTTGCGCACCAATTCCAAAATCTTTATTATCCATAGCTATGCTTGGTGCTTTGATAATTTCTCCAACTTGCTGATTTTCTTTTAGTATAGAAAGTCTATTCAACAAATTCATTGACTGATTTTGCTGATTTATAAAAACGATAGCACCTTTTTCTGCTTTATTAACCACATTAAACATTCCGTCTAACTTTTGGTCAGCATTATTTGTCAGAGTACCTAATATATCATTATTAACTAAAGTTGAATTGATTCGTGTTAGCACCTGATCACCAGAGTTCCAACTGCCTTTAGTAAGTGCAACATGTATTTGATTGTTAGTCGTTTGCTCATAGGCACGAAGTCTATAACTTCCAAAACGTGTTTCAATATCAAAATCTTCTTTCTTTTCAATAAGTGAGTCGTGCTCCATTCTGTAAGCCACTAAATCTTCTATCGAAACAATCTTTAAATCAAACTTTTTTGCAACATCAGCAAGCTGAGGTAAACGTGCCATTGTCCCATCCTCGTTCATTATTTCTACAATACATCCAGCAGGTTCAAAACCAGCTAATCTTGCAAAATCTATAGCAGCTTCAGTATGACCTGTACGGCGTAAAACACCACCTTCTTTTGCAACAAGTGGAAAAATATGACCAGGTCTGGCCAAATCAAAAGGCTTTGTGTTTTTATCGACTAATGCTTTAACAGTTTTTGAACGATCACTTGCTGAAATACCAGTAGTTACACCATTACCTCTCAAATCAACAGAAACTGTAAATGCTGTTTCCATTGGGTCGGTATTATTACGCACCATCATGTTTAGGTCTAATTCTTTGCAGCGTTGTTCTGTTAGCGGTGTACAAATAAGCCCACGACCATGAGTCGCCATAAAATTAATCATCTCTGGTGTTACAGTTTCTGCAGCAGCTAAAAAATCACCTTCATTTTCCCTGTTCTCATCATCTACAACAATAATAACCTTACCTTGGCGGATATCTTCAATGGCTTCTTCTATGGTGTTTAGGGCAACTTTTTTGTTCACAATTTCTGTAATCATAACTGGATTTAATACTGCAAAGATACGCTTATTTTATTTGCTCTAGGCAAGTCAAATGGAAGTCTTCTTTAACTCTGGATTTTAGTATAAAGTGTTTTGCAGGATAAAAAGGGAGGCTTAATATTAATAAGATTAGATTAATTCTTTTCTTAGTTTGGCCAATCGATTTATAGAATTTTGAATAATATATCGAAGAGACAACTACATAGAGACCAAATATCCCAAAAGAAATAAAACTTAATGTCTTGACAATTTCTGATAGTTCTGGAAGTTTATTGTTTTTAAAAACAAAATGTAGCACTAACAAAATAGCTCCTAAGCTAAAAGTTACTAGGCTAGTCGTAGAGTAATCTATGTAATCTTTTAATTCAGATTTTGCAGTTTTTACTGAATTAGGTATAGTCAAGTCTCTAGTATTAAGTTCATCAAGAGTAATCTTTCTATCAAACAAATGCTGAAGTGCTATTTGTTTAGGTTTTTTATCTAAATCGTATTCATTTTGATTTTTTATGATAGTAATTAACTCTTCGATTGAATGCTTGTTGTAATAACTGTAAGATTGAATATTTTTGATATCATTTAATTCTGATTTAGATTTAAATGCAAATAACTTTTTAATAGGTACTGTAATGAAATCGAGATTTATCAATCCTCTATCATTTGTAGCTCTGTGAGTTAAATAGATACTAAGAGGAAGCATAATCAAAGTTGATACCCATGTACCAAGCGCTGGATCAATAGCATCACTTTTGGCATTGTTTTTTATAAAAATCCCAATAAAATGATAGCTAAGAAATAAAAGTATGGCTATTACCATTGGAAGACCAATACCACCTTTTCTAATTAAAGCACCTAATGGCGCACCAACAAAAAAGAGAATAACACAAGCAAAACCTAGAGCATATTTTTCATGTAAAGCAATAATATGTCTATTACGATCGGAGGCTTTTCCCTTAAAACTACTTTGGTTTGTTTGCAATATATCTGCAGTACTTGTTGCTGTATTATACGCCAATCCAAGAATTTGAATCTTTGTTTTTATATTAAACAAATCAAGGATGTACGTTTTATAAATACTATCATTTTTAGGTTGGATATTTGTCGCAAGATTAGCATAAGTACTTCTATTATACAAGCTTTTGGAAAGTGCTTTATAATCTTCATTACGTAAATTATAAAGACTATCTATGGTTGTATTAAGTTCACTTACACTCTGCATGTTATATCTATCGTCACTACTTTTTTCGTCCATATCTACGTTACCTAAATTACCTAGGTCTATGTTTATGGTGTAAATTTTAAATTGGCTTTGTGCATGGGGCATTCGCTTTCTGAACTTCCTCATATCTCGGGTAATTAATTCGTCATAAAAATTACCGTTTGTCAATTCTAACTTTAAAATGTTAGAATCTTCAGCACTTTTAAGTTCTCCTTTTTCAGCAATAATAGTAGTATAGTTACCACGTTTAAAAGATTTTTTTTGGTGTATAATAACCTTGTCTAAAAACTGACCACGTTCTCCACTTTTGTTTTCGACTCTAATATTTATATTTCCAATCTCGTTGAATTGACCTTCAGCAATGGCAAGTGCAGGCTTGACTTTAGCAATATTTCGCCTTAGATTATAAAAATTGTATTCACCCCAAGGAATAACGTTATTTGCAAAGAAAAAGCAGCCAAATCCCATGGCTACTATAAATATAGAGAGACTTCGCATTGCGCGCTGTAATGAAATCCCTGTAGATTTCATTGCCGCAAATTCATAGTTTTCGGCAAAATTACCAAAGACCATAATTGAGGCTAATAAAACAGTCAATGGAATTACAAGTGGAATAAGCTTTGGAGAATAATAAAAAATAAATTTTAAGGTAGTTACAACATCTAGATCCTTACCTGCAAGTTCTGATATATAGAGCCACAAACCCTGTAAAACAAAAATGAACATAAATATTATAAATATGCTCACAAATGTATTTAGGTAGGTTTTGAGTATGTACCTGTCTAAAATTTTCAAAGTTTAATCAATTTTATTTATATAAAAATCTTTGTATTTGTTTTCATCAAATGCAAAAAGGCTTTTTGGTATGGCTTGGTTGGTTTTAAAAGAATTAACAGTTAGTATTGTCTTTACTCCATTTTTTCCAACTTCGATTAAATTATATATGTGCTTAGTAGTAGCATCTATACCAAGTAACACATGCTTTATTTCTGCATTACTGTCTATTGGAATTAATTTGACATACTGTATTTTTCTACCCTTGACATTTTGTAAAATATCCATTTTATAATTATAACCTTCTTCGTAAAAAGTCATCATTTTACTTGGGGTTATGGTACCTTCATCCTTTGTGTTATCTGAAGACACAGTAACTTCTTCATCTTCAGGACTAATTGTATATAGTGTTTTACCGTCAAAGATACGAGTTACACCAAGTACATTTAGATGATATTTTTTATTCTGTATCGTAACATCACCTTTTGTTTCTTGATTAATATTTTCACTAACATTATTAAGTTCATACTTAAAGCCTACACTAATATTATTATATGACTTTACTTTGGTGCTCACTTCATTTAATAGTGCTTTTCCTTTATCCTGTGCAAATCCACTAATTGTAATAATTATTACAAAAAGAATACTTAATTTTTTCATTTTTTTTTATTAAATGCCAGTTTGGCCTTCGTTATCTAATAATTGTTGTAGAGCTACTATATCTTGCACTAAAACCTGTCTGGCTTTACTACCCTCAAAACCACCAACTATTCCTGCAGCTTCTAATTGATCAATAATTCTACCAGCTCGATTGTACCCTAACTTTAATTTACGTTGCAATAAAGAAGCTTAACCTTGTTGTGCTATTACTATAATTTCGGCAGCATCTCTAAACAATTTATCTCTATCAGCAATGTCTATATCAAGATTTGTGCCACCTTCTTCAGAAACATATTCTGGCAAAAGATAAGCATCTGGATATGCCTTTTGTGAGCCAATAAATTCTGTTACCTTTTCAACTTCTGGTGTATCTACAAATGCACACTGAATGCGTATTAAATCATTCCCTTGTGTGTATAACATATCGCCACGACCGATTAATTGATCTGCACCAGCACCATCTAATATTGTGCGAGAGTCAATCTTGGATGTTACTCTAAACGCTATTCTTGCTGGGAAGTTGGCTTTTATGATCCCTGTGATTACGTTAACTGATGGCCTTTGTGTCGCAATAATTAAATGAATACCAATGGCACGTGCTAGTTGGGCCAATCGGGCAATAGGTGTTTCTACCTCTTTACCAGCAGTCATTATTAAATCTGCAAACTCATCGACAACTAAAACAATATAAGGTAAAAACTGATGTCCATCATTAGGATTTAGCTTACGTTCTTTGAACTTTTTATTGTACTCTGATATATTTCTACAGAATGCATTTTTAAGTAAATCGTAGCGATTATCCATTTCAATGCAAAGCGAATTCAAAGTGTTAATTACTTTTGTATTATCAGTTATAATGGCGTCTTCGCTATCAGGAAGCTTTGCCAGATAATGACGTTCAATTTTATTAAAAAGTGTCAATTCTACCTTTTTTGGGTCAACTAATACAAATTTAACTTCGGCAGGATGTTTTTTATAAAGTAAAGATGTAAGCACTGCATTTAGACCAACTGATTTACCTTGGCCGGTTGCACCAGCCATGAGTAAGTGTGGCATTTTAGCTAAATCTACAACTAGTGTTTCGTTACTTATGGTTTTACCTAAAGCTATAGGCAATTGCATTTTAGAATTCTGAAATTTCTGGGATGCTATTGCAGAATACATAGAAACAATTGTTGCCTTTTTGTTTGGCACCTCAATACCAATAGTCCCTTTGCCAGGAATTGGCGCTATAATTCTTATACCTAGTGCTGAGAGTGATAAAGCTATATCATCCTCAAGGTTTTTAATTTTTGAAATTCTTATACCTGCTTCTGGCACAATTTCGTAAAGTGTAACTGTTGGCCCTATTGTTGCAGAAATACTTGTAATTCCTATTTTATAGTTATTGAGTGTTTCTACGATACGATTTTTGTTTTCCTCTAACTCATCTTGGTCTATGGAAATTCCTTCGTTATCATATTTCTTGAGCAAGTCTAAAGTTGGAAATTGGAAATTACTTAATTCTAATGTTGGGTCAAACTGTCCAAAGTCTTCAACCAACTTATCAGCAAGATTATCAGTTTCTGACTTTTCTTCTTTAGTAATTTCAACTTGCATCTCAACTTCAGGTTTAGGATCTTTTATGATAACTTCCATTTCTTTGGGAGGTTCTACATTGATTTTTTTAACCTTTTCTTTTTCAATTTTTGAATGTTTCAAAATCGTTGGTTCTAGATTATCCAATGGAATTTCAAAAGCAGATTTATTTGCTTCGGATTCATCAGACAAATTATTGTCAATGGTTACAGTCTCCTTAGTTGATTCTTCAGTATTAAAGTCAGCTTTAATATCTTTTTTGGCTGATTTAAATAGATTTACAAAAGTATCACCAGTCATTTTAAAACGGATAGCTAAATAGACAATTAGGCCAAAAGCGAGTAGTAGGGCAGTACCAATCTTTCCAATATAATCTTGAAAAAAGTGATTCATTTCATACCCAATAACACCACCTAATATATCGTATTTATGAGTAAAAAATCCTAAGAATACAGATAACCATATCACAATTAGTATTCCCCAAATCCAATGTTTTCTGAGTTTAGACAGTTTTAAATTTAAAGTCACATAAACCCCAGAAAGAAATAGTAATCCTGAAAATATAAATGATGGCAAGCCGAATCCTTTTGAAATAAACCACTCACTTAGCTTTGCTCCAAATTGACTTCCCCAATTTTTAGCCTCAACCTGTCTGGAAGGAAATTCAGACAGTAAGCTTTGATCTTCTTTGCCAGTAAATAAAAAGGAAACAAAAGAAATAAATAAGAGCACACCCAGAATAATAAGCAAACTACCTAATATCAGTTTTTGTTGACTAGATAGTTTTAAAGACGGTCGTTTGAGTTTTGTCTTTGAATTAGAAGTTGATTTTTTCTTAGTTGTTCTTTTTGCCATTTGTAAAGTCCTATAACGGAAGTGATTGATTGTATAGTAAATCAAAAATACAAATAAGTAACGTTTATCCTAGCGGTTTTGGTATTTCTAACAAGGTGTTATTAACAATACTATAGTTCACTAAAAACTTTTGGAATATAAATAATCCCAGCAGCGACAATCGCAGCTATTGACGCAATAAGAACTGCACCAGCACCAATATCTTTTATGAGGCCAATTTTTGGATGGTGTTCTGGGTGAATAAAATCCGCCATGTATTCTATGGCTGTGTTGATGCCTTCAACACTCATAACCATAGCAATCATGGCTATTTGTATAAGCCACTCTATAGTAGAAATATTAAAGTATATCCCAGCAATAGTAACAATTGTAGCTATAATTAATTGTAATTTGATACTGTTTTCAGTTTTTATTAAAACTACCAATCCTTTAAAGGCATAACCAACACCTTTAAGACGATTGACACCAAAAGATTCTTTATTCCTGTTTGGCATATATTAGTTTAAAGCATTTAGTGCAGCTTCGTAGTTTGGTTCTTCACCAGTTTCCGAAACTTGCTCTGTGTGTAATATAGTTCCGTCTGTATCTAAAACAACAACTGCACGAGATAATAGTGTTTCAAAAACACTATCCTTAAAAGTAACACCATATGTTTCACCAAACTCTCCAGTTTTATAATCTGATAAGTTTACAACATCATCCAAGCCTTCAGCACCACAAAAACGAGCCATGGCGAAAGGTAAATCCTTAGAAATACAAAGCACCTTTGTATTATCTAAACTACTTGCTTTTTCATTAAAAGTTCTAATTGATTGTGCACATACACCAGTATCTACACTTGGAAAAATATTTAAAACCAAACGTGAACCACTAAAATCTGATAAGGATTTATCAGTTAATTCTGTGTTAGTCAGTTTAAAGTCAGGAGTTTTTGTTCCTACTTCTGGAAGGTTACCCACTGTAGTTGCTGGATTTCCACCCAATGTAATATTTGCCATAGCTTAGTTTTTTTATTTGTGTTAAAAGTAAAAAATATAGAAATGTTAAATGTGAATAAAATGATAAATATTAGATGCTTAAAAAGTCCCTACAAAACCAATTTGATTTGTAGAAAATCTAAGATTCCAAGACATCATTTTTCTCTTTCTAGGATAGTCATATACGTTTTCTTCAAATAAAAATTTATCAATAGCATCTACAACAATAATACTTAATGCAGCACTAAAAGCTACATCTGTAAACCAATGAGCATCATCAATCAATCTAGATATTGGAGGTATGGCACCAATGGTGTAAATACCTGCTTTTACCCATGGATTTTCAAATTGCTTGGCAATAGAATGCGCCATTGTTATTGATAACACAGTATGCCCAGACGGAAATGAGCGAAAACCTGAATCATTTGCAAATGATGAGAATGCATAAGGGTCATCTCTATGATTTGGTCTAGCTCTACCAATAGCATTTTTTGTAATGGTTTGTATTAGACCTGTATTAATTGAAGACGAAATAATAAGAACACTGGTTTTTCGTATTTTTTCATTTTTTGTAAAAAGTCCAAAACCATAAAGCCCTGCATTGACCATAAAATAGTTTTGTGGACTACCAAAGTACCACCCAAAATCTCTAACGACTCCTGGTAAATCACTTTTCTGATTTTGAACAAAATCTCTAATTGGTTCATCTGCAAGTGATAGAGCAGCAGTACCACCTAACAGGATTCCAAATTTTGCAAAATCTTTACCTTTCCAATGCAATCGTTTAGTAAAAGCATAACCAACACTTTTAAGCGTATACCTAGTGTCGTATTTAGCCATTTGCCAGATGGTTTGTGGCTTTTTAACATAATCTATTTCAGTTTTTAATTGCTGCGTACTGGTTAAACAAATACATAAAGTAAGATACGGAATAATTAAAAAAATTCTGTATTTCATGTTAACGGAGTTCTGCACCAAGTTTAAACTCAAAATTGGATTGTAATTTGCTCATTATTTTGTCAATCTGCTTGTCCGTTAGTGTTTTGTGTTCGTCTTGAAGTATAAAACTAACCGCATAACTCTTTTTACCTTCGGGTAAGTTTTTGCCTTCATAAACATCAAACAAATTCACATTTTTTAACAACTGTTTTTCAGTTTGCTTTGCAATTGTATATATATCTTCAAACGATACAGTATTATCTATAAGTAATGCAAAATCACGACGCACTTTAGGATACTTAGGTATTGGCTTAAACTTAATACTATTATGTTTTGCCATTTCTAAGACGTTATCCCATTTAAAATCAGCGAATAATACGTTTTGTGAAATTCCAAAATGTTTAAGCACAGATTTTTTTACTAAACCAAAATCTACAATATTTTTCTTCCCAAGAGAGAATGACATACCTTCACTGAATACATCAGATTTAATTGGTGATGACTTTAACCGGTTTAAACCTAAACGCTGAAGAATAGTCTCAAGAGTTCCTTTTAGATAAAAGAAATTACTCGGTGTGGCACTAGTATTCCAACGCTCTTCAGATATATTCCCAGTAACAAATAGCGACAAGTGTTTATCTTCTTCGCGTTTGTCTGGATATTGATGGTATGTCTTACCGAACTCAAACAACTTTAAATCACTACGTCTTCTATTGATATTATAACACACAGCTTCTAATCCAGAGAACAATAACGATTGCCGCATCACACTCAAATCGTTACTTAATGGATTTAGCATTTCTACATTATAATCGGCATTTAACTGCTCAGTTAACTCCATATATTTTGGGGTTGTTAACGAGTTTGCCATGATTTCATAGAAACCTTGAGACGCCAATTGATTCCCTATAATATTCTGCAACTTATAGTCTTCAAAACGATTTGAGTTAGATATAGAAGCGATTAGCTTTTCTGTTGTACCTACATTATTATAACCGTAAACACGTAGTATTTCTTCTATAATATCAGCTTCGCGCTGTACATCATTTCTGTATGCAGGTATAGTTAATCCTAAGCCTGTTTCAGTGACATTATTCACTTTAATTTCCAGAGAGGTTAAAATACTTTTTATAGTTTCTCTTGGAATCTCTTCACCTATTAATTTCTTTGCATTATCAAAACTTAGACGTACTTCAAAATCATTGATTTTATTGACATAAGTATCAGATATATCACTCGAAATTTCTCCACCAGCAATTTTGACAATCATTAAAGCGGCACGCTTGAGAGCATATTCGGTAATATTTGGATCAATGCCACGCTCAAAACGGAAAGAAGCATCAGTATTTAAACCATGACGCTTTGCTGTTTTACGCACGCTTACTGGTTTAAAATAGGCACTTTCCAAGAATATACTTGTAGTACCTTCGGTAACTCCAGAGTTAATACCGCCAAAAACACCAGCGATACACATCGGTTTTTCAGCATCACAAATCATTAAATCATCTTCGTGGAGTACACGTTCTACGTCGTCTAAAGTGGTAAATTTTGTACCAGCATTACAAGTTTTTACCTCAATTTTGTTACCAGTAATTTTATTAGCATCAAATGCATGAAGTGGTTGCCCTAATTCATGTAATACATAATTGGTAATATCTACGATGTTATTAATCGGTGACAAACCAATAGATTTTAAACGATGTTGTAACCAGCTAGGTGATACATCAACTTTTAAACCTGTAATGGTAACTCCACAATAACGCGGAGCATTTTCTTTATCTTGAACATCAACATCGATTTTTAAAGAACGAGCATCAACATGGAAAGAACTAACCGATGGTGTAATCAGCTCTAATTGAATTTCTTTTTGTAATAAACCTGCTTTAAGATCGCGAGCTACACCATGATGACTCATCGCATCTGCTCGGTTTGGTGTTAGTCCAATTTCAAAGATTTCATCATTTTCAATTTCAAAGACTTTAGAAGCAAAAGTACCTACTTTTAGTTTGGTATCTAAGACCATAATACCATCATGCGACTCTCCAAGGCCAAGTTCATCTTCAGCGCAAATCATACCATGACTTTCTTCGCCACGTATTTTCCCTTTTTTAATCTTCCAAGCTTCACCTTCAGTGGTGTATAGTGTTGTACCAATAGTAGCTACAGGTACTTTTTGTCCAGTAGCCACATTGGGTGCGCCACAAACTATCTGTACAGGTGCATCAGCACCAATATCTACAGTAGTCACTTTTAATCGGTCAGCGTTTGGATGTTGTACACATGTTAGTACTTCACCAATGACAATTCCTTTAAGTCCACCTTTTATAGATTCGTAAGTATCAATACCTTCAATCTCTAACCCAAGGTCTGTTAATAATTCGCCTGTTTTTTCAGCATCCCAATCTATATTTATAAACTGCTTTAACCAATTGTAAGAAATCTTCATAAAAATTAATCCTATTTAAGAGTTCAAAGATAGCAAATCCCTATATTCAACGAAATTTGATTGTGTTTTTTTATGTTAGCTATTTGTTGTTATTTCGAACTTTATTAAAAATAATTCTTAATGCGTTATTTATCATTCTTATTATTAGCTGTTATATTTATTTCTTGTAAAGACTTATATACCAGAAATATCCTAAAAAAAGGAAGCTACAGAATGGTTTTGGATGTTCAAGATAATGAGGAATTGCCTTTTATTTTTGAAGTCACATCAGATTCTACCTTAACTATTTTTAATGCAGATGAGCGTGTTGACGTTGATGAGATTAGATACGTAAATGATTCGATTTATATAAAGGCACCCGTTTTTCAGAGTTATTTTGCTGGAGTTTTTGAAGGTGAAAACCTTAGCGGTCAATACATAAACAAAACACGAAACCGTATAGTACCTTTCGCTGCGACTTACGATAAAGACATACGTTTTAGTCCAGAAGCTGCTGCAGCTTTTGATGTTTCTGGTGTTTGGGAAGTGGTATTTAGTAAAGGTGAAAAAGACGAATATATTGCCAAGGGTATTTTTGAGCAAGACGGACAGCATGTAACAGGAACTTTCAGAACCACAACTGGTGATTACCGATATCTTGAAGGCATTGTGGATGGTAGTACATTAAGACTATCGACTTATGATGGCGCACATGCGTTTTTGTTTATAGCCGATCTAAATTATAATACTATGGAGGGTCAGTTTTATTCTGGTAACCATTGGAAAGAACCTTTTGTAGCAAAGAAAAATCCAGATTACGAACTACCAGAGATTGACGAACTTACGTTTTTAAATGACGGTTATGAATCATTAGAATTTTCTTTTCCCGATGAAAATGGAAACATGGTATCATTAAGCGATGAACGTTTTAAGGATAAAGTGGTTTTGGTTCAGATTATGGGTACCTGGTGTCCAAACTGTTTAGATAGCAGTAAGTTTTACACCGAATTTCATAACAAGAATAAAGAAAACGGTTTTGAGGTCGTTGCACTGACAGTAGAATTTAAAAAAAATCCAGAAGCCGCTTTTGAAAATATTGAACGTTTAAGGGAGCGAATTGGTATGACCTATCCTATTCTTTTGGCTCAATATGGTTCAGGTAGTAAATCCAAAATGCAGGATAAACTGCCAGCACTTAATCACATCATTTCTTATCCAACTTCTATTTTTATTGATAGAACCGGTAAAGTCCGTAAAATACATACTGGTTTTAATGGCCCAGGAACTGGTGAAAAATATACTTCTTATAAAGCTGAATTTGAAAGGTTTGTAGGTGAGTTATTGGCAAAGTAGTTTTAGAGTCAAGCTAGGTTAGTATTTTGAAGATACATATCAATACGTGAAATTACCTTTATTATGTTTCTACAACGGTATATAAGTCACCATCAACGCTTGTATAGCAAATATAACAACAAAAGGTATAAATAAATACCCAACGACATCACGAGCTTGTATTTTTATGTCTTTACCCATAACAGGAAATACAATCAATAGAAAAAATGGTTGCAGTAGATTACTTAAACTCTCACCATAAGCTACCGACATAGATGCTCTTGCAGTCATGGCTGTGATTTCAGTCTGTGATAGGTTATAACCCAGTTCTTGAACCATATTAATAATACTTGGGCCAATAACAGCAAACTCACCACCAGCAGATGGTATGGCAAAATTAATAATGCCGCCGGTTAGATAAGAAATAAACGCATAGGACTCTGGTGTAGCAATAGCAACTAAGGCGTCACTAATTAAAGCGCCTAAACCAGACGCCATCATAATGCCCATTATACCAGCATAAAATGGGTACTGGAACAACACACCAGAAATATTACTACTGGCGCGTTTCATTGCTATACTGTAGCGCATTGGTGTGATGTGTAATAATAGACCCAGCATTAAGAAAATAAAAATCATGATATTAAAGTTGAGGTCAAAACCGTTTTCGATAAAATGATAGACGATATAGCACACGCCCAATAATGCCACAGTTATCTGTAACCAACCGGCATTGTTAAGCGCATCAGAAACCGCTTTAAAAGGGAGTTTGTGTGATAAGGCTTCGTCTTTTACAGAAGTGTCTTCTGAGGTTTTATCAGTCAATAAATCGTTGAGTTCTTTTCCTTTTGCCAATTTTGGAATGAGGATATAAATCAATAATGGCGCTACAATTACAAACAATACAATCATTACTAGATTAAGTGTAGAGCCTAAACTATAGCTTGTAGAAATGGTATCGTTTAAGATGCCGCTTTCGATTAAAAAGTTATTATCGGTATTAAGTAATAAAACAATAGAACTCGATAGGCCACAAACCCAACCATTAAACGAAAAATACACACAAGCCACTAAAAAAGGGTAATGGATACCTTTAAGTCGCAAGGCTAACTCTCGAGCCAATATGGCTGTAATGACCACCATACCAAAACTTATCAATGATAATAACGCACCCAAAGCAATAACAACGAGATAGACTTGTGTTGGTGTTTTTATAACTAAAGCTAATCTGTCAATCCCTTGTTTTACAGGTGCGGATTGGGCAATACAATAGGTTGTGATGATAATTAACGCGATTTGCATTCCAAAGGATAGCAAATTCCAGAAGCCGTTATACCAACCTTCTAAGACATCAATAGGCTTGCTATCGGTAAGTATTAATGCTAGTATACCAGTTATCAAGGTTAGAAGCAAAGCAAATACATAGGCGCTAGGCATGTATTTGGTAAAAGCATCTGTGAATTTTTGACCGAGTTTAGTAAGCATTTAATAGTGTTTTATCCGTGTATGGTTTCTGATTTACCATAGCTTTTTATGATTTCGCCTTCAAAGGCAACAAGTTCTTTCCAGCGTTTTTCGACATCGATGCCTTTACCATATTTTCGGGCAAAAGTTATAAACGTCACATAGTGTCCAGCTTCACTAACCATTAAGTCATAATAGAATTTAGATAATTCTGGGTCACTAATACGCTGTGATAGTAGTTTAAAACGCTCACAGCTTCTGGCTTCAATCATAGCTGAGAATAGCAAACGGTCTACCATGCTTTGTAAACGATTTCCGCCACGATTCATAAACTTAAATAATTGATTGACGTAATGATCTTTTCGTTTAGGACCTAAAGTATAACCACGTTCTTTTATAATCTCATGAACCATCTGGAAGTGTTCTAACTCTTCCTTGGCCAACTCTAAAAGCGAAGTTACCAAGTCTTCATATTCACTATTATGTGTAATAATGGTAATTGCGTTAGTTGCTGCTTTTTGCTCGCACCACGCATGATCTACAAGAATCTCCTCAATGTTTGATTCTACAATAGTTACCCATCTTGGGTCGGTTTCGAGTTTTAAGTGCAACATAATTTTAAAGAAAAGTTATTTTAAGTCAAATATAATCAGATTTTGCTCGGTTCTTAAGCATACGAATATTAACAAGCTGTTATGTTTCTTTAACACAAGACTAACATGTTGTTGCAGTAAAACTTGTATCTTGAAATTATTCAATCAAAACTCGATATAACTTTGTTTTGGAAAGCCTAGTAATTGGTTGGTAACTGGGCTTTTTTTTATGAAATATAATTCCAGATGTTAGGATATTTACTCATTTGTCTATAGGTATTGCGTATAGGATTGTTTTCAGGTAGAGCTATGCTTGGGTCAAGCTTTAAAACTTGTTTAGCATAATAACGTGCTTGTTGTAAAATGTCTTTGTCTTTTACAATGTCTGCAATCCTTAGGTTTAAAACACCACTTTGTTGTGTGCCCATAACATCTCCTGGTCCACGAAGCTTAAGGTCTACTTCGGCAATTTCAAAGCCATCATTGGAACGTACCATGGTTTGTAATCTGGTTTTACTATTTTCACTAAGCTTATGGCTTGTCATTAAGATGCAATAACTCTGTTCAGCACCGCGACCAACTCGACCTCTTAGTTGATGTAATTGTGATAAACCAAAACGCTCGGCACTTTCAATAACCATAACTGACGCATTTGGAACGTTAACACCAACTTCAATAACCGTAGTAGCTACCATAATATTGGTTTCCCCTTTTACAAAGCGTTGCATTTCGTAATCTTTATCGGCAGGTTTCATTTTTCCATGCACAATAGATATTTGGTAATCTGGCATTGGGAATTCCCTTGAAATACTCTCGTAACCATCCATTAAATCTTTGTAATCCATTTTTTCACTTTCTTGAATTAATGGATAGACGACATAAACTTGACGGTCTTTTGCGATTTCGTCTCTTATAAAACGAAAAACTTTAAGCCTATTATTGTCATAACGATGCACTGTTTTTATGGGTTTACGACCAGCAGGTAATTCTTCAATAACTGAAATATCCAAGTCGCCATAAACAGACATAGCGAGTGTTCGAGGAATTGGTGTTGCGGTCATGACAAGTACATGTGGAGGTGAAGTATTCTTGTGCCACAATTTACTTCTCTGAGCAACTCCAAATCGATGTTGTTCGTCTATAATGGCAAGCCCTAAATTTTGAAATTTCACCTTATCTTCAAGCAACGCATGAGTTCCAATAAGTATCTGTAATTTGCCATTTTCTAGTTTTTCGTGAATTATTTTACGTTTTGAAGTTTTAGTTGAACCAGTTAATAATTTTATACTGATATTCAGTGGTTTGCATAATTCAAGTAATCCGTTATAGTGTTGTGCTGACAAAATTTCAGTCGGTGCCATTAAGCAGCATTGAAAACCGTTGTCAAGTCCCATGAGTATTGACATAAAGGCGACTATAGTCTTCCCAGAACCTACATCACCTTGCAACAATCGATTCATTTGTGCATTACTGCCTAAATCTGCACGGATTTCTTTTAAAACTCTTTTTTGAGCATTGGTTAATTCAAAAGGTAAATGATCTTTAAAAAAGGTGTTGAAATAATTACCTACTGCAGTAAACGGAAAGCCTTTTATTTTGGATTTATGAATCAGGTTTTTAAGAATTAATTGTAACTGTATGTAGAATAATTCTTCAAATTTTAATCGGAATTGTGCTCTTGCTAAAAGCTCTGGTGTCTTTGGAAAATGAACATTAAAAAGCGCATCAGACTTTGACAATAATTTTAGTTCACCTTTTATACTGTCGGAAAGCGTTTCATAAAAACGACCTTTGGTTTCTAGAAACAATTGTTGCATTATTTTCGAAACCACTTTATTCGTAATGCCTTTATTTGATAGTTTTTCTGTTGAGGGATAAATAGCTTGCATAGCAGAGCGCAAGTTGTACTCATGTTCTGATTGTAGCTCTATTTCTGGATGCGGCATGCTATACTTGCCACTAAACCAATTTGTTTTTCCAAAGATGACATAGGGTTTACCAATTTTGAGGCTTTCTCTAATCCATTTTTGTCCACGGAACCACACCAATTCCATAGTACCTGTATCGTCTTTAAATTCAGCTACTAAACGCTTTCCACGTTTTTGTGCTACTTCTCTAAAGCCTGTAATGACACCAATAACTTGTACTTCGGCATTATTGCGCTGTAGTTCATTAACCTTGTAGAAACGTGTGCGGTCTATATACCTGTTTGGAAATAAGTTGATAAGGTCTTGATAGGTTTGGATACCAAGTTCCGAACGCAATAAATCTGCCCTATTTGGGCCAACACCTTTTAGATAATCGATAGGAGTTTGCAGATTTACGCTCATAAAGCGAATTTAATTCATTTATCTAAAACTTATATTCTAAAATTTGCATTTTGGTCTCATCCTTGTGTAGTTTTACGGTATGAAGAAACTTTTGTTCTTATTTTGTCTTTTTCAATTGATTAATTTGTCTGCTCAGCAGACGGAATATGTGGATTTTAAAAGAATTGAAGCTGGTATTGAGTTTGTGCTTGACTCTTCATTGGTTAAAGGTAAATATTCTGTAGACCTCTTGATAATGAAAAAGGTTGATACCATATTTATTGATGCAAAGAATATTCTTAGATTAAATAACCCAGTCATTTCTTATACTAAAGTTGATTATACAGGAAAGAGGTTAAAAGGAATTGATAATGTTGCTGACTTTGATATTGATATTAAATATCAAGACGACAAAATATTATTGATTTATGATTTTGAAGAAAGAGGTTATAGAGTTTATTTCGATTATGTTTCAAAGCCAAAGAAATCACTATATTTTCTAAAGAGAGATACTAAGCCTCAAATTTGGACACAAGGACAAGGTAAATACACTAGTAATTGGTTGCCGAGTATAGATGATGTTAATGATAAAATAGAGTTTGATTTAGCTTTCATATTTAATTCTGGATATGAAATTATTTCAAATGGGAAGTTGGATTCTCAAATGACATTATTCCATCCTCATAGAAGAATCGTGAATTATAACATGCAAAAACCAATGTCCAGCTACCTAGTTGCACTAGCTATTGGAAAGTACGATAAGAAAATAGAAATCTCAAAAAGTGGTATTCCTATTGAACTATATTACTATCCAGAAGATTCTGCTAAAGTCGAGCCGACTTATCGCTACACCAAACAAATGTTCGATTTCTTAGAAGAAGAAATTGGTTTTGGATATCCATGGCAAAATTATAAACAAGTTCCCGTGCACGATTTTCTGTACTCTGGTATGGAAAATACCAGCTTGACAATATTTTCTGATGCTTATGTGGTTGATGAGATTGGATTTAATGACAAAAACTATGTCAATGTTAATGCACACGAGTTGGCGCACCAATGGTTTGGCGATTTGGTTACAGCAACTTCAGGCGAACATCACTGGCTACAAGAAGGTTTTGCTGCCTATTACGCCTTATTAGCTGAAAAAAATGTATTTGGTAAAAATTATTTTGATTTTAAACTATATAATTCTGCTCAAGATTTAGCACAACAAGATTTGGCTGGTAGTGGTACTTCTTTACTTAATCCAAAATCAAGTAGTCTTACGTTTTACCAACGTGGCGCATGGGTGTTGTATGCTTTGCGAGATAAAGTAGGCGATAAGATGTTTCAAAACGCGGTAAAGAATTATTTAGAGAAACACCAATTTGGGAATGTAAAAACTTCTGACTTTATTTCTGAAGTGGAGGTGTTGTATAAAAAGCCTCTTACAGATTTTGTTTCAAAGTGGATAGAAGCCAAAGCATTTCCGTTTAATGATGCTGTCAAGTTATTGAAAGAGCAGTCTGTATTCATTCAAGAATACATGATGGTAGATTGTGAAGCAATTTCTTCAAAATGCGAAGACTATCTAAAATATTATGTTTCTGACCAAGCTAAAATTAAAGTTATAGCACAAAGACCAGATTTGGTGTCTAAAGCGACTTTTAGTGAAAGTTTAAAAGTGCGTCAGGCGATTTCGCAGTATGTAACTAAAATCCCTAATAACTTAAAAGACAATTACGAGACCTTATTAGACGATAAGTCTTATCTAACTATTGAATCTGCCTTATATAATTTGTGGATTAATTTTCCGTTGGAACGCTCAAAATATTTGACAAAAACCAGAAATATTCAAGGTTTTAACGATAAAAATGTACGCTTATTATGGCTTGTATTGGCATTAAATACTATGGAATTTCAGCCAAAAAAGAACAATAACTTTTTAAAAGAATTGTTGAGTTATACAGATGCTTCTCAAAACTTTGAACTCCGAATGAACGCCTTTACATACTTAGATTTGATAAAAGCCTGTGGTAGCGAGTGTCAATTAAATTTAGAGCAAGCAAAAACACATAATAACTGGCGAATGTCTAAGTTTGCAAAAGATATGTTGCATCAATTGAATAATCTCAAAAATTAATGCGAGCATTAGTAATTTCTGGCGGCGGAAGTAAAGGTGCTTTTGCAGGTGGTGTGGCGCAATACCTAATAGAGCGCGAAAAACATAATTACGATATGTTTTTGGGTACATCAACGGGTAGTTTGTTGGTACCGCATTTGGCGGTTGGAGAAATTGGAAAGTTGTATGACATTTTCACCAATGTACAGCAGCATGATATTTTTAGTATAAGCCCTTTTGTTCAGCGTAAAAAAGGTGATAGAGAATATGTGTCTATTGATTTTGTGAACTCGCTATGGCAGTTTATACGTCGCAAACGTACATTTGGAGAGAGTAAAGCTTTAAAAAGGAATATCAGGCAGAATTTCACCCATTCTGAATATCTTAAAATAAAAAAAGAAAAGCATGATGTCGTTATTACAGTAGCAAATCTTTCTATGAATCGAGTGGAGTATAAGTCCATTCAAGAATGTACTTATGAAGAGTTTTGCAATTGGATATGGATTTCTTGTAATTATATTCCGTTTATGTCATTAGCTGTTGTCAATGGTCACGAATATGCAGATGGCGGTTTGGGTAGTGTAATACCAATTCGTGAAGCTATTCTTCGTGGCGCTACAGAGATTGATGCAATTGTTTTGGAAGCAGAAACCATGGGTGAGCAAAAGGTTTTGGGTAAAAACCCTTTTTCGTTAATGATTAGTTTATTTGGTCATTTGTTAGACCAAGTTGAAAAAAATGATATTTTTATAGGTAAGCTAGCTGCAAAGAATAACAATGTAAAGCTTAATCTATACTATACCCCAACATCATTAACAGAAAACTCTTTGATTTTTAGTAAGCGTTTGATGGAAAAATGGTGGCAGCAAGGTTATGACTATGCAGAAGAAAAGCATGGTTAAATTATTACCAAAGGTGACTCACTTCATCTTTTATAAAAGCTAAGGCCGCAGAACTTGGTGCTTGTTTGTCCATAAGCGCGCTTAAAACAACTTCACGAAGCTTATCAGCAGAGTCTACTTTTTCTTGCATACTTGCTTTACGTATTAACTGAATTGTTGTGTTTTTTGCGGCATTAATAATATCCCAGCACTTATCACTAATGTATATTTGTTGAGCCAAATTGTGCTCATATTCTTGATCAATATTTGCTACAAGTAAAGTTTCGTAATCTTCTTTATTTGAAGAAGTTGGATGAACCCTTACTATAAGTTTATTTGGCGATATTCTTTCTAGAAAAAGCGCCATACGTTCGTAGGCTTGAAGACGTAATGGTAATGCTTCTTTCTGTAATTCGCGTTGCAATATATAGCGCCTTTGATGGTTTTCATTTTCTATATGTCCTTTAAAAAAATAGTAAGCAATTGCAGCAACTATAATTGCAGGAAGTAGGCTCAAGAATAACTGAAAAATACTATCAGAGGTCATAAGATTTCAATTTGTAACAAACTTAATGTGTTTTTCTGTAATATGTGCAATTAGGCCTTGTATTCTAAACCTAAATATAATTAGCATTAAAGTTGTTAATTTTTAATATCTAAAACAAGTTACTTATTATCAGCAAGAGGAACAACTTTTTCTTTTAAATCACAATGCACAACGGTAATATTTATATATTTATTTATATTTAAATTAATTTTAATAAATAAAAACGTAGTTAAGTGAAACTAAAATTAATTATAGGAACAATAGTCTTTGTAGTATTATATGTAATTTTTGGAGGAGATTCTAATGAAAAAAAATCAACTCTAATTTTTGAAATTGTGGACAAACAAAAAGAATTTGTAAAATTAATTGATTCTATGAGAACGCTTTACTTGAAAGAAGAAAATCAATTGAAGTTAACTAACATAAGGAAGCAAAGAAAATCAGAATTAAAAAAATTATTTAAAAACCGTAAAGTAAGCAATTGGAAAGGGAAAATAACGTCATTAACTACTGGATCTGATCAAAATGCTTATGTTAAAATAAAACTACACGGCTCAAGAAATATCACAATTGAAAATAACTCTTTGTATGGTGAAGGTATTCTTGGTAACACCAAAACTTACAATAACTTAACAGAACTAGAAATTGGAGATTTTATAAATTTTTCTGGCAGATTTATGTACGATTATGAGAATAAAGATTATCTTGATGAATGGTCTTCAACTGAGTATGGGAGTATGGATGAACCAGAATTTAGGTTTATTTTTAAGTCAATTAATAAATACAATCCTATAGAGAAACCTGATGATAGCGATTAATTCATTTGTAAGAATTAGCAATAGCATAATCTAAATAAGAGGAGATAACGAGAGATTTGCTAAGTGAAAATATAAATCAATTATTAATTACTTTATTGTCTTTACAGTAAATGTAAAGGGTTATGATAAGCTTAGTAATATTATTATGATATGTTTTTGTTAACTCTATAAGCTTTTAATGAAATTATTTTCGTTTTTTACAGAGACATAAATACAACTTCGTTCTATTTATTAAAAGTAAGTTTTTTAGCTAAAAGTTTAAATGACCTACAAAAGAAAAATTATCACTTATAGTTTGTGTACTTTGAAAAAAGATATTTATGACAGCAACAATTAATGAAATTATGGTACAAAGCCACCTGAGATGCTTCCTAAAAACTTATGCAACTGAATTCATTTAATTGTTTAAATAATCTAATGTGATTTGTGTAAACGCTTTTACACCTAATAACATACTTCTGTCATCAATTTTAAAATCAGGTGTATGATGTGGAAAAGATTCCTTATTTCCTGGAGTCATGCCGCCTAAAAAGAAATAAACGCCTGGTACTTTTTCTTGAAAATATGAGAAATCCTCACCGCCTGTAGTGGCTTTCATGATTTGTACATTTTCTTCACCAGCTACTTTTTGAATAGATGGCAAAATTTGCATGGTCAATTCTGGGTCATTATTAGTGACAACCGTATTATTTTGCCACTCAATAGTTGCAGAACCACCATATGCTTTGGCAATATCAGTAGCCATTTCATTCATACGTTTCATAATTTGTAATCGCATTTCTGAATCTAAAGTTCGTACTGTTCCAATCATTTCTGCAGATTCTGGAATAATATTAAAACGCGTACCTGAAGTAATTTTTCCTACTGTAATAACAGCAGCTTCATCTGTAAGTTTAGCTTCACGACTAATAATGGTTTGAAAGCCATCTATAATTTTTGCTGAAATTAAAATAGGGTCAACACCTGACCAAGGTTGCGAACCATGTGTTTGTTTCCCTTTAACATTAACTACAAATCGCTCTACAGAAGCCATTATACCACCAGTTTTGTATTTAATCACACCAACTGGTGTTTGTGAGTTAATGTGTAAACCAAAAATAGCATCTACTTTTGGATTGTCTAAAACACCTTCTTTAATCATAAGTTTAGCGCCACCTTCTTCTCCTGGTGGTGGACCTTCTTCTGCAGGTTGAAAGATAAATTTTATAGTACCGTTAATCTTATCTTTATGCTTTGAGAACACTTCTGCGGTTGCCATTAATATCGAAATGTGTGTATCGTGACCACAAGCGTGCATGACGCCAGTTTCAGTATTTAAAAATGTGGTTTTAACTTCAGATTTAAAAGGTAAGTCATTACGTTCTGTCACAGGAAGTGCATCTATATCTGCTCTGATAGCCACGACTTTCCCTGGATTATTACCTTTTAAAACACCAACAACACCTGTTTTAGCAACATTTGTTTCTACTTCTAAACCTAGAGATTTTAAATGTGCAGCAATCTTCTCTGCAGTTTTAAACTCTCGGTTAGAGAGCTCTGGGTTTTGATGAAAATAGTGACGCCACTCTATGAGTTTGTCCTCGATATCAATAATATCTTGTTCTAAAGAATTTTGAGATGAAACGCTAAAGGAAGCCAGTAGAAGTAAAGCAAGTAGTTTTTTCATGATGTTAGATGTATTTGTAGTCATTTGAATAAATGCCCATTGTGGGTACTAAGATATTTAAAAAAGAAAACCTTTTCAAAAGAATTTAAGATGGTTTTCTGTATAATTTTAATAATTGCTTTTAGAACTTAATAAACCTGTAGCCGTTATTTTGATATTGTATTAAAGCGGTCATTGCTGAAAGTGCAAATTTGATATCTGGATTAGAGTTTTCTTTTGTCACACCACGATAGCTAGCAGTTTGCCCAAAATCTTTAATAATCTTTCCATTAACTCTTTCTGTTTGTGAATGAATGGCTA
>ERZ1048068.976-NODE-976-length-23579-cov-5.930539_pt1 | contig 23579 bp, 23 predicted proteins | sample MGYA00383098_ERZ1048068 | MGnify/ENA primary metagenome ERZ1048068 (study PRJEB29581, sample SAMEA5548368) | metagenome | biome: marine; feature: coastal; material: water | depth 1 m | study: Short-term variability in the microbial, nano- and picoplankton dynamics... | reverse complement strand
TACTTTTTTTGCTCTGGCGTTATCGAGGTTCCATCAAAACGTACAACATCCCCTGGTTGTACCTTATATCCCATCTCTGTGATGAGTTTGCCGTTTATTTCAACACTTCCGTGCTCTATATAGGTGTCTGCTTCTCTTCGAGAACAGATTCCTGAGTTTGCAATATATTTGTTTAAACGGATCCCTAATGAAGGGTCAGATTTAGGAGTTTCTTTAATTTTTTTGTACTCTTTTTTTGGTTTTTTTCTACTTAGAGGAGTACTTTTCTTACCTTCTTGTCGTCCTCTCGACGAGTTTTTGTTTGATTTCATTACTTAAAAATTTGTGCAAAAATAGGTATAAAAAACCTTAATTCAATCTGTCTATCACTTTTTCTATAAGGAGAGAAGTATCAATAAAAATTAAAGAAAAAACACCAATTAAAAGCAATACTTTTAAAACATTGTGAAGCATTCTGTAGTGTTTTATCTCTGTAGATTTCCATAAATAAAATCCTACAAAAATTAAAGTAATTAAGGCAAAATAGAAATAATACCTCATATAACTTATTGCAGGATAACGGAACAAGACTACCACTGGAAAGACCGTTAATGATAAAAGAAAGAGTGAAAATTGCTTCGTTTTCTTTTCTCCATATGCAACAGGAAAAGTCTCATAACTGTTAATTATTGCTCCTTTCATGCTCTGCAAATCTTTTAGCAATTCTCTAACCATAATCACTAGAAACAAAAAAATTGCATGAATAAAAATTATTTTTGAGAAATTCTTATAGTATACAAATATGGCAAAAAAGGGAAGAATTGTAAGAAAAGTAGCAGAGAGCAGACCTGCTAGAGAATACTTTTTAAGCTTGTGAGAATAGAGCCATATCCCGAAAATATAAATAGCAAAAAACAACGCTGCTCTCACCGAAATTAAAAGACCAAAGACAAATCCTAAAAAGTTTAATGTAAAATATAATTTTAACTTAATGGATTGTTTTACATAATTGTCTACTCCGGCTTTCAAAGGGCGGTTGATTCTATCGAGTTTTGAATCATAAAAATTATTGATAAGATAACCAGAGGCAACAACACACATGGTTGCTGCTATAATGTAAAATAAATCAATATCAAAAAGAGTATATCTAAGAGATTTTTTTGGTGAGAAAATAAAAATAGCGGCTAAATATTGAGCAAAAATTAAAACAAGAATATTATAGCCTCGTATAACAGAAAGTAAGCTAAAAGATTTAAAAATGATTCTTTTTATTTTAAAGCTAAACATACAATTAGAACCTATAAACCAACTCTAACTTATGGTCTTTGAGGATTTTTTGAGCTTTTTCATAATCTTTGGTAAAACCAAGAATATATCCACCTCCACCTGAACCACAAAGTTTCAGATAATAAGCATTACTTCTGATTCCGTTTTCCCAAACTTTGTGAAAAGCATTTGGAATCATCGGTTTAAAGTTCTTCAAAACAATTTTAGACAATGATTTCACATTTCCGAACAGGGATTTTACATTTCCATGTAAAAAATCATCAATACAAGCATCTGTAGTTGTCGAAAACTCCTCACTAATCATTTTTCTAAAACCTTCATTTTTCATCTTATTCATAAAGAGGTTCACCATGGGTTGCGTTTCGCCTATTTGTTCTGAATCTAGAAGAAAAACAGCTCCTTTACCTTGTTTCTGAGACGGAATTCCCGCAGCCTCTATGTTTTCTTTTGAGTTTATTAGAATCGGCAAACTTAAGTAACTATTTAAAGGGTCTAAACCAGAACTTTTACCATGGAAGAAAGATTCCATAAGTGAGAAAATTTGTTTCAATTTCAGTAACTTTTCTCTTGTTAAATTTTCTAAAACAGTAATTTTATCCGTAGCATATTTATCATAGACAGAGGCTACCAATGCGCCAGAACTCCCGACACCATATCCTTGCGGTATTGAAGAATCAAAATACATTCCGTTGTCAAGATCTTTTTTAAAGTTATTCAAATTAAAAGAGACTAGAGATGTTTCCAAAGAAGCCAAATAGGTGTAAAAACTTTGCATTTTTTGATTAGATTCTTTAGACTTCCCTGATAAATCTAAGGTGGATTTTAAAGCTCCTCTGTAGGTATTATAAGGAATTGCTAATCCTTTAGAATCTTTAATAATACCGTATTCTCCAAAGAGAAGAATTTTGGCATAAAATAATGGTCCTTTCATTTTTCTTTTTTTATGGTACCACAAAAATACAAAATTATTGCGGAAGAGAATGCATTTAAAAATTTTTGTAAAAAGCCTTCCAAATCCCTACTTTTTCTCCACTTTTATATTTTCCTCTTTCTTTTATCTTACCATTTTTATAGTAAATTTTCCAAATACCTTCTTTGAATCCGTTTTCATATTTACCAGAAACTTTTAGGGCTCCAGTTTTATAAAATTCTGAAAACTTTGCGGAAAAATTTGGAGACCACTTCTGACTTGAGTATTTAAATTTTCTATAAATTTTACCACTCTTATAAAAATAATTTTCTTCTGAAGCATCACTAGAAATAATTGTGTAGTAAACCGAATTTAGCTGATCCGTTTCTTTTAAATTGGCGTCTAACCATTTTTTTTGTTGTGCAAAAACTGATGCTGAAAAAAGAAGAAAAAGTAGAAATATGTTCTTTGCAATAGCTTTCATGTCGCCTGTTTTATTGTAGATAATTTACAGTTGTACAGCTCCAAAACCCACAGTGTCACAAATATAATGATTTTTCTGACAATAGCTAGATAGTTGATTTTTAATGAATTGATTTACAGCTGCTTTTTCTGATTCCGGGTATAAAACATGAACATTTGATCCTGCATCTAGCGTAAAACAAACATTACTATTCGTTTCATTTCTATACTGCCAAATTCTATTGATAATCTCCAAAGTATTTGGCTTCATCAATACAAAATAAGGAGCACTTGAGAGCATCATTGCATGCAAGGTTAACGCCTCACTTTCTACTAAATCTATGAAGGCTTTTACATCTCCATTTTGAAGAATTTTTGATATTTTTGATAAATTGTCATTGGCTTGAGTAAAACGATTTTCTGCATACGGGTGCTCATGCATTAAATTATGACCAACAGTACTCGAAACTTGTTTCTCTCCTTTATCTACCAATAAAATTGCATCTTGATAATTTTCAAAAATAGGATGTACTTTATGTGGAAATTGAACACCAAACAAATCTGAACTGCCTTTTATTTCTGTGTGAGCACCCCAAACAACTATAGGACCTTCAATACTTCTACTTGCACTTCCAGAACCTAAACGCGCTAAAAAAGAAGCTTTTTTATTGATAAATTCTTTTGTTAAATCAGGATTTATTTCATGCTCTAAACTCATTAAACACATGGCGATAGCACTTAAGCCACTTGCTGAAGAAGCGATTCCACTAGAATGCGGAAAAGAATTTTCCGAATTAATTATCATCTTATATTCAAGTATATAAGAACAGTAGTCTTGAATTCTCTTAAAAAATGCTGCAATTTTTGGCTTGAATTCTTCTTTCTCTTTTCCTTCAAAAAACAAATCAAAATCTACTACTGAAGTTTTTTCTTTTTTTTCAAACTTGATCGTTGTAATTGTATGACAATTGTTTAACGTAAAACTGATAGAAGCATTTTTAGGAATTTGAGGGTGGGTTTTACCCCAGTATTTTACCAACGCGATATTACTTGGTGTCTGCCAGGTAAAGCTCGCTTTTTCTATTGAACCTTTGATTGATTTCGAAATAAATTGTGCTGTATCCAAAGTCTTAATTTTGCATCAAAGATAAAACTATTTAAAGGAAATTTCTACGAAGTTTTTAAGTCTCATTTCTCGATGTATTTTGGAGGTAGCTATTTCATTTATTTTTTGAAATAAGAGGTTATTGCTAATTGGTTTTCAGGTGAACTATAGGAGTTCTAATTGGCTTAATTAGAAAAAATCCCTCTTATCTTGATCTCAAATAACGCTTCAATTAATTCTAAAATAGCTATTTTTGTAGCAATGAAAAATGGAAAAGTCTTTCTGCTTTTAAATGGAGAAACTCCCCAAAAAATTCCAGAACTCAGTGATTATGAAATCATTTGTGCTACAGACGGAGCCTATCACTTTTTAAAAGAAAAAATGATAACTCCTCATTTTATTTCTGGCGATTTTGACTCTTTAGAAGCGCTTCCAAAAAATATTGAAGTCATAAAAACACCAGATCAAAATTGTACCGACTTTCACAAAATTCTTCAAATCTTATTTGAGAAAGGGTTTAAAAATATTGACGTCTATGGGGGAAGTGGTAAAGAACAAGATCATTTTTTAGGGAATTTACACACAACAATTCAATGGAAAAAACGATTAAATCTTACTTTTTTTGACAAGTATGGTCATTATTTTTTGGCCGATAAAAAAATTAAAATTTCAAATTGTAAAGACAAAACAATTTCTTTAGTTCCTTTTCCGAAAGCAACAAGAATTAATACAAAAGGGCTAAAATATTCTTTAGTCAATGAAGACTTGACTTTTGGAAAAAGAATAGGAACAAGAAATACAGCCCTAGAAAATAACATAGAAATCAATTTCGAAAAAGGCGAACTCTTTGTTTTTGTCAATCATTAAAAAATAAATATGAGTAAAAAAATAAAATTATTTTGGGATTTTAGAGGCGAAGATGCCAAAGAAACCGCAAAACATCATACAATACATTTAAAAGAGTTTGCAGCTATTGAAAAGCTAACTTTTTATGCAATAGACATCCATGAAAAAAACCCTATGCTGGCCTCTGCTTTTATAACGATTGATGAAAAGGACATGAAAATCTACAGAGATGCTCTGAAACCTCATCGTGGAGAAATTGCGTAATTTATTTTTTTAGACTTCACCAATCTGAAGGAAATATTTTCTAACTTTTATCAATATTATAGTAAAGACCTTTTCAATATAATAAGGTAAAGCTACTTCCATTTAATACCGCAACCCATACTTGGTTTTTGCTTTTGTAAGACAGGTTTATTTTCTAATAGATTGTATAAAGAATTTCGAATATCTTTCCCTGAAACAGGTTTCCCGTTTCCAGGTCTTGAATCGTCTATTTGTCCATGATAAATAGCTTTTAAATCTCCATCGAAAACATAACAATCTGGAGTACAAGCAGCAGCATATTTTTTTGCTATCTCCTGAGTTTCGTCATACAAATAAGGAAAAGGATAATTCATCTCTTTTGCCAGTTGTTTCATTAAATGTGGAGCATCTTCTGGATAATTTTCAATATCATTAGAACTAATCGCTATAAAATTGATTCCCTTTTGTTGAAACTCATTTGCCATTTTTACCAACTCATCATTTATATGAATTACAAACGGACAATGATTACAAATAAAAAGGACAACGGTTCCTTTTTCTCCTTTTAAATTGTCTAAGGAGACTTCTCTATCATTAACTGTGTTTAGCAAGGTAAAATCAGGTGCTATGGTTCCTAAAGTAAATTCATTTGATTCCGTTAATGCCATAATAATTTTAAATTTTTGCTATCGTTCTGTGGTCCTAGAGATTTTGGTAATTCTAGAGGAGAAACCAAATTACAGCGTTTTACATTGTCTAAATATCATTAATTTATTTCTTGTTCACTCAAAGCATTTGCACAAATATACCCGCCAGTCCATGCATTCTGAAAATTAAAACCACCCGTAACTGCATCAATATTTAAAACTTCACCCACAAAAAAAAGATTCTTATGTTTTTTACTTTCAAAGCGTTTAAAATTAATCTCTTTTAAATCAATCCCCCCAGCGGTCACAAACTCCTCTTTAAAAGTGGTTCTTCCATTTGCATTAAAAACCCCTTTTGTAAGTTCGTTTGCTAAATTTTCTAATTGAGAATTATTTAAATCTGCCCAGTTTTGAGTTGGTTTAATACTAGCTGCAGTTACAAAACGCTCCCACAATCTTTTAGAAATCTCCGAAAAAGGCGACTTTAAAATCACGGTTTTACGAGGTTCTTTCTTTTTTAAATTTAGAAGGACATTCAACACTTTATCTGTTGGTCTTGAGAGCCAGTTTACCTCCACATTATATTGATAATTTTTGTCTGCTAAAATTCTTGCTCCAAAAGCGGATAGTTTTAAAACCGCTGGCCCACTCATTCCCCAATGTGTAATTAATAAAGGCCCGGAAGCTTCTAATTTTGTATTTGCAATTTTTACAGTGGCATTCGCCACAGAAATTCCTAGTAAATCTACCAATCTTTTGTCATTAATATTAAACGTAAACAAAGAAGGCACAGGTGCTACAATTGCATGATTTAAACTTTCACACAACTCCCAAACTTTTTTAGAACTTCCTGCTGCAATGACTAATTTATCAGCTTCAAAAGTTTGCGCTTTCGTATTGACAATCCATTTATTTTCTTGATGAAAGATAGAATTCACTCCATGATTTGTGAACACTTTAATCCCTAACGTATCAACAGATTTTTGAAAACAATCTATAATTGCTTGACTGGTATTTGCTTCCGGAAAAACACGATGATCATCTTCAATTTTTAGGGGAACCCCTTTTTTATCGAACCATTCAAAAGTATCTCCCGTCATAAATTGATGAAAAGGCCCAAGCAATTCTTTTTCACCTCTTGGATAAAATTTTACCAATTCTTTTGGCTCGAAACAAGCATGGGTTACATTGCATCTTCCACCCCCAGAAATTTTCACTTTTTGTAAAACATCTTTCCCTTTTTCTAAAATAGTAATCTCCAATTCAGGATTCTTTTCTTTCGCATTGATAGCAGTAAAATATCCTGCTGCACCACCTCCAATGATGATTACTTTGCTCATAAAACCATTTCTGCATAGGTAAGAATTGTTTCAAATCCTTTATTTTTAAAATAAGCAGGGGTTGCTGAATTTCCTGTTGCTAAAATAAAATCTCCTCCCCAAGCTCCTAAACTTTTTATTTCTCCAAAATAATCTGGAAACAACTTTTCTTTTACTGGTTTCAGTTTGATAATCGAACTGACAATTCTTTCATGTTCAATAATCAATCTATTAAAATCTTCTAATGATGTTGCTTCCAAAAACGCATCAGAAATCCCTGAAATTATTTCTATTTCTTTTTCAATATTCTGATTACGTTCTCTAAACTTCGCAATTCCTTCTTTAGAATTTTGTTTTGCATTCAGATGTACAAAAAACAAATTTTCTTTGAATATTGGATTAAAAACTACTTGTTGTACCATTGGTTTTTCATCCTTTATTTGATACAAAATCGGGGCATCATTTTGAGCACAAGCAATGTCATAACCACTTCCTTTAAAAGAGTTCCAAAGTAGTTTAAAAGGATCTACTTTTGCCCAAGAAGCAATCGAATTTATTAAAGTAGAAGAACTTCCTAAACCCCAATTTCTTGGAAAAGTAAGTGTTGTCTTTACCACATGTCCATTTTCAGAATTCAAAAAATTAGGATTCAGACTTCTTGCCTCTTTTAGGATCTCTAAAAGTGTTTCTGCAATTACCTCCGCATTTCCCTCTGTTTCTGAATTAAAAGTACAACTCACCAAACGGAATTTTGTCAAATCAAAAATAGCTTCAAACCAACAGGCTCCTTCATGTGTAAAACTACCCCAAATCAGCTGTGATTCTTTGATTTTTTCAACACTTAAATCTTGACCAAATTTTGTTGGAACTGCCAAAGATTTTGCACCGTCTAATACGAAGTATTCCCCTGTTAATAGCAGCTTTCCATTAGAATAAAAGTTTCTCATTTTCTCAAAGCTTTTATTTTTTCAACAACGGCAGCATGCGAAACAGTTCTTTTTTCAAAATAAGCACTAATAAACTGTTTCTCCTCATCATTCACTTCAAATTGATTTAAAATATTCTGCAAATGCATTTTCATATGCCCGTGCTGAATTCCCTTTGTGGTTAGAGCTCTTAGAGCTGCAAAATTCTGAGCCAACCCGGCTGCTGCCATGATTTGCATTAAGGTTTTTGCAGATGGTTTTTGCAATATTTCTAAAGACAACTTTGCCATTGGATGCAAGGCTGTTAGCCCACCAACAGTTCCTAAAGCCAAGGGTATTTCAATCCAAAATCTAAAAATTCCGTCTTTAATTTCACAATGAGATAAACTCCTATATTGCCCGGATCTAGATGCATAGGCATGTGCCCCTGCCTCTACTGCTCTAAAATCGTTACCAGTTGCTAAAACAACGGCATCAATCCCATTCATAATCCCTTTATTATGAGTAACTGCTCTATACGGCTCTATTTCTGCTATTTTTACTGCTTGATAAAATTTTTCTGCAAATTTATGTGGGTCCTCTCCTCCCAATTCTTCAATCTTACAACTGACTTCAGCGCTTACCAAACATTCAGGAACATGATTGGATAGAATACTCATAACGATTTCTATGTCCTCTTTTTCAAACCGCTTTGCAATGGCTTCTAAACAAGAATTTATAAAATTCGCACCCATCGAATCTTTCGTTTCAAATGTAACCTCTAATTGGAAATAGTTCGGTAATGTATCCGTTTTGTCAACCAACTGAATGTCTAAAATTCCACCACCACGTTTTTCCATATTTTTAGTAATGGTAGCTGTTGATGCAAATAATTCTGTTTTATTTTTAGTGAAATAATCTTCAAGTTCAGCTGCATCACCAGCGTACATAAAATGGACGTGCCCAATTTTTGTTGTGCCAATAACTTTCGTTTTAAAGCCACCTCTTGTACTCCAAAATTTAGCAACTAAAGACGCAGCAGCCACTACAGAACTTTCTTCAATAACCATCGGAATTACAAAGGGTTCACCGTTAATGATGAAATTGGGTGCAATACCAAAAGGCATGTAGAAATTAGAAATTGTATTTTCTATAAAATCGTCATGTAATTGTTGTAAAGCAGCATCAGTATTCCAATACTGGGTAATAATTTTTACAGTTTCAGATTGATTCTGAAAATAGTTTTCAGCCAACCAACTTATTTTTTCGTCCTTACTTAATTTAGAAAATCCTGAAATAATTTTACGCATTTATTTGGGTATAAATCTATCAAATACAAAGATAAGTCAATCTACAAGAACAGTAAAGTATATTGAAGATTTCTACTTTTTTAAGATATTTTTTGCTGATTTTTACGTAAACTTGGCAGAGTTTATCATATATCCTTGTTTTTATTTGGATGATAATTTTCTAAATTGAAAAATAAAAATAACAAATTTTTAGAAAAACACTGAACAAACAAATTAAATAGAAATAAAAATACAAATTATGAGTAGCACTGTTAAATTACCGCATCAAAAAGAGTTATTTGGACATCCGGTAGGCCTATATGTATTGTTTTTCACAGAAATGTGGGAACGTTTTTCCTATTATGGAATGCGAGCAATATTAGTTTTGTACCTAGTAGCACAAACTCAAAGTGAAAACTCAGGTTTGGGTTGGACCAACGGTGAAGCCTTGTCTTTATATGGATGGTATACTATGCTTGTGTATGTTGCTTCTATTCCCGGTGGTTGGATCGCAGATAAATTTCTTGGGCAAAAAAAATCTGTCCTCTATGGTGGAATACTTTTAGTTGCTGGGCATAGTATTTTAGCTATTGAAGAAATGTGGGCATTTTATTCTGGTTTAGGTCTAATTATTGCCGGTGTGGGCTTGTTAAAACCAAATATTTCTACAATGGTTGGTGGCTTATACAAACAAGGAGATATCAGAAGAGACAAAGGTTTTACAATTTTTTATATCGGAATTAATGTAGGTGCATTTCTATCTAGTTTAATCGTTGGTACCGTTGGAGAAGTTTATGGCTGGCATTATGGTTTTGGGTTAGCAGGAATAGGAATGGCAGCAGGTTTAATTCAATATCTTTTTGGCCAAAAATACTTAAAAAGCGTTGGTAACTTTCTTGGAGATTCTGAGAATAAGACCGAAAAAGAAGCTATGAATAAGCCTCTAACTAAAATAGAAAAGGATCGAGTAGTTGTTTTATTAATTTCTTTCCTATTGGTGATCATATTTTGGGGGGCATTTGAGCAAGCTGGTGGTTTAATGAATCTTTATGCATCGGGAAAAACTGATAGAATTTTATCATTTTCTCTACCACTTATTGGAAATGAAGTTCCAGCATCTTGGTTTCAATCTTTAAATGCCATGTTTATTATATTTTTAGGAACGACGGTAGCAGGTTTTTGGGCGAATAGAAAGTTAAAGGGGAAAATTTCTACCTCCTTATTTAAAATGATATTAGGTCTAATTATCATGGGAACAGGATTCTTTTTTATGACGGCTGCAGCAGCACAATATGAAACTAATGGAGCTTCTGCAATGTATTGGTTAGTTTTAGCCTATTTATTTCACACAGTTGGTGAGCTATGTATTTCTCCAGTTGCTTTGTCTTACATCACAAAATTAGCTCCTGTAAAATATGCCTCTTTGATTATGGGGGTTTATTTTGCAATGACAGGCTTTGGAAATAAACTAGCAGGTTGGTTAGGTGAAGCTTCTGAAAATCTTGGTGAGTATGTAATTTTTACCGGAATTGCTACTTTCTGCGTTATTTTCGGACTTTTGGTGATGTTATTCCGTGAGAGATTAGAAAGATTGACGCACGGTGCAGAAGACAATGAGCAAATAGTTCATGACAACACAGAAGGTTTCGAACTAGCCGACAACTAAAATAAAAACATATTTTAAAACCTCATAAATTCAATACTATGAGGTTTTCTATTTTAATTGCATTACTTAAAATATTACTATATGAATACTGACATAGAAAATTTATTTAAAGACAAAGTAATCGGCCATCCTGCCGGATTGTTTGTACTATTTTTTACTGAAATGTGGGAGCGTTTTTCATTTTACGGAATGCGTATTCTTCTCGTATTATTTTTAACGGCTCCACTAATTGGCAATAACCCAGGATGGGAATGGCCAAGAGAACACGCCTTGTCTTTAATTGGAACCTATGCGTCGCTTTTATACTTAACACCAATCGTTGGTGGATGGGTTGCTGATAAAATCACAGGGTATAAATGGGCTGTAGTAATTGGTTGTTTTATTATGATGTTAGGACATGCTGCTATGGTGTTTGAAACTCAATTTACTTTATATCTAGGGTTAGCTTTGTTAGTGATTGGTACTGGTTTTTTTAAGCCAAATATTACTTCTATGATTTCTGAAATGTACAAGGGAAAAGAATCTAAAAAAGATGGAGCGTATACTATTTTTTATATGGGAGTTAACGCTGGAGCTTTTTTTGGAATGATGCTTTGTGGCTATTTAGCCGAAAACATTGGATGGTCATGGGGATTTGGCCTTGCAGGAATTTTTATGTTTTTAGGGATGTTACAATTTTGGCTTGCGAAAGATTTATTTGGAAGCATTGGAGAGAAACCTTCCAAAAAGAATGAACCAAAGCAATCACAAATCAGTAATACAATCGAACCATCTAAAGAACAACTAAATCCATTTACAAGTCTAGACAAAATATTGATAATGCTTTCTGCTTTGGGAGGAATTTTGTATTTGTTTAATGATCCAATGTCTAAAATTGGCAATATCAATATTTTAGATTTCAAGATTGGAGGTTATGATGGCGCAACCATCACAATAATTTCAGCGTTGATATTCTTCTTATATTTAATTATTACTAGAATATCAAGATATACAAAAATTGTTAGAGACAAAATTATTGCTGTTTCTATCTTTGGAATTTTTACGGTCTTTTTCTTTGCTGCTTTCGAACAATCACTGGGTTCTATGACTATCTTTGCAAGAGACTACACTAGTAGAGCATTGTCTGGTTCCTCTGCAATGATATTTAAAGTAATTGATTTAATTTTAACCGTAGGGCCTTTGGCAATTATTACATGGGTTTTATACTTATTATTTCAGAAAACATATGCTAAAATACCTTACTCTAATATCATTTTAGCAATCGCATTTATAACACTTTGGGGAATAGTAATTTGGAAAATAAATAGAGAATTTAGCAAAGACGCAACAGAGGTTGGAGCCTCTTGGTTTGGTATTTTAAATTCATTCTTTATCATTACGCTTGCCCCCTTATTTTCCAAATGGTGGGAAAGCAAATCAAATCCAAGTGCTGCCATGAAATATGGATTAGGCCTCATCCTTTTAGGTTTGGGGTTTGGAGTATTGGTTCTTGGAACAACAGGAATTGACCAAGGGGCAAAAACAGCTTCTGTAAGTATGTTCTTTTTAATTTTTGCATACCTATTTCATACCATGGGAGAATTGTGTATCTCCCCTGTGGGTTTGTCTTATTTAAGCAAACTCGTTCCTGGAAGAATGATTGGTTTTATGTTTGGTATTTGGTACTTAGCAATTGCTATTGGTCAAAAAACTGCAGGAACAATGGGAGGAATGATCGATAAAATTACCGAAGCGTATTCTTTAAGTACTTTCTTTTTGATTTTTACGCTAGTACCAATAACTGTTGGGTTGATTTCTATTGTATTAAACCCATTGTTAAAAAAACTGATGCACGGAGTTCAGTAATAATTAAATGTGTGAAAAAAAAAGTAATTTGTAAACACTATTTTTATAATTTATAAACTATTTGCGACTACATCATCATGAAAAAAATATTTGGCATCCTTTTTTTATTCTTTGTAACATGTCAACTCCATGCACAAGAAGTAAACTGGTTGTCTTTTGAAGAAGCAATTGCACTCAATAAAAAGAATCCAAAACCTATTTTAATTGACGTATACACAGACTGGTGTGGCTACTGTAAAAAAATGGACTTATACACCTATGCTAACAAAACAATTTCAGCCTATATTCATAAAAAATTCTACCCTGTTAAGCTAAATGGTGAAGAAAAAAAAGACATCCTTTTTAAAGACCATATCTTTAAATTTGAAAAAGAAGGAAGAAGCGGGTATCATCAACTTGCTGCTGCTTTAATGAATGGAAAATTGTCTTATCCCACAACTATTTTCTTATCACAGAACGAGGAAGTACTGGATAGAATCCCTGGTTTTTTAGAAAAAGAAATTATGGAAAAGGTATTGGTCTATTTTTCTGAGGAACTCTACAAAACAAAAACTTGGGCTGAATTTAATAAAAATTTTAAGAGTCAATTATAATACTATTCTTTGAGTATAAAAGCCCCTTTTTGACCAGTATAATGAAAAGGAATCTTATTCTTCAAACAGGTGCTTTCCCAATGCAATACCTCTCTTTTATAATTAGAGCCATCCGCAATAATTTTTGAAGGTTGTACTGTTTGAATCAATCTGTTTAGATTAATTTTAGTTGAATTTTGCAAAACTACAATGGGGTTATTGGTTCCTGAAATTTTATAAACACCCAAACTGTCAATTAGTAAAATCTCTTTCCCTGCATACTGTATGTAATTTTTAAAATCATGTTTTTGAAGTGAATTGATGCCTTCTGAAATTCTATAAGCTTTCATACTATATTCATTTTTCAATTGCATACTATCCATATTGTGCTGCAAAAAAAGCTGCTCTCCAACTCTTTTACCAAGAATAGAGAAATTGGTTTTGTGGAAAATAATAAGTTCTTTTTTTCTTTTTTTCTCATTCAACTCTATCAGATATACACTTTGTGCTAAAAGAATTGAAACCAAAAAATAAATACGCTTTTTAGAAGATTTAGCGACCCCAAAAGACACCCCAAAAAAAACAAGTATATACCAACTGATCATTGCTATTAATGAAATAGATATTTCCTTAAACAAGAACTGCTCTTGCTGAGAAACCCAGCTTACAAAAGCATTCATCCAAGAAATAATACTGCCGTATAAATCTGCTATAAACTGAGGTAATACCTTTAAAAGTGCCAAAAAAATAACAAGAACACCTCCAATTAAAATAGAACCAAGCAGAGGGATGATCACTAAATTTGACAGTAAAAACAATCCTGGGAATTGTTGAAAATAATAGATACTAAGCGGTAATATGCCTATTTGGGCTGCAATAGAAACGGTACACAATTGCAAAAAAATCAATAATTTTAAATGTAGGCTTCCATATTGAATATATTTTAGGCTGTGTCCAAAGAATTCCAAAAACAGCTAAATAACTAAGCTGAAATCCTACTTCAAATAAAAACATGGGGTTGATTAGCAACAAGAAAAATAGTGAGGTAATGAATGAAAATTCAATTACATATTTTCTTCTAAAAAACAATCCTATTGCTAGAAAAGTAAACATGGTTACCGCTCTTACTACAGAGGCTGAAAGTCCGGCAATAAAAGCAAATGTACAGAGAAGAATAACGATACAGACTGTCTTTAAAAATGTACCGTATTTCATTCTTTCAATTGGTTTTAAAAGGAAAGATAAAATCAATAAAATAATACCAACATGCAAGCCTGAAACTGCTAAAATATGAATTGCTCCTGCCCTTTGATAGTCCGTAATTAACTCTTTAGAAACAGCTTGTCTTTGCCCCAATAGTAGGGCATTTATTACTGCCAACTCACTCTTTTTAAAATTGTAAATTTTCAATGCTTCTTGAACTTGAGTTCTAAGCTTCGCAGAGAAACCAAACAGCGTCATTGATTCCGGTTTTAATATTATAAACCGTTTGTTTTCTGTATGGATTTGATGGTAAATTCCGCGTTTAAATAAATAGGATTTGTAATTAAACTGATGCGGATTTAATGGCGGAACGAGCTCTTTAAAAACAGGTTTTAAAAGCAATTTACTATCTACATTTAAAAGAGATGACAGGGTGTCTTTTTGTATGTTTAAAAGAACCAATCCTGTTTTTTTTATCATCTACTCGTAATACTTTAGCTTCATATTTCTGATTATATTTCCCTGGTTTTAAAACTTTATGAATTTGTAAAGTAACTGTTGAATTGTCTTTTAAGTGGAATTCATAGAAGGAGTCATGTTTTCTATGATCATTCAAACTCACTTATGAAACTCCAATAAGAAAGAAAAATAGAAAAGAAATAACTGTTCTTAAAACACTATTCTTAACGATTAGAATTAGCAGCGATAAACACCCTAATTGTAAGATTGTTTCAAGAAAATTAAAGCACCAAAATTGTGTAAAAAATTGAAAACATATTCCCAAAACCCCAAGCACAACAAAGTGCAAAGGCAAATAATTTAGCAACCTATTCATAGCAAGTTAAAGTTAATGAAAAAACCTTACCTACTAATTATAAAATTTTTGCTGCTTTTACGAAGGCTTTTTTCCAGTATTTTTCGGATAATGAGGATACAATTACACCTCTAGATGAGGTTGCATGTAAAAAACGTATTTGGCCTTTTTTATGAGAAATCACCAATCCTACATGATTGATTCTTCTTCTTATTTTGTGGGTTCTGAAGAAAAGTAAATCCCCCTTTTTAACGTTACTTAAAGAAGTTTTTTTACCTCTTTTTGCCATATCTCTTGAAACTCTTGGCAACTGAATGTTTTGACTACCATAAGCAAGGTAAACAATACCTGAGCAATCTATTCCTTTTTTGGTGGTTCCACCAAATTGATAACGCACCCCTTTATATTGCAGTGCCTTTGCAATAATTCTATCTGCTTTAGAATTGGTGTTTTTATTGTTTTTAACCACTGTTTTAGAGGAAGAGCAAGAACTCATCACCAAAGAAAAAACAAGCATTAAAAACAGTGTTTTTTTCAATCTTTTTTATTTTAAATTACGTACGATTTGTTTTGCTACTTTTTCAGAAGCCCCTTTTCCTCCTAATTTTTTTTCTAAGTTTAAATATTCTAAAAATAATTTTTCTCGATGGGTTTTGTCTAAAATTTTAGTCAACTCTAGTTTTAGATTTCTCTTGTTAAAATCATTCTGAATTAATTCACGTACCACTTCTTTATCCATGATTAGGTTCACAAGAGAAATGAATTTTAACGTGATGATTCTCTTGGCAATTTGATAAGAGATATTCCCTCCCATATAACAAACCACTTGAGGTACTTTAAACAATGCTGTTTCTAGAGTAGCTGTTCCGGAAGCGACCAAGGCAGCGTGAGAAATGCTTAGCAAATCATAGGTTTTATTATTGATAAAGGACACGTTTCTATCGCCGATAATCGTCTGATAAAAACTTACATCCTGACTCGGCGCTCCTGCAATTACAAATTGATATTGAGAGAAATCGTCAATTAAAGACAACATTACTGAAAGCATAGCTGTTATTTCTTGCTTTCTACTTCCGGGTAATAGGGCAATCACTGGCTTGTCTGATAGGTTATATTCCTTTTTAAAAGCAACCTCATCTACCTGTTTTTTCTCTGCAATTGCGTCAATCAAAGGATGGCCTACAAACTCCACATTGTAATTGTACTTTTTATAAAAATCCTTTTCAAAAGGAAGAATTACAAACATGCTATCGACGTCTCTTTGAATGTCTTTAATTCGGTTCGCTCTGCTTGCCCAAACTTGAGGAGAAATATAATAATTGGTTGTAAAACCTTGTTGTTTTGCCCATTTAGCAACCCTTAAGTTAAAGCCAGAATTGTCGATAAAAATAATTATATCTGGCTGGTATTGCCCGATATCTCTTTTACAAAACTTCATAAAACCTACTACTTTTCTGAGGTTTTTTAAAACTTCGAAAAAGCCCATAAAAGCTCTTTCTTTGTAATGACTGACTAGCGTTCCGCCAACATATTGCATTAAATCTCCACCCCAAAAACGAATGTCTGCGTTTGGGTCTTCTTTATACAATGCTTTCATTAAATTAGCACCGTGTAAATCTCCTGAAGCTTCTCCAGCAATGATGTAATATTTCATGTTTTCTCGATTAAAAAAATTTTAAAACAAACGTTGTTAGCGCAATTAAAATGGTTGCTAACAAAACTCCTTTTGCACTGTTGTCTTGTTTCTTTTTGATATAAATAAAAAATACAACTAAATTAGGAATGGCAGCTAATGACAAAACTTTTCCGTACAATTTACCTTCATTAATTAAATCGATGGTTTCGTAAAAACCGAATCTTGAAATGTATTCCAAATACAAAAAAACGCCTCCAAAAGTGGCAAATAGCGAAACTAAAATCCCTTTTAAAATAGTGTTTTTTAAAGTTCCCATGAATTTAGTTTTTGAATCATATGATGGGCGGTCATGTCAAATTGAACAGGAACCACTGAAACATATCCATTTTCTAATGCGAATACATCTGTATCTTGCCCTTTGTCTTTTAAAATAAATTCACCAGAAAGCCAATAGTATTCCTTACCAAAAGGACTTTTACGCTTGTCAAAATCTTCTTTCCAACAACCATTTGCTTGTCTACAAATTTTAACACCTTTAATTTCTTCTTTCTTTAAATTAGGAATATTCACATTCAAAACAATACCCTCTGGTATTCCATTGAGTAGAGCGTTTAAGGTAATCTTTTTAACATATTCTTCTGATGGTCTAAAATCTGCGTGCCATTTAAAGTCTAATAAAGAAAAACCAATTGCCGGAACTCCTTCAATTCCTGCCTCAACCGCTGCACTCATTGTTCCAGAATAGATTACATTTATCGAAGAGTTTGCACCATGATTGATTCCAGAAACACACAAATCTGGTTTTCTATTTAAAATTTCATTTACCGCCATTTTCACACAATCTGCAGGGGTACCAGAACAAGTATATTCTAATTGCGGACCATCATCTATGGTAATCGGATTGCATGTTAATACATTATCAACTGTAATCGCATGTCCCATTCCACTTTGTGGACCATTGGGTGCAACAACAACAACTTCTCCTATGGTATTCATTATTTTAATCAAAGCCCGTAATCCAGGAGCCGTAATTCCATCATCATTGGTCACTAAAATTAATGGTTTATCTTGCATCTTTCAAATTTATTACAAATGTAATTGAATTTATACTATTTTCTTTTTAACATTTTGTAAAGAATAATTTTTATCTTTTTTATGTAATTTTGTAGGAGAATGAATTGTTTCTTTAGTTACAATGAAACAACAACTTTTTAGAACATTCTTATGGATTTTCTTAATAATTGATTGGCTTAAAAAAATGATGTTATTTTAGCAATCGAACCAAACATCGCTGTTAGAAAAAACACTACCGTAAAATTTATGAATACGAAATGTAAAATGACCACCCTACTATTAGCCGCTCTAATGTCTATAAATAGTATACAAATTCAGGCAGCTAGCAATGTCAATCATTCAGATCCTGAGAAAGATAAAATTTTACTGTACATCCTTAGAAATATTCTTACCAGAAGTCATTTTGTAGTAAAAGACATGAATGATGATTTTTCTGAATACGTATTTACCGAATTTATCGATGGTTTAGACCCAAATAAAAGATACTTTACTCAAAAAGATATCAAAGACTTTGAAAAATACAAGTATGACATCGACAACCAATTATTGAACGAAGATATTTCATTCTACAATTTAGTTTATGGAAGATTTACAAGCAAAATTAAAAATGCAAAATCCTATTATAAAGATTTATTAGAAAAACCTTTCAACTTTAAGAAAAAGGAAACCATTGATGTAAATTATGAGCAAAGTTCATTTGCTAAAAATGAAAATCAATTAAAAGACTACTGGCGTAAACAATTAAAATTAAGTACTCTGATTAGAATTGAAGGTGAACTTGAAAAACAAAAAAGAAATGCATCAAAAAAAGAGAATTTCAAGATTCAAAAATTTGAAAATTTAGAAAAAAATGCCCGTTTGGAAGTTCTTAAAAACATGGATGAATTGTATGTTCGAATTGAAGAGTTAGAACATGAAGACTGGTTTTCTACTTTTTTAAACAGTGTTGTTGGTGCTTTTGATCCGCATACCACTTATATGGCTCCAACGATAAAAGAACGTTTTGATCAAGACATGTCGGGTAAACTAGAGGGAATTGGTGCTAGATTACAAAAAAAAGGAATCTATACACACATCTTTAAACTCGTTTCTGGAGGACCCGCATGGAAACAAGGCGACTTGGAAGCGGGTGATATTATTTTAGAAGTAGCCCAAGGAGATAAAGAGCCTTTAGACATTGTTGGCATGCGCTTAGACGATGCTATAAAATTTATCAAAGGGAAAAAAGGCACTGAAGTGAGACTTACCGTTAAGAAAAAAATTGATGGTTCTATTAAGATAATTTCTATTATCAGAGACGTTGTAGAATTAGAAGAAACATTTGTAAAATCTAGTATTGTTGAAAAAAATGGAAAAAAATATGGCCTTATAGATCTACCAAAATTCTACATAGATTTTGATGAACAAAATTACAGAGACTCTGCAAAAGACATGGAAAAAGAAATTGAAAGGCTAAAAAGCGAGGGCGTTGCTGGTTTGGTTATAGATTTAAGAAATAATGGTGGCGGTTCCTTAAAAACTGCGATTGAAATTAGTGGATTGTTTATCAATGAAGGTCCTGTTGTTCAAATAAAATACAGAGGAGAAAATCCTATCATTAAAAATGATACAGATAAAAAAATTCAATGGAACGGTGCAATTGTTGTGTTGGTCAATGAATTTTCTGCTTCGGCATCAGAGATTTTTGCGGCAGCAATGCAAGACTATAAAAGAGCGATTATTATTGGAGGAAACCAAACATATGGAAAGGGTACCGTGCAAAGTGTCTTACCAATCAATCGGTTTACAAAATACGATAAAGATTTAGGAGCCTTAAAAATGACCATTCAAAAATTTTATAGAATTAATGGTGGCTCTACACAAATTGAAGGTGTATACTCTGACATAGCCATACCAAGCAGGTATAGTTATATGAAATTTGGCGAAAGGGATTTGGAGGGTGCATTGGTTTGGGACAAAGTAAAACAAGCCGATTATATTCAAACGAAATCTTATGAAAATTTTTCAGATGTTATAGAAAATAGCAAAAAAAGAATTGCCTCTGATTCAAAATTTAAGTTGATCAATGAATATGCTAAATGGTTGAAAAAAAATCAAGAGAATACTTCTTACTCTCTAAACTATAAACTATTTACAAACCAAAGTCTCGCGCAAGAAAAAGATGCTGAGAAATTCAAGTCGGTTTTTGATTATGAATCTAATTTAAAGTTTGCTTCACCAAAATATGAGGTATCTCTAATTAAGAAAGACACAATTTTGGCCAATAAAAGACTAGAATGGCATAAAAAATTATCCAAAGATGTTTATGTTTCAGAAGCATTGAATGTATTGAGTGAATTAAAATTGAAGCCCTTGGATAAATTAGCGAAAAACTAAAACCATCAATTATTCATAATAAGCCCATGCTATAAGTACTATACTATGGGCTTATTAAATTAAAAAAATGCATTTTAAAGTAACGTTTATCACAAAGTGGTCTGACTTTGATCCAAACAAACACATGCGCCACACAGCATATAATGAGTATGCAGCAGAGGTAAGGATTCGATATTTTAGAGATCAAAACTTTTCAATTGAAGAATTCACAAAACACAATATTGGTCCAATTTTATTTACCGAAGAGACTTCTTTTAGAAGGGAAATTCATGTTGGAGAAAACATTTCTGTAGATTTTAAACTTTCTGGAGTATCTAAAAACAATGAACGATGGAAAATTACACATCGCGTTTTTAATGAACAAGGAGAACTATCTGCAATTATAAAAGTCTATGGGGCTTGGATCGATTTAACCAAACGAAAATTAACCGCACCTCCTAAAGAAGCCAATCATTTGTTTGACATGGCAGAGCGTACGGAAAATTTTAAGGAAATTTTTCTTTCAAAAGAAACAGAAAATTAAAAATCGCCTAAAAGATGTAGACGATTTTTAATGGGTATCAAATTTTATGACATCGGATTTTAAGCGAAGTAAATATAAACCATGATAACAAGTGCACAAATTAGGATTCCCGCTTTTTTAACGTGCTTCCAAGGTTTGATATCTACTTGTTGTGTGTATTCTTGAACAAAGTCTTCTTCTCTTGGTTTGAGCTTTCCTATGATCAACATAATCACTATATTTAATACAAATAAGATTGCCATCACATCTAAAAAGTGAGGATAAGCTTGGGCTTTTATGAGCGCTAATTGTGCAACATCAGTAATTCCCTTTTCAGCAGCAGTTGCAAGTGCTGTATCAATAAAATAAGGTTGCATAAAAAACTGACTGATAATGTATAATAAACATCCTGTAACCAAACCTATTTTGGCAGCAATTGCTGGTACTCGTTTGGTTAAATACCCTACAACAATAATGGTTAAAATAGGAATACTGTAGATCCCGTTAATTTCTTGTAAGTAGGCAAAAAGACTTCCTGCATTGGCAATAAAAGGCGCAATAAACATGGCCGCTATTGCCAAAACAATTCCAAACATTTTACCATATTTTACAACCGTTTTTTCAGTAGCTTCTTTGTTGATATGTTCTTTGTAGATATCTATTCCAAACAGTGTAACAGAACTATTTAAAACACTGTTAAAAGAACTTAAAATTGCCCCAAATAAGACTGCTGCAAAAAAGCCGACAAATGCATCAGGTAATACTTTGTTGACCAGCATTGGATAAGCACTATCTGGGTTTTCTAGATTCCCTTCAAATATGTGAAAGGCAATAATACCAGGTAAAACGACAATAATCGGACCTAATATTTTAATAAAAGAGCCCAAAAGCAATCCTTTTTGACCTTCTTCTAAATTTTTTGCTCCTAAAGCTCTTTGAATAATTTGTTGATTTGTACCCCAATAAAATAACTGAACCAACATCATTCCAGTAAAAATAGTATAAAAAGGAACTGGATCTATAGCAGTACCCATTGATTTAAATTTCTCTGGATTCTCTGAAGTTATGATACTCAATCCGTCTAAAACAGAACCATCTCCAATCATCATCAAACCAAAAATAGGAATTAAAATACCTCCAGCGAGTAAGCCAATAGCATTTATTGAATCTGAAACTGCAACAGCCTTTAATCCTCCAAAAACCGCATAAACTGATCCAATAATTCCGATTCCCCATACACAGATCCAAATAGATTGCGTGTGGGTAACCCCTAATAATTCTGGTATATTAAACATTCCGCTAATGGCAAGAGATCCTGAATATAAAATTACAGGAAGTAGCACAACGACATATCCTGATAAAAATAAAACGGAGGTTAGTGTTTTTGTAGTAACATCAAATCTTTTTGCTAAAAACCCTGGAACCGTTGTCAAACCTCCTTTTAAATATCTTGGCAGTAAAAACATCGCTGTAACAACCATGGCAATTGCTGCTAAAGTTTCCCAAACCATCACAGACAATCCGCTTTGATATGAAGAGCCATTTAAACCAACAATTTGTTCTGTAGATAGATTTGTAAGAAGTAGAGACCCTGCAATTACTCCTGCAGTTAAACTTCTACCTCCTAAAAAGTAGCCGTCAGATGAGGTCTCTTCTGTTTTTCTAGTTGCCAAATAAGAAATGATAGCAACGACTATTGTGAACCCTAAAAATGTTAAAATTTGCATTAGATATGTTTTGTTTAATTGTTTATTTTTTCAAATATATATATTTAAATTGTTTTTCTTTAGTGAAAGAATATTTAAATTTGGAAATCAAATAAGTTAACTTTTTTAAACATTAAATCACGAGAAGTGTTTACAATCAATCACAAAAAAGAGACCCCTATTTTAGAAATAAAAAACTCCAATGATACTATTTTAGGAAAAATAGATTTAAGTCTAGGAGCAAGCATTCAAGAATTAACTCTAAACAGAATTGCTATTATTCAGGATTTAGCCCCATTAAGCTACAAAAACACCTATGCCTCGTCAATTTTATTTCCATTTGCAAATAGAATTAAAGATGGAAAGTATTCTTTCAATGGAAAAGAATATCAATTTGACATAAATCAAAAAGAAGAAAACAATGCTTTACACGGTTTGGTTTACAATAAAGTGTTCAAAGTACTTCAAAAAGAAGCTTCAGAAAGTGCTGCAACAGTAACTTTAGAATACACTGAAAAAAATAAATCGATCGGATTTCCATTCACCTATAGAATAGCACTGAAATACATTTTTACAGAAAACAATTTAAGATTAATTGTCTCGATAAAAAACACAGATTCTGAAGCATTTCCTTTTACCATTGGATGGCACCCCTATTTTGTGAGTGAAAACTTACAGAAAAGTTCCTTAGTATTTGATAGCGATCAAAAACTTATCATTGGTGAGAGAAACATTACCTCAGGAGTTGAAAAAATAGCCCCTGAAGAACAGTTTGATATTGAAGACAAGCAGTTAGACGATTGCTGGATTTTAAATTCAAAAAACGTTCTTTTTAAGACCCCAAAATATCAATTAAAAATCACCTCTTCCGCAAAAGAAAATTTTTTACAAGCCTATACGCCACCAAAAGAAAATACAATCGCAATAGAACCAACAACTGGAGTTTCTGACAGCTTCAACAATAAAATTGGTCTTGAAATTTTAAATTCAAATGAAGTTTACACAGTAAGGTGGGATTTGAACCTACTTAATACAGCAAAAAAGAACTCGTTTTAAAACTGCATCATTTACAATACATACTACGATTATTGAAATTAAAAAACCTCAACGATACGATATTCATATAGATGAGGTTTTTATTTGTACAGGCGGAGAGACTCGAACTCTCACACCTCGCGGCACTAGATCCTAAG
>ERZ1048068.971-NODE-971-length-23659-cov-5.384426_pt1 | contig 23659 bp, 22 predicted proteins | sample MGYA00383098_ERZ1048068 | MGnify/ENA primary metagenome ERZ1048068 (study PRJEB29581, sample SAMEA5548368) | metagenome | biome: marine; feature: coastal; material: water | depth 1 m | study: Short-term variability in the microbial, nano- and picoplankton dynamics... | reverse complement strand
ACTATATATCTAAATACAAATACCTACAATTCATTTGTTATGGTAGGATTTCCTACGATTACCAGCATCAACGTCAGCCATTATCAATTTTATTGCATAGACAAAAGACAGGTGTAGTTGCAGTTCCTATAGTTACGAGCACACACAGTAGTAAGTAGTGAGATACCTGCCTCATTGTATTAACTGTTAATTGCATTGTTCCTTACCATAATTAAAAAATGAGCATTCCCACTCAAACATGGGTATGCTCCATAGAATAAGCTATTGCAATAAACGCTGTACTTTAGTTAAAAAATAAAAAGTGCAATATTAATTTTTTTCATCTACGGTACTTCTATTAGAAGCTTCTCTAGATTTACATTATCATCTATTAGTCGTATTGCTTTGTAAATTTTCCATGCTGTAGATCTGTTGATTTTAACTTCTATATTACTTATTTTAATTACCGAACCATAAGTATCGAGATCTGTCCGTATCAGAGGAATCTTGAATTCTTCAATATAATTGAGGGTCGAGAAATCAATAACTCCTTGTCCAGTAGCTACTATTCCAGATAGTGGCGAATGAGTAAATCCTACACTAACACTAATGGACTTGATTTTATTGATGGCATCATTAAGCGCTCTAGTACTCACAACTAAAAGCAAATCCTCAGAACTCCTTAACTCTTTCAGATCTATTAGTGATCCAGCAAGTATATTCTCTATCTTGTTATCTGCCTGATCTACATTATAGGTAATTGTACCTTCCACTGAATGAGCTATAGTTTTGATAAGTGGATAGGCAAGCGTCTTATCATATGGTAGTATTCCTAGCAAGGGCAGGCCTTTCTTGTCCAACCATTTTTTAACGTATTTTCTTACTTTGTTCGCCTTCTCTGGTATTACTTTATTAATAATTACACCTATAATAGGTACTTCTTGTTCTCTAAATAGTGATGCGCTGAGATTGAGCAGATCTATCGTATTTCCGATTCCACCTTCCACTATGATAACTACTCCAGCATTAAGTAATTTGGCTACACGAGCATTAGAAAGATCCGCCACACTTCCTACTCCTGGATGTCCAGTACCTTCGTATATGACTATATCATTAGTCACAGATAGTACTTTCTCAGCGTTGAGTATCTTCTCATCTAGGGGGTATTTTTCTGGATTATCTAAGTAAACCTCTGTAGCGCCTTTGCCCAATATTACAGGACTATGTATCTCTGGTATCATTTCAAAATTGATAAGATCAGCAAATAAGATAGTATCCTTGTCAACTCTCAAATTTTGTATATCAAGAAACTTCTGCCCTACTGGCTTACAGTATCCCACTTTGAGGCCTTTTTTCATAAAAGCCGAAACTATCCCCAAAGTAGATGTAGTCTTTCCTATATGCTGACTAGTCGCTGCTACATATATATTTTTATACTTCATAGTCTCAATATCGTAATTCCGAATCGATAAAAGCTTGGTGTTATGAAAAAAATGAAAAAAATTTTTTGTTTAATAGGGGAAGTCGCTTACAGAATCATTTAACATACACCTAGTGTATTTAAAGATTTCAGTATTCCAAATCGATCTTGATGCACTCATATTACTGGTGTGAGCAATACTCAATTTACAAAGTAGCCAAATACTATATCAAAAATTTAATCTTATGAACCATTCATCAAAATTCCTCATGCTGAAGGATATAAATATCCTTAAGACGCTATCAGAAGCACAAATCAACGAGCTAGCGAAAAGATGTACGATGGAAAAGGTACATAAAAAGAACAAAATATACTGTTCTGGACAAACAATCGACTATGTATATTTAGTAAACAAAGGGAGCATAAAACTGGGTATGGTAGCTGAGTGCGATAAAATTCTAATCAAGGATATTGTATACGATCATGAACTTTTTGGTGAGAATATCTTCGCTAAAAACGTGGTGAGAAAGGACTTCTCAGAAGCTATGTCTGATACTATAATATTTAAAATTCCAACTGCATTATTTAAAGAATTGGTAGAAACCAATTCTGAATTTGCTAATGCTGTGATGACAGTAATTATTGAAAGGATTCGAAACTTAGAGCAACGAATGCAAAACTTTGTATTTATGAAGGCTAAAGCACGTATAGTTGACTTCATACGTAAGACTGGAAATCGCAAGGGTATCAAAATAGGAGTAGATGAGATACTTATTAATCATGGCATGTCTCACAAAGACATAGCTTACCTTACTGATACTAGCAGACAGACCGTAGCAAGAGTCTTAGGTGAACTCAAAAAAGACAATTTGATTCATTTTTCCCCACGTAAGCCGAGTAAGATATTAATTAGACACAGCTTTCAATTAGCATTGTAAATAGTATAGCAAAACAACAAATCATACTTCGTTAACATTATCTTTTTTCCTGATAAAGGCACATCGTATAGCAAATAAGAGGATCAATCTACACCTTGATAATTAATAATTTTCAACTCAACCATACAGGCCTTTTTGGTTACTAAGATTGATTGAATTTTGAATTCATAGGATTAAAGCATAGCCTGGAAAATGTTACAATAATTTACTAAGCAATAGCCTTGAAAAATAAAAAGCCACTCAATCGAGAGGCTCCCTATAAATTTATCTAAATTTTTAAATCCTTAATTAGAGAATCTAACTTTTACTGTTTCTCCAATCCAACATCCAACACTAGCCGCATGTCCTACTTTTATACCTCTCATAAATCCATCATTTTTATCAGGCATAGATGCTCTGTATTTAGATAGTCTACTGTTGGCATCCTTTGCTTGCTCTGAATCTATTGATTTGGCGTAGTTATACTTATCCATAGCTGCTAAAATAGCTAGTCTTTGATTCCATGAGTCTCCACAACTACGTGCTGTAGAGCCATACATATCGCCGATCAACATAAATGGTCTCCCCCATCCAGGTCTTAGTTTAGCCGCTTCTCTAGCAGTTGCTCTAGCTTTACTATATTGCTTCAATTTTCGAAATTCTATAGAGGCTAATGAAAATAAATACCCTGCTTTTTTAGAAGGGTCTGCTTCTCCATCAGCTGCTTCTTGATATTTAAGGGCAGCACTTTTGAAATCTCCTTGATCGTATAGCCTTTTAGCCGCTACATTAGGATTATTTTCCTCGAAATCAGCTTGAATCTTAGCATTCTCAACTGCGGCATATTTCTTCCACTTAGTGTCCAACTCATCAAAGAATACATCGCCAGAACCACACCCTTGCCCCTTTAATATAGCAAGTGTTTGTTTGATTACCTCAAAATTATCTGGATCTGCATCATATTCCGGACGTAGCTTGGCTTTAAAGAATTCACAGTCAAATATATATCTCTCGATTTTGGAGAATGTAGAATTCATTGATTGTTTAGCTTGTTGATAGCTATCACTTAATCTGTCACCTTTGGCTATTTTCAAATCAGCGACGGCATTTAATCTCTCATAAATCGCTCTTGCCTCTTCCTTAGTCATTAATTCGTTCTCAAAGTTATATACTACAATGTTGGCATATGGAGCGAATACAATGTACTCTAAATCGTCTCCACTATTTTCAACAGCTCCTGAAAGTTGTTCTATTGTTTTAGAGTATGGAGTATTAAGAATGTAAAACATATCATAGGCTAGCCTACCTTGTAAATATCCAATTCTCTTGGTGTAGCAATCCTTTTGACCATGACATTTTAGAGTGATACCGCCAGAGCTTAGACAATTAACAGCTTCTTCTTGTAATTTGAGAATCCTATCTATATATTCCTTCTTTTTCGCAGCGTCTGTTTCGTTCTTCCATCTATTCAGATATAGTTTAATTCCATCTGTATAATGAAAATCTCTCTTACCATCGGCAGCAGGAGCTATATTATACGCCTTTTCCCAGTTTTCAAATGCCATTTGGTAATCCTTAGTCTTAAGTGCTTGTCTATATATAGTGTGTGCATCCTCTGCTTCACCTTTTTGAGCACTTCCTTCCCAATTATCACATTGTGCTGATAAATTGATAGATAAGGTTAACATAATCAACCCAGGAAGTAATTTGAATAGTAATTTTGATCTCTTCATAATTCGCCAGTTTAAAATTTTCTTATTGCAAGGTTCAGTTAGTTCTCCTAATATTTAAATTGATTAACGGTAAATCTATCTGCACAGTTATAAGATTTCGTATACTTAAGATTTTCATAACTATTTTATTAAAAAATTAAAAAAGTAATGAACTCATTAGATCACATACTACATTCCCCTATATTTCTATACAAATTTGATCATCAACAAAATGCATGAAAGCACCATCAAACATGTATTGAAGCGCAAAAACATTAATTATACTTTCTCTTTACAAACCATTCATCATCATTAAACGTAAATCCTAATGTGAATCGGAAATAATTCTCTTGTATTGATGTATTCATACCGCTGCGACCTATATCTATGCCTAAATTAGCATGTGATACTTTTCTTTGAAAAATAAATGGTAAGCCCATACCGAAAGTTAAACCATGGGATTTGATTTGTTCTCCTTCAATTAATCTTGGGTCTGATCTATTGTATACTCCATACCTGTAATATACTCTCTTCCAAAAACTTGTAAACGACTTATAGTTTGGTCTTACATAACCACCTATAGCTATTGAGTTTGTGTTTTCTAACGTGCCAAGTGTTTCATTATTACCATCATTAAAATAGTTAGACCAGCTAGTAGCATTATAGTCGGCACCGATAGACCATTTTTCACCACTTGTGTAATGAATTCCAAGACCTACAGATCCTGGCAATTTTCCTTTTCCCGGTTGCCCTCTAATAGAAGTTATAGACGTATCTATAGTAGATGCGGCAAGTCCTGCAAAGAATACTCCAAGATTTTGGATATTAGACTCAGTAGAGAAGCTTGTAGCAGAATTAAAAGTAAGACCTATATTAAGAGTTTTAGAAGTAGATCCATTCGAATCCTCCATTTCTTTTTTGTTCAATACTTTAGAATATATCAGACCGATATCATACAAAAAACCTTTAAGGTTGTAATCTGTAGAAAATCGATTTTGCCTCGCAAGTCCAATTTCATTGAAATCTATACTTCTATTGTATGTAATCTTGCCAAAAAGATAACCTAGATTAGCGCCAAATGCAAAGTCTTTGTACTTGATTGAGTTTCCCCAAAGAAATTTATACGTTCCTCCTTGTCCGGTATAGGTTCTCTGAAAAGTCCCCAAGCTATCAATAGACGTATCATCGGTATAAAGGTCATAAGATACCGTTGAATATGGCTTCAAGGTAAATGTCATACCTATGCTGATATCTTTCTGCTCTCTGTCTAATAATTGATTGAGAGGATTATACAATGGAAATCCGAGAGACAAGTACTCAAGATTGCCAGTCCATTGTGACGCAGATTGATCTTCGGTCTTCAGGGTACCATTCTTAGCATAAATTCCCATGTCAAAGGCAGTAGTCCTAAGAAAACTGTAAGATGCTGGATTTTTAATATTGATTTGGAATGCATCTGTATATGCATTACCAAGACTTCCCATCTGTTTGAGGTGCTGAAATGCATCATCTGAGAGATCACCTATCCCAAATCTAGAGTAAGGAGAATTATCTCCCGTTTGCGCCATCAATGTGAAAGTGCAGCATACACACAGTATGATATATAGAATTTTATTCTTCATTATACTTTAATATTTCATGCAGTCCAATAAGGACTATGTTTGGGGCTACAAATATCTTAGAATTTAGCTTACTACCAAAGATCTCTGCATCTCCACCAGTTAAGATTACGTTAAGTGGTGTAAATAGGGCATTCATGCGGTGTATAAACGATTCTATTTCGAAGATTGTACCCCAAAAAGCACCATTTTGTAGAGCAGAAGTCGTGTCTTTTCCAATCGGATCGTCATTATATTGCCTAACAGGCAGTGGAAGCTTGCTTGTAAAGTGGTTCATAGCCTTCAGTTTCATGTCTACTCCAGGACTAATATTGCCTCCTTGATAGGTTCCATTTTTGTCGACCAGGTCGAATGTATTGCATGTTCCCAGATCGATGATAACACAATTTTGCTTTGGATATTGGACATAGGCACCTACTACTGCAGCCAATCTATCTCTACCTAGGGTCTCAGGAGTCCTATATAGATTTTTGATAGGAATAGCAGTATTATGATCCAAGATGATCATGTCATACCTCCTCTGGATAGCAGTGATTATTCGTCTGTCTATTACTCTAGTGGAGGAAAGTATTGCTCTAGAGAAGAGAAATTTCTTGTAGAGCTTATCTACATTACCCACGAGTAGCTTATGATGACGTTCCTTATGCACGATCTCGCCATCATGAAAGATTGCGAGCTTAGCGAAACTATTTCCTATATCGATAGTGAGGTACATACTACATCAAAATAAACGATACTAATGCTAATCCGAGTAGAATTAAAACCAACCACATCTGACTTCTAATTTTTCCGATCATTCCCATGACATATAATTTATAAATTGAATGAATTATTAAGTTTTAAATGCAACCTTTTTAATGCTTAAAATGCCTAATACCAGTCATTAACATTGGCATCCCTTTGCTGTTACAGTAGTCAACACTTAAGTTGTCCTTTATACTTCCTCCTGGCTGTACTACAGCAGCTGTACCCGCGTCATGAGCTATCTCTACACAATCTGGAAATGGAAAGAAGGCATCTGATGCCATTACACAACCTTCTAAATCAAATCCAAAGGCTGTCGCTTTAGAAATTGCTTGGCGTAAAGCATCTACTCTCGATGTCTGACCGCAACCCATACCAAGGAGTTGGTTATTTTTAACTAGGACTATTGTATTAGATTTCAAGTGCTTCACACACTTATTTGCAAACTCTAGATCTGATAGTTGCTGAGGTGTAGCTTGTGCATCTGTAACACATTCCATCTTATCTGATGACTCCATGGACTTGTCTGTATCTTGCTGGATCACACCATTTAATATACTCTTAAATGACTTATCGTTTACATGCCACCTGTTAATTTTCATAAGGACACGTTTTTTCTTCTTAGTCAATAGATTGATAGCGTCTTGATCAAACTCTGGAGCTATTACCACTTCATAGAATAACTTATTGATCTCTTCTGCCGTAGCCAAATCTACTGTTGTATTACTGATAAGTATGCCGCCAAATGCTGATACAGGGTCTCCAGCTAAAGCTGCATGCCACGCTTCTACGACAGTTGATCTTGTTGCGATTCCACATGTATTGGTATGCTTGAGCACTGCGAATGTAGGATCGCTATCCACGAATTCTGACATTACGTTTACAGCTGCATCTACATCTACTAGATTATTGAAGGAAAGTTCTTTACCACTAATCTTCTCAAACATCGTATCTAACTCACCGAAGAAGATTCCTTGCTGATGAGGATTTTCTCCATATCTCAGCACTTGACTATCGATTAGACTATGCTTGAAAGATACATCGTCACTGTCTCGATCAAAATAGTTAAATATCGCCGTATCATAATGGCTAGATACCTTGAATGCTCTTCTAGCCAACTCTTTACGATCTGCTAATGTACTCTCAGCGTTTTGCTCAGCTAAGATCTTTTGTATCATCGGGTATTCATTCTTCGAAGGTACGATTACTACATCGTTGAAATTTTTTGCTGCTCCTCTTATAAGTGCTATACCACCAATATCAATCTTCTCTATAATGGCCTCTTCATCATCCGTGCTCTTCACAGTATCTTCAAATGGATATAGATCTACGATTACTAAATCGATCTCTGGCATGTCATACTTAGCCAGTTGACCCAAGTGATCTTCATCTCTACGAGCTAGTATACCACCGAATACTTTTGGGTGGAGTGTCTTCACTCTGCCATCAAGGATAGATGGATAACTAGTGAGGTCCTCTACACGCTCCACTTTTACTCCATGTGACTCAATGAATTTCTGGGTGCCTCCAGTAGAGTATATAGTTACATCGTATTGATCTAAGAGATTGATTATTTCGTCAAGTCCGTCTTTATGAAATACGGAAATAAGAGCTGATTTTATCTTTCTAGCTGCCATAGTAAGGTTAGTGAATTATTATTACAAAACCTCAAAAAACTTAGCGAACCAAAAATTATGAGGAAATGCCCAAAAGTAGGAAGAAAAAACGATCCGGGTTGTCGAAAATGATGCTATCACAACTACAGAACCTATTTACCTTGAAAGTCAATAAATATTGCCTTTAATTGCTTAGAATAATAAAGGAATGTCGAGTATCAAATTACGAATGTCTAAAGGTGTCTTATAAGCTATACTATTATCCTTGGTCGCCCTTATTTAATTCAAAAAGCTAGCATCCTTTATTATTTCTATTAGTATTCTATATTTGTCTCAAATAAAGAAAATCAGTACGACTCAGAGAACTGAAATGAGACTATCTGTCACTCTTCTTCTCTAAAACTTACTCAATCTCAAATCAATGACTCAATTTAGCCTTGCTCACGCCAAATCATTAGATGTCCAAGATCCACTGCAAAAATATAGAGCACTGTTTTCTATACCTAAGAAAAAAAATGGAGAAGAGCATATCTATTTATGTGGTAACTCACTAGGTCTCATGCCATACAGGGCTCAAGAATATGTGAATCAAGAGATGGAGGATTGGGGAAAGTATGGAGTCGAAGGCCATTTTCATGCTCGTCACCCTTGGATGCCGTATCACGAATTCCTGACGGATAAGATGGCTCGAGTAGTAGGCGCACTGCCTCATGAAGTAGTAGTAATGAATAGCCTAACTGCCAATCTTCACTTAATGATGGTGTCATTCTATAGGCCGACAGCGGAGAGATTTAAGATATTAATAGACTATAGCCCATTCCCATCCGATAGATATGCTGTCGAATCACAAGCTAAATTTCACGGATACGATCCTAAGGGTGCTATCATAGAACTACAACCCTCTGGAGACAAGGAGACGGTAGATCACGATGATATCTTGGCTATGATCGATAAGCATGGAGATGAGATTGCACTCATTATGATCGGAGGTGTCAATTACTATACTGGACAACTATATCCACTAGCAGATATCACAAAAGCAGGACACTCCAAAGGCTGTTTTGTAGGATTTGATCTCGCTCATGCAGCAGGAAATATCGATCTTCAGCTACATGATACAGGATCAGATTTTGCAGTCTGGTGTACGTATAAATATCTCAATAGTAGCCCGGGATCACTTTCAGGATGCTTCGTACATGAACGTCATGCAGAAGATGAAAACATGCCAAGATTTTCAGGATGGTGGGGACATGATAAGAGCACCAGATTTCTAATGGGAGACGATTTTAAACCTATGCGTGGAGCAGAAGGATGGCAACTAAGTAATCCGCCTATATTGCCTATGGCTGCTATGAGAGCATCACTAGAAATATTTGAAGAAGCAAGTATGCCAGAGATCAGAAAGAAATCATTAAAGATGGGTGATTACTTACTCTCACTTTTAGATAACATAGATACTGACAAGATATCAATCATCACACCTAGAGAGCATACAAGACGCGGTTGTCAACTGTCGATACAAGTAACGGATGCAGACAAAAGATTATTTGATAAGATTACTGAAGCTGGAGTAATAGCTGACTGGAGGGAGCCTGATGTAATTAGGATAGCCGGTGCTCCTTTGTATAATAGTTATGAAGATTGCTGGAATTTTGTAGAATTGTTGCGATTAGAATTGTTTTAGTAGAACCCTATAATCATTGCCCTTGGACTATATTAGACAACAAACTTATACAATTCCCATAAAGGCAAGTTCTCTCCTGTAGAAGGCACTTACTATGCTTGATTGAATGTATCAATAGACTATACAACTCAAGCTATCCAGCACAACACTATATCCACGCAAACACTTACATTTACCATTTCTTAAAAAGAAATCATACAAAATGGACTTCAAGCAACTAATATCACATAGTAAAGAATACGGATTTATATTCCAATCGAGTGAAATATATGATGGTCTCAGCGCTGTCTATGATTACGGTCCGATGGGAGTAGAACTCAAAAATAATATCAAAAAATATTGGTGGGATAGTATGGTTCGACTCAATCAGAATATCGTAGGTATAGATACTGCTATCTTTATGCATCCTAGTACTTGGAAAGCAAGTGGTCACGTAGACGCTTTCAACGATCCATTAATAGATAATAAGGATAGCAAGAAGAGGTATCGTGCGGATCAGCTTATCGAAGGATATGTCGAGAAGATCGATATCAAGATTATGAAAGATGTTGCTAAAGCTAAGAAGAGGTTTGGTGATGATTTTGATGAATTACAATTCCGTGCAACTAATCAGCGTATCATAGATCGCCAGACCAAGATGGATGATATATTGGGTCGTATGGCTGCCCTGCTGACAGCTGAGGATATGAAAGGATTGAAAGCCTTTATTGAAGAGCTAGAAATCGCATGTCCTGAAAGTGGATCACGTAATTGGACTGATGTAAGACAGTTCAATTTAATGTTCTCGACTCAGTTGGGAAATATATCTGGAAGCGAATCCAAATTATATCTAAGACCAGAAACTGCTCAGGGGATATTTGTAAATTTCCTTAACGTACAGAAGTCTACTCGTCAAAAAATTCCATTTGGTGTTGCTCAGATTGGTAAGGCTTTCCGTAACGAAATTGTTGCTCGTCAATTTATTTTCCGCATGAGAGAGTTTGAACAGATGGAAATGCAATTTTTCGTTCGTCCGGGAGAAGAAATGAAATTCTATGAAGAGTGGAAAACTAAAAGATTGACTTGGCATAAGTCGCTAGGTACTGATGCTAGCAAACTTAGATTTCACAATCACGATAAGTTAGCTCACTATGCTAATGCAGCTGCAGATATTGAATTCCAATTTCCTTTTGGATTCCGCGAGTTAGAAGGTATCCATAGTCGTACAGATTTTGACTTGATACAGCATCAAGAATTATCAGGAAAAAAATTACAGTATTTTGACCCAGTACTGAACGAAAATTATGTACCCTATGTAGTAGAAACATCAATTGGATGTGACCGTATGTTCTTAGCTATGATGACTAATGCATTACAAGAAGAGACAGTACCAGATGCAGATGGAAAAGATAGTAAGAGAATCGTTCTTAAACTGCCTGCAGCTATCGCTCCCGTGAAAGTTGCCATCTTACCTCTACTGAAAAATAAAGAGCAACTTACTAATTTGGCAAGTGATGTTTATCACAAATTACAATCACACTTCAATTGTCAATACGACGAAAAAGATGCCATCGGTAAAAGATATAGAAGACAAGATGCCATCGGCACACCATACTGTGTGACTGTTGATTTTGATTCACTAGAAGACGGTACTGTTACTCTTAGAGATAGAGATACACTATTGCAAAAAAGAGTACATATTGATCAACTAGTAACTGAAGTGGCTGATAGTGTTAGTATGTCTAATTTACTAGAAAAACTCTAATAGTTAGTTACAACATATATAATTTTAGAGTTTAAAAGTGCTATGACCAAAGATAAAAAGTATGATGATACTTTATCCTTAAAAATAGACAAGAATATAAAAATAGAAAATCACTCTAAGATAAAGCTAGAGTTAAGAAAAAATGACTTTAGGAAGTTTACTTATTTATCAATTAAAGATATTGATAAATAAGACTTTTAGAGTAAAAGAATTACTTAACAAATGAAACTCTCAAAATCTATGCCTCTAGAAAATCTCTTACGGCGCTGAAAGAAACTACTTTGTCACTAAAGTACTCTACTGCGTTTTCGATCTCGTTATCTCTAGCCTTGAGTTGATGCAAAATATTTACCAAATGCATTTTCATATGACCAGATTGAATACCTGTAGTAATGAGAGATCTTATTGCCGCAAAATTTTGAGCCAAGCCAGTTACTGCGATTACTTTCATGAGTTCTTCCGCAGTAGGATTTCCTAATAACTCGAGTGATTTTTTGGCTATAGGATGAAGATTGGTTAGACCTCCAACCGTGCCTACTGCGAGAGGCATATCAATCCAAAATCTAAATACATCGTCTTCAATAGAGCAATGAGACAAACTCTTATATTGACCGTCTTTAGCGGCATATGCATGACCACAAGCTTCTATAGCGCGGAAATCATTTCCTGTTGCAAGTACGACCGCATCTATACCATTAAATATTCCTTTATTATGAGTTGTAGCTCTATACGGATCGATTTCTGCGATACGGATCGCTGTCCAAAATTTGTAAGCGAGTGCTTCCGCATCTAGATCAAAACCCATCGTTCCTAATTCAGAAATGGGGCAACTTACTTCTGCTCTCACTAAACAGTCTGGTGTAAAATTAGATAATATGCACATGATGACCATCAGCTGATTCGATTGACCTGATGTAGATGGATGATTAAATATAAACGTTTGAAGAGATTTGCCAAACTGTTCCAGCACACTATTTATAAAATTAGCTCCCATACTATCACATGTTTCAAACGAACATCTGAGTTGGTACAAACCATCTTCTTTTTCTGTAAAATCTAAAAGTTCAATATCTAATATACCACCACCGCGCTTGTCCATGTTAGCAGTAATAGACTTCGCTTCTTGAATAAGATCGGCTTTGATCTGAGGAAATATTTTTATAAGTAATTCCTTACCTCCAAACCATTTAAAATGTACTTGACCGATTTTGATCGTACCTAGAATAGTCGTTTTAAATCCACCTCTGGACATCCAATACTTTGCCGCCATAGATGCTGCTGCAACAACAGAACTTTCTTCGATGACCATAGGAACAGCATATGGCTTTCCATCTATCAAAAAATTAGGAGCTACACCAAATGGCATCGGAAAATTACTAATAGTATTTTCAGAGAACCCATCAAGTATCTTTTGCTGATCATCATCGGAGTGCCAATAACTTCTCAATTCTTCAATAGTTGATTGTGGATCTTTAAAAAAGTTTTCAGCCAGCCATTTTAGCTTACCTACTTTCGACAATTTAGAAAATCCAGAAATTATTTTTTGCTCGTTTGTAGTTTTGTGATCCATATTATCGCCTCACTGTAAGTAATGTATGAGCTAATCTCAGTCCTTCTACCTGAGCATGTACATGTTTTTGCAATTCTTCGTAGCTACCTATTGCATGTTTAAGGAATGAAGATGCTTGACCATAAACAGAATGACCAAAACACTTTGATATCAGATGGTATCCATCTAAAAAATCCTTTACTCCTCCAGAGATAATAAGATCAGGCATATCTCCAGAACTATCAACCATCAATTGATTGACCATATTGACCATGTCGTCCGCAGTATGTCCTATACTCGCTAGCTTAGAATAAGTTTGCTTCATAGCTTCATCGGATCTGAGTAGCTCCAACATAGCAAAATTTGTTCCTCCACCTGCAGCAAACTCTAATCCGTCTAGCGGCAAATCGCATAAGGCCCTTAAGCTTTCACTTCCTATACCTTGACCTACTTCTTTAACTATAAGCGATGTATCCAATGCATCTATCGATCTCTTAATAAGATCGATTGGCTTGGAATAATATCTATCTCCTTCTGGCTGCAACCATTCTTGTAAGGGATTAACATGTATGATGAGACCATTTGCTTGTAATCTATTGACTAACTCTAGAATAGTATCCCATTTATCATCTTTCCAGATTTGCTCAATCTGAGCGATACCAAGATTAGCATATAATGGTTGGTCTCCTATATGCTTTCGGACATCAAAATCAGAAAAATAAGTGTCGTCATGCATAAGCTTGCGACACGACCCTAGCCCCATGCCCATGCCAAACTCTGCACAAGCTTTTGCCAAATTTTCATTGATCGTAGCAGCTATGCCAGTTCCTCCAGTCATACTAGACACCCATATAGGATTAGTGAGTCTCTTGCCTAGAAAAGTCTTGCCTATATCCAAATCAGCCGATGGATGCCCTGCAAGCATAGGTTCATAATAGAACCGTGTATCCATCTTATCACCATCTATTCTGGAGGCCTCAGCTAGTTTGATATGATCTAGCTTACGTTCCGCAGCTGTCGGATCTTCTATATTTCTACTTTTGTCTCTACCCATTATAATCTCAAAGCTAAAAATTTAACTGCCAAAGCACAAAAGAAGACAACATACATAATCGAAAGTTTAAAGCTTTATAAGAAAGAGTAGTGTAAATGGAAAAATTATTAGGCTCTTCCATAGCCAACCTAATAACTAAAATCACAAAGAATATCATCAAGCAAAATGAGATAAGTATCTTAACGTATATACAGAAACTAATTACACACCATGTTAGGTTACATAAATGGTACGCATTTATTAAATCTAACAATACCCATTCTTTATGACTAAATCATATCTATCCATCATTGGAATTTTCCTTTCGATTAGCTTATTTGCTCAAGACAACGTAACTAAATCTTACGAATACTTTAATGAGGGTATTATTTTCTATAAGGAAAAATATTTTGATACCGCTATCAGGTATTATACCAAAGCTATTGACCTCAATGAGGAATATCCAAAAGCGTATTATTATAGAGCCAATTGTAAGCTTAAGCTCAAAGAATACGATTCAGCCGTCAAAGATTTTAAACTAGCTATCAAGTATGATGAACAATTCGCTAAGGCACATCTATACAAAGGGTATGCACAGATGCAACTCAAAGAATATGATAAATCTCTAGCGAGTTTTGAAGATGCGTTAGATTTAGATCCGAAGTTAACTAAAGCACACCTCAACAAAGGAACTGTGCTGATGAAACAAAAAAAATATGATTCTGCAATTAATTCATTAACAAAATCTATATCTCTCAATGACCAACAAGCTACTGCGTATTACAATCGTGGCATCTGTCAATCGAGAGTAAAAAAATATCATGAAGCGATTAGAGACTACGGAAGTGCCATAGAAATCAAGCCATCGATAACTGGTGCATACGTGGCTAGAGCTAAAGCTTATTTAAAAGTTGAAAAATTTGAAGAGGCGATAGCGGATCTAAATAAGTTGATAAGAAAGAAAGCTAATAATGCAGACTTTTACTATTCCAGAGGATGTGCTAAGCTAGCAATCAATAATTATAGTGGAGCAAATACAGATTTCACAGCAGCACTAAATATTAAGCCAAAGCACAAAAATGCGTTGATTAAAAAGGCCCTTACAAGTTTCAATATGAAGAAATACGATGATGCTGCCAAAGAATACGGTACTCTGTGTGATGTTTTTCCAGATAAAGCGCTTTACCATGTAAATAGGGGTATCGCTTATCTTAGACTAAATGAATATGATCAAGCCGTGACTAGTTTTAATCACGCTATTGATTTAGATAATAAGTTACCTGAAGCGTACTTCAATAGAGCTAATGCATTCTCTCAACTAAATAGAAATGATAAAGCTTGTGAAGATATGAGAACTGCTGGAAAACTTGGTTACGATGCAGCATTTGAGTATATCGGTGATTTTTGCAAATAAAATCAATAATGGTACTTGCACTTTTAAAGTACAGGATCATTTTTTATTCCTATCCTTTTTCTACAACTATGCATGTCAAAATAAGTGATTCGCTCTACGCTACTTCTTCTTTTAACTTATCTAGATCTCTAACGAGTAATCTCTTTCTATTGAATGTGATCAGCTCTTTTGTTCTCAGTTCGTTTAGCACTGTAGTCACTGTCTGACGCGATGTCGCGGTAAGGTTAGCGATCTCTTGGTGGGTGATAAACTTACGCACGACCCATTCATACCCTACTCTCTGTCCCCTTCTTTTCACTAGATCTAAAAGATACTCTACGATGCGAGAGCGACTATCCTTAAATACTAATGACTCCAATCTATTTTCCATTTCTAGAACTCTCGAACCCATTACTTTCATAAAAAACATAGAAATACTACTATGATCCTTCATCAACTTATTCATCTCATCAGAGGTCAATACACACGCTGTACTTTCTTCCATAGCATAAGCAAAATCTCTCCTCTTCTCTTCTCCGATCATCGATAGCTCTCCGAAAACCTCTCCATTATTGAGGATAGCTTTAGTAATCTCCTTACCATTATCTCCAATGCTACCTATCTTAACTCTACCTTCTACTATGAAAAATATCTTATCTGAGCTCTGTTCTGGCAGATAGATGTACTCCCCTTTCTTAAATATTTTATGACCATTATCATCAGATACCTCTGCTACCTTTTGGGGACAAAAAATGCCTGTAACATCTATATTTTCTAAAAACCAAAGTGATTGATCCTTCATAGCGATATTGTTTTGATTAAACGGTTTCTAATTACTTTGATTTAAAGCAAGCCCCATAGGTCTAAATTTAATAATTTGTACAACAAACAACCATTTATGTTTGTCTACAACATATATAAAGGTTACAACAGACTTCATTGTTGTCTTTGAGTTAACAAATGTTTCAATCTAACTTAAGTTTAATTGAAAAAACTTATTATTTGTCAATCTTGAGATCAAATCGAATTCTTAGCTCTGATAATTGCGAATTTTTATTGTTCATGAGTTCATACTTCTCACGATTATTGTAAAGTGTTTTGGGCTTCTCTTGCTCAACCTCCGGAAATAACGACTTGTCAACAACCACATCGAGAATCAAATCTTCAGCGCCTAGCTGTTCTCTTAGTTGATCCTTCAGTCTATCTTCTTGGAGTATGACATTTCTGCCATTTTCGGATCCTACTTGTACTGTAATCGTAAGTCCTACTAAAGTTCTGAAGCTATTTTTCATCGCTACTTTGACACTAGAAGATTCATTTTTATCAACATAATCCATCCATATCTTTTCTACGAGTTCAATACTCATGGACTTTCTCGCCTCCTTTTTTGCTTGTTCCTCAGCCTTAACCGTATTCATTATAGAGTCTAACGAACTTAATGAAGAAACACTTTTTACAGCTGGAATTGCATTGGGTTTTAATGTGGGAATTGATACTTTGGGAGTTGCTTCTGAGCTCGATATTGGATAAGTAGAAACAGACGGTTCACTAGTCGGAATCAATTCTATTTTTTCCACAATTGGTTCTACTGGAGATAGAGTCTCAAAAGCACTTGGTAAACTTGCATGCTGAGAGGTAGGCTCTTCGACTGATATATTAGATTTAATATCTCCAGATGTATTCAGGCTGGTAGGCCTTGATTTTTCCGAGATTTGTTCTTCCTCAGGAGTAGTGTTAGTATTTGATCGTGGAGCCTGTACTTCTTCAGAGTTACTTACATTAGCCTCAGAATCACTATCGACTAGAGTTTTTTTTTCAGCGTCAGCACTCTGAGGAATCAGATCCGCTTCTAAAGCTCTGTTGAGATAGCATATTTTACTTAAGGCAATCTCCGCATATAGCCTTTTGTTACTCGCTGTAGATAGTGACATATCGCATTGATTCAGCAAATTGAGTGCTGATAGCAAAAATGAATTGGTACAGATCATAGATTGATCATGGTATCTCTTCATAGCACCTTCACTAATCTCCAATATAGATAAGGTCTCCGGATAGCGGCAGACCATCAGATTACGCATATGTTCTGACATACCTTGGATAAATAAGTCTACTTCAAAGCCTTGCTTCATTACATCATCCAATGTCAAAAGTATCTGACTGAAATCCTCTCTGAGCAGATAATCTGTCATCTTGAAGAAATAGTCGTAATCCAATACGTTGAGTTGCGTTATAACTTCTTGATACGTAATGTTATCATTTGACGCACTCGCTATCTTATCAAATATAGACAAAGCATCTCTCATCGCTCCGTCTGCCTTTTGAGCGATCATCTGAAGGGCCTCTGGCTCTGCAGTACGATTTTCAGCTTTGCAGATATGCTCAAGTTGCTGTACTATATGTGATATCTGTATTCTTTTGAAATCAAAAATCTGACATCTACTGAGAATCGTCGGTAATATCTTATGCTTCTCCGTGGTAGCCAATATGAATATAGCGTAAGGTGGTGGCTCTTCTAGCGTCTTTAGAAAAGCATTGAAAGCCGCTGTAGAGAGCATGTGCACCTCATCTATAATGAATACCTTATGTGATCCTTGTTGCGGTTGAAACCTTACTTGTTCGATCAGTGTACGAATCGCCTCTACACTATTGTTAGACGCGGCATCAAGCTCTATGATATTGAACGAAGCACTATCACTAAAGGACTTACACGATCCACATTCGTTACATGGATCTACACCATTAATCTTGTTTTCACAGTTGATCACCTTAGCTAGTATACGTGCGCAGGTAGTCTTACCTACCCCACGAGGCCCACAAAAGAGAAATGCATGAGCCAACTTATCACCAATCAGAGCATTCTTGAGAGTCTTAGCCACATGATCTTGGCCAATCACCTCGTCAAAGGTGGCTGGTCTATACTTACGTGCTGATACTACGAATTTGCTCATGTTGCTAAGGGCGATTTCATGTTTGTGTCAAAGGTAAGAAACTGAGCCAATTTCCAAACTCTAATTAGTATCTTCGACCTAAGAAATATTAGAGAATAAATATCTTTCGAATATGAAAATAACTGTAGCACAGATCAACTATCATGTAGGTAATTTTGAGGCTAATGTAGATAAAATGCTAAAAGCTGTAAAAGAGGCCAAAGTCGCTGGATCAGATATTGTATGCTTTAGTGAATTAGCCACTTGTGCTTATCCACCACGAGATTTTCTAGAGTTCGAAGACTTTATTATTAGAGCCGAGAAAAGTATCGAGAGATTAGCCAAAGCCGCAGATGATATAGCTATAGTTGTAGGTTCACCCAGTCGAAATCCTGACATAGAAGGTAAAGACTTATACAACTCAGTGTACTTCCTTGCGGATAAAGAAGTGAAATTTGTACAACATAAAACGCTCCTGCCTACTTATGATATATTTGATGAGTATAGATATTTTGAGCCAGCCTCAGAATGGGGCGTAGTAGAATACAAAGGCAAAAAGATTGCATTGACTGTATGTGAAGACATATGGAATATCGGAAACGAAAATCCATTATATACCATATGTCCAATGGATGAAATGATCAAGTTTGAGCCAGATTTCATTATCAATGTATCAGCTTCACCATTTTCACATATTCACTCTAAAGAAAGACTACATATATGCGTAGAGAATGTCAAAAGATATAATATTCCACTATTCTATATCAATCACGTAGGCGCTCAGACGGAGCTCATATTCGATGGTGGATCAGTAATCGCTTCACCTAATGGTAATATCTATGAAGAATTACCCTACTTTGTAGAAGCGATTAAGCATTATGAGTTAGGTGAAATTATAAAGGGCGAACAAGAAATTCTGCAACCCAAAGATAAGATCAAAGATATACATGATGCTATTATTCTAGGCATCAAAGATTACTTCGGAAAATTAGGATTTACCAAAGCTGTGTTAGGTCTCTCAGGAGGAATTGATAGTGCAGTCACAGCAGTACTAGCCGCTAAAGCCTTAGGGCCGGAGAATGTACGTGTGCTACTTATGCCATCACAGTTTTCTAGTAATCATTCGGTTAATGATGCAGTGGCTTTATCCGAAAATTTAGAAATACAATATGACATAATAGCGATCAAAGATATGTATGACTCATATCTAGAAAACTTATCTCCGTTATTCGGTGATCTGCCTTTCAATGTAACTGAAGAAAATATACAAGCACGTGTCAGAGGAACACTCAATATGGCGATCTCTAATAAATTCGGGAACATACTACTCAATACTTCTAACAAGAGTGAGATGGCAGTAGGTTATGGAACACTATATGGCGACCTTGCTGGAGGTATATCTGTGATAGGTGATGTATACAAAACTGATGTATTTCGCATGGCCGAGTATATGAATAAAGATGGCGTAGTCATACCTGTAAATACTATCACCAAACCACCAAGTGCAGAACTAAGACCTGATCAAAAAGATAGCGATAGTTTACCAGACTACGATATACTAGATGAAATACTTGAGCTATACATCGAGCACCATAAAGGACCCAAAGAGATAGTAGCTGCCGGTCATGATCCTGCACTAGTAAAACGAATTCTTAGAATGGTCAACATCAATGAATTTAAAAGGTACCAGACTGCACCTACGCTCAGGGTTTCGCCGAAGGCATTTGGTATGGGCAGGAGAATGCCGATAGTGGCGAAGTATTTGTCTTAGGTAAACTAAGGACATTAAATAAGAACCAAAAAATGGGAAGTCATTGAATTCTTGTCATATCATGGTTTCATATTTCAGTTCACATTTGAAACCCCTTCTGCGGATCTTAGAACACATATCTTCAAATATATTATAGATCATTTAAATTTTGAAAATATTGCTCCCGTATTTAATGATATAGTAGCAAGATTAGTCAATGCTGTACAAAAGTATAATATACTAATTCACTATCGAGTGGTTTTATTACTTCGGCTGAAGCCAGAAGTGACATTAGGCTTAATCGCCCAGAATTGATACTATTTCCAATGTCCTTTCTACTTCAGTAATAAGTATCACCTATACGTTGCGCCGCAACACAAATTTTCTTATATTTCTAACGTACCTATAAGATGAAATGTAGGTTATAACCAGAAATAGAAAATATTATGAGTGAAAATATTATTCTAAAAAATAATCCAAAAATTGAATTCCAGTTTCTTGAAAATGGTTTTGAATTAATCGATAGACAAACAAATCGAAATTCTGGTTTTTACTCTTATGATGATTTACAGTCTATTGATTTAGATAATGCTTGGTTCCCTAGATTAGCCAAATGTTTAAGAGCTATAACATGGATACTCAATGGTGTTCCATTTTTTCCTGATTCAGATTCTTACAAAAAGGCTAAGCTTACTATTCATAGCGGAAAATCTAATCTTGGTATATGGTTGACTGACACTTCTATGGCTGAAAAAGCGAAAGAGCTAAAGGCCCTCTTGGACAAAAAATCCAAACCATCTCTTAATAATCCCAAGTAATACAATATCAATTATCTTCGGATACACTATTGTCTCTTTGAGTACTTACTCATATCTTTGTCGCTAATAAAATTACAACTTAGTGGATCCAATCATAAGAGAAATATTTCAAGAAAACAACTTTGAGAAAGACGATTCCGAATTACTATACAGCAAATTAAAAAAAATAGACCTCAAGAGGGGGGCATTTTTACTAAAGGCGGATGAGGAAGTTCATGATTTATACTATGTACATTCTGGATGCCTTAGAAGTTACATTATAGACCCGGAAGGCAGAGAACATATCTTACAATTTGCTGTGAAGGGATGGTGGATTAGTGACTACATAGCTTTATTTGGAAGAACAAAGACTAATTCGGTATCTTATATAGAATGTATTAATAATGCAACAATCTTTAGCATATCAAAATCAGATTTTGATATGCTCTGTAGAGCAATTCCTGAGGTGGCACATTTTCACATAAGAAAAATGGAAATGGCATTTGCAAGTTTCCAAAATCGAATCTTAGAGAATATAAAACTCCCTGCTAAGCAACGATATATAAATTTTGTGTCGGCATACCCAGACATTGCCAATAATGTAAAAAACTATCACATCGCTTCATATATCGGTATTACTGCCGAAAGCCTAAGTAGAATCAGGAAAGAAATTTCATCTACATAATTATTTACCAAATGTTAATTTCTAGGCATTGAGTAATCCCTACTTTTGCATTCTAAATTGTAAAACAAGAATACATGAGTATAATACAGAAATTAAATGAACGATATGCTACCAAGGCAATGAATGGCGAGGTAGTACCACAAGGGAAAATAGATAACATTCTTGAGGCTATAAGACTAGCACCTACATCCAGTGGATTACAACCTTTTGAAGTATTTGTAATTACCAATCCAGAAGTTAAATCTCAAATTAGAGAAATCGCATGGAATCAATCACAGGTGACTGATTGCTCTCATCTCATAGTATTCGCAGCGTGGGACAATTATACAGCTGATCGTATCAACTATATGTTTGATCTTACCAATGAGATCAGAGGAGTCAAAAATGAAGGCTGGGAAAACTACCGTCAAATGCTCCTAGATGGCTACCCTGCTCGTGACGCTAATGTAAATTATGAACATGCCGCTCGTCAAACATATATTGCATTGATGGCTGCAATGACACAGGCTGTATATGAAGGAGTAGATAGCACTCCAATGGAAGGTTTTGATCCAGAAGCTCTCGATAGAATACTGGGACTAAAAGAGAAAAATCTGCGAAGTACAATCATACTCCCTATCGGGTATAGAGATGCAGAAAACGATTGGTTAGTGAACTTGGTAAAAGTTCGAAAACCTATGGATCATTTGGTAACTACAATAAACTAAAAACAATGATAAAAAGACTACTCGGTATAGCTCCAAAATTAGAATCAGATGGATCCTATAGTCCGTCAAAAATTGCTTTAAAATTGGCTACTTCTGATACAACAGATTATGAAAATATAGTCTACGACAAATACAAAGGTAAGAACTCAAAAATACTTGTGATATTTACCGAACAGAAAAACATGAAAATGAAGAATGGCAAATTGTTCTCTACCGGAAACCATCCCGTAGAAGCATTATTGCCAATGCTTCATCTCAATAATGCAGGTTTTGATTTTGAAATAGCTACACCTACTGGAAAACCAGTTGTGTTCGAAATGTGGGCTTTCCCTAAAAAAGATGAACATGTAAATGCCTTATACAATGAGTTGAAGCCTAGTTTCCTCAAACCCAAAAAACTTGAAGACTTTATTACGAATTCCTTTTCAGAATCGTCTTCTTACGCAGCTGTATTTGTACCTGGAGGACATGGGGCTATGCTTGGTATTCCAGAAGACAAAAATGTAGGTAAGATATTACAATGGGCTCATGACAGTGATCTGTTTACCATAACTCTATGTCACGGGCCTGGTTCATTGCTATCTACCACATTGGACAATAAAAAGTTTCTGTATGAAGGATACAAAATGGCAGTATTCCCAGATTCTGTAGATAAGCAGACTCCTATGATTGGTTACCTTCCAGGACATATGCCATGGGGCTTAAGTGAAAAGATGGAAGACTTAGGGGTAGAACTAATGAACACCAAATCAGATGATACCGTATGTTTGGATAGAAAACTAATCACAGGCGCGAGTCCATTAGCCTCAAATAATCTAGGGAAATTAGCTGCTGAAACTTTACTAAAAGTATTGAGTTAAGATAAACTCATACAACGAAAAAAATCTCACTTTGGTTAACTCCAAAGTGAGATTAAGTTACAACCCTGCCCTAGACAAAATGAAAACTTAGCGAATTGTTTGATTACAAAAGTCTTTTATAATTTCATGCCTATACTAGATTGGATCAGCATATCATTGAATCATGAAGTTGAAGATGAATCAAAAGCATTGCGATTTGAAATGACAGCATTTGCCGCATTTGAGCTATATATTTAAAAAGCTCGGGAACCGAGGACACATATAAAAAATCGATTACCTTTTTTCAGATAACCGATTCGTAGTCTTTAGAAAATTACTTTACTTTTTTACGTAAGTTTTATTTCCGTTTGAATTGATGTAATACTTGCCACCTTGAGGACATTTATATATCATCAATCCTTTATTATCTTTACCCATAGATTTGTCAGAAGACTTATTGGTCTTGTCTTTATAAGTTTTCTTAGTCTTTGTAGATTTCTTAGATTGCGATTTCTTCGTAGTTTTTTTTAGCCTTCAAGGTGTC
>ERZ1048068.968-NODE-968-length-23741-cov-14.627924_pt1 | contig 23741 bp, 20 predicted proteins | sample MGYA00383098_ERZ1048068 | MGnify/ENA primary metagenome ERZ1048068 (study PRJEB29581, sample SAMEA5548368) | metagenome | biome: marine; feature: coastal; material: water | depth 1 m | study: Short-term variability in the microbial, nano- and picoplankton... | reverse complement strand
GCCAAACCTTCCAATGTCGACGGAAGCGGAGAGGTTCAGCCCATGAAGCTCAAAGCACCAGGCCTCAGTGGCACCGATGCCCCACTGCTCAGGGCGGTCAGCACATCGACACTTGTTGACGGTAAAATAGTGATTAAGAAGCCGACAGATAACACCGAAGCCCCTGAGTAGAAGTTGTAGTAATAGGTTAAGTATAGTTTTTACTGTTTAATAATTTTATAATTCTAATACCATCATTCAAATTAACTGGCTAAGATTTCTTAACTGACAACGAAAAGATCGCACAATCACACCTTGACTTTCTGGAGTCGCCTGTTGATTCTATAAATATGGAATTACAAGATGCTTCGAATGCTTTGACCGCTCTGTCGCAAACATCGCGCCTCGAACTATTTCGCCTGCTAGTTACATCAGGTGACGAAGGCATGCCCGCAGGCGAGATTTCAACTGCACTTGGCATCCCAAAACCAACGCTATCGTTTCACCTGAAAGAACTCAGTACGGCAGGTTTGATCGCGCCCGAGCGTCACGGGCGATCCATCACCTATAAAATAAATGTTGATGGCATCAGAAGCCTAATGGAGTTCCTCACTGAGGACTGCTGTCAGGGTCGGCCTGAGCTCTGCAACATTTCCAGCACCTCCAGCACCTCTAGCAATAGCTTACCCACGAACTTACTATGAACATTGCCATCAATGGATTTGGCCGAATTGGCCGACTTGGTTTCCGCGCTGGCTGGCGCACACCTGAATACAAAATCACATCTATCAACGAACTCCATGGCACAGCTGAGACCAGCGCCCACTTGCTTGAGTTCGATACCGTACACGGTAGGTGGGATCGTCAAATCTCACATGACCAATCTAGCATTAGCGTAGAAAACGAGAAAATCGCATTTAGCAATGCCCCGACGCCCGCAGAGATGAACCTCGAAGGAGTTGATATCGTCATCGATTCCACAGGAGCTTACCGAAGCCCCGAATTACTACAGCCCTATTTTGATGCTGGGGTGAAGAAAGTCATCGTCGCAGCACCCGTCAAAGAAGGGGCCCTCAACATCGTGATGGGATGCAACGACCACCTCTACGAACCGGATAAGCATCATCTATTGACCGCAGCATCGTGCACCACCAATTGCATCGCACCAGTGGTAAAAGTCATCCATGAGAACTTAGGTATTAAACACGGTATGATCACAACCATGCACGATGTCACCAATACTCAGGTAGTGGTCGACGCCCCACACAAAGACCTGAGGCGTGCGCGCTCATGCCTAAACTCTCTCATCCCCACATCTACTGGGTCAGCAACCGCCATCACGATGATCTACCCTGAGCTGAAAGGCAAATTAGACGGAGTCGCCGTTCGGCTGCCTCTCCTCAACGCCTCCCTGACTGACTGTGTCTTCGAGCTCCCTAATCCTACGACCGTGGCAGAGGTCAACGCTCTCTTGAAAGCCGCTTCTGAAGGGCCACTTAAAGGTATTCTCGGCTATGAAGAGCGACCGCTAGTCTCAACAGACTACACCAACGACACACGCTCTGGTATCGTTGATGCCCCCTCGACCATGGTAACAAATGGCACCCAACTCAAGCTACTCGTCTGGTATGATAACGAAGTAGGCTATGCTACCCGTATGATGGAACTCGCAGCTAAGGTAGCCACAACTCTGTAACGGTAAGCCCGGTGCTAGACTGATTGCATGAACACCAAAAGCTACGCCATCGTTACAGCTTCCTATTGGGGGTTTACCCTTACGGATGGAGCTTTGCGAATGCTGGTATTGCTTTATTTTCACAAGCTTGGCTACTCGCCGCTGAATCTAGCCTTCCTCTTCCTGCTCTATGAGTTTTGCGGAGTTCTCACTAATCTCTTAGGTGGCTGGATCGGCTCACGGGTTGGCTTGAAAGCAACTCTCTACGCAGGGCTGTCAGTTCAAGTCTTCGCTCTAATGATGCTCTCCTGGCTCAATCCAAACTGGGCCATGAGCTTGTCCGTTTGCTATGTAATGGTGTCTCAGGCACTCTCAGGAATCGCCAAGGACCTCACCAAGATGAGCTCTAAAAGTGCCGTGAAGCTACTTGTAAATGAAGGTGATGGCGCATTATTCAAATGGGTTGCCATCCTCACTGGCTCCAAAAATGCCCTCAAGGGAATTGGCTTTCTACTCGGCGGGGTATTGCTCACATGGCTTGGATTCAGCTACTCGCTCTGGTTGATGGCGGCTTGCCTGGCTCTGGTATTGTTATCCGCCTTGCTGGTCCTGGATCAGGACATGGGAAAAAGCAAAAAGAAGGTCAAGTTCACCCAGCTCTTTTCCAAGTCACAGGAAATCAATCGGCTTTCAACAGCTCGCTTCTTTTTATTTGCATCACGTGATGTGTGGTTTGTGGTAGCCCTTCCCGTATTCCTTAAGTCTCAACTCAGCTGGAGTTTCAACCAAGTCGGGACCTTTATGGCAGCCTGGGTAGTCGGTTACGGCATCGTCCAAGCCATCGCCCCTCGTTTGATTCAGCACAAAAAAATGGGACAAAGTGCCGCTCGCTGGGTAGGCATACTCGCAATCGTGACTGCGGCTCTCAGTTTATCGATCACGCTCAATTTCCACCCGCTTATTTCCATCTTTTTAGGACTTGGCATTTTCGGCATTATTTTCGCCATAAACTCAGCCATTCATTCCTACCTCATTCTTGCATATACCTCAGGTGATCAAGTGGCACTCAACGTCGGCTTTTATTACATGGCAAATGCCTGGGGGCGACTTATTGGCACTCTCCTCTCAGGTCTCGTATTCATCTACGGCGGCTTGGCAGCCTGCCTATGGACGAGCGCTATCATGCTAATCGCCGCTTTTGTGGTTACCCTACCGCTAAAATTCAGGAGCTGAACTAAACGTGAGCTCCTGCCCTGTGATTGGGTGAGCAAAGCTAAGCTCACATGCGTGAAGCTTTAACTGCCCTGGGCCAGTGCCACGACCATAAAACGGATCTCCAACAATAGGAATTCCAAGACCTTTTTCATGATAGGCATGAAGACGAAGCTGGTGCGTTCGCCCGGTAATAGGGGTGAATTCAATACGTGTTGTTTGCCCCTCGACAGCTAGTTTTCGCCAGTGGGTAATGCCCATTTTCCCATGTACTTCATCATAGATTTGAATGGGGCGGTTGTCTACGTCGAGGCGAAATGGCAATTCAATAACCCCATCCTCCTGCTCCAACACACCATCCAGAAGCGCTAGGTATTTTTTTCGGGTTTGTCGCTCATGAAATTGCCTCGATAAGTTGCGATGTGCATCAGCACTCAATGCCACCACCATTAAGCCAGAGGTGTCCATGTCCAGTCGGTGCACGGCAGGCTGCTTGATACAGCCCGGAAACAATCGCCTGACACGATCGGCAACGCTGTCTATCTTGTCAGGGCCACGCCCCGGTACTGCCAACATACCACTGAGCTTGTTAACCACCACAAAGTCGGGATCAGTGTGCAGAATATCTAAGAGTTGTTCAGAATCCATCGCTTGAAAGAATCAGTGACCGAGCTAGCGCCATGTGTCAAGGCCCACACATAGCACACATAGCACACATAGCGCGCATGGCGCACATGGCACAGATCGTGATTGCCCGCCAGCGCATTCACAAGGCATGCTACAGCTATGAACGAAGCCATGCTGCAAGATGCTTACCGCAGATTTGATGCCGCCAACGCAGAGGATCCCAATACCGTAGAGGTCGATGGCCAAGCGCAACCAAAAGAGCTTGTCTTTGCACGGCGTCTCAGTGCTGCGGTTTCGGCCCTGAATCCAGATGCCTCAACCGCACTGAAGCTAGCTGCCCGTTGCCAACATATTAGGCGCTGGAAAATGCCGCGCTCAACTCAGCCAATGGGGCGAACCGGCTACCTAAAATGGCGCACGTTATTGAAAAAATTCCACGCGGAGCAATCAGCAGAAATACTTGCAGCCGCTGGATACAATAGTGATCTTATCGAGCGAGTTCAGGAGCTCAACTTGAAGAAAAACCTGAAAACAGATAAAGACTGCCAAACCCTGGAAGACGGGCTCTGCCTGGTATTTCTGGAATATCAGTTTGATGCTCTCATTGCAGATACTGAACAAGAAAAACTACTCGGTATCGTCCGTAAAACATGGGCAAAAATGAGCTCTCACGGCCAACAAGCTACCAGCAATATTGCGTTCTCTGAGAAGGGAACACGTATTCTGCAACAGGCCTTGTCTCAGTAAACCCAGCTACGAGATCAGCTATGACTCTAAAGACTCGACTTTTACCCACAATTACACTACCCAATTTCCGTGAGTAATACCGAACCATCACTCAAGAAGAGCCCTGATTTAGAAGTGAAAGATGCACAGCTCATCTTTAATTCTGTCTGGGAAACACTCGAAGCCGAACGCGGACGAGAAAAAATGCGCTTTCCTAAGGAGCTAATCCTTCTCGGCGGTGCGCCTGGCTCTGGTAAGGGCACCAATACCGCATATATCTGCAAGGTTCGTGATATTTCAGCAGAACCCATTGTTGTCAGCGCTCTACTCGACACCCCAGAAATGCAGGCACTCAAGGCAGAGGGGCATATGGTAGGAGACCGAGAGGTGGTCGATATCTTATTCCGTAAAATGCTCGATTCTGAGTATCGTGAAGGCGTTGTGCTCGATGGATTCCCGCGAACAACCGTGCAGGTGGAATGCATCAAGAGACTCTATGACAAGATGGTTACCCTGAGAAGAGAGTTTGAAAGCACCCCACTCAAGGTGCATTTCAAGCAGCCCATTTATCACATTATGGTTCTTTTTGTCGATGAGGCGGAGAGTATTGCACGCCAACTCAAGCGTGGCCGTGAAATCATCGCACACAACGAGGAAGTAAAGCGCACTGGCAGTGGTATTATTTTAGAAGAGCGCCCCACAGATACCAGTGAGGATCTGGCGCGCAACCGCTACCGCACCTTCAAGGAGCAGACCTATGATGCCCTGCTCTCGCTCAAGCAAATATTCCACTATCACTTTATCAACGCCCAGCTTCCGCTGGATGCAGTGCAGGGTAATATCCTACACGAATTGGAGTATCAAAGCTCTCTTGAGCTCGACCCCCGCACCTACGACGTCTTGCGCGTGCTACCCGAGGCTGCCGACATCACCAACCATGCCCGCCGTGATTTGGTATACCGTCTCGACCGATACAACCTGGAGCACCCGGAGCTGTTCCATGATGTCGTTGAGATGATAGATACAAAAATCATGTCGATTATCAAGCCTCATGCCATTTCTGGCAGGGCTCATGTCAACACTGAGGACTCGTTACTTTCGAAGCCCAAGGCTCTTGCAATGTTGATCGATGTATTTTCAGAGCGTGGATTCTTTGCCTCTGTCGATATTCATTTGATGGAAATACCCAACCGGGTTGATCTCAACACAGGTAAGATCGAATGCCGCGAGAAGAAAGTGTTCCGAATTACCGTGCACTTCAAAGGGTCAGAAATCCGAAGAGGTTAAAATTGGCGCTCTACCACCAGTTCACAAAAATAGCGCTGAGAAGCCACCACCTTCATTTCGGTGTCGCCAGTTGAAGAAAATTAGTGATCAAGCACCTTGAGCTCGATCTTACGAAACTGTATCGGACAGCTATTGGCTTGCAGTGATATTGTGCCGCTGTCGAGTAAGCTACCATCACGGCGGCTAGGTTTTTTATATTCGGCAATTAACAGCCCTCCTGATTTATGCCGAATTACTCTACCACCATGCACCTCAACAATTGATGTTATCCATTGATCAGCTTCCTGTTGCTTGCCCTCTAGTTGGGACGCATCCGCCTTTGTGTTGAGACTCAAATTGTCGGCGCCGCCCTCACCTTGCTCACCATCAATACCACTATATTCATCGAGCAGTCTTGCTTCCACTGAAACTGGACGCCTCTGCCCCTTGTTCATCGTCTCTGCACTTTGCCCATGAAGCATCAAGCCACAAGTCTGCACGGAAGACTCAACCAGCGTGCTCGATCGCGCTCCAAGAAATCGGTATTCTACTCTCAAAACATAGTGCGAAAACTCATCCTTATAGAACAAATAGCCAATATTATCTCCAAAGCCTTGTTTGTAGTTGTCGTAACAAATCGTCAAGAAACCATCTCTAACAACAAAAGTATTTCTGAAATTTACCCCTAAATCATAACCTACAAACTTTGGTGTCCAGCCGTGAATATTTTCGCCATCAAAAAGCTGTATCCATACCCCCTCCGCTTCCCCCTCCGCTTCCCCCTCAGCCCTCAACTCGCCATCACCCGCAGCATCACCCGCAGCACCACCTGTGGCACCACCCGTGACATGCTCTTTTTCTTCAGCGCATAAGCCCGCATATGACAAGCAGACGATGGCACAACACAATATAGTATGATGAAAATAGATTCTCATGCATAAATGATTACGCCGCTAAACGCCCGCACATTTCATCAGGACAAATCTTTTCTCACTTATTCTAGTTTGGGCCTTTGTTCACATCATGTAATTTGTAAATATTAACGTTGGCTATTAGTTGTCATCGCACCGTATACCGTTAACATCATGCTAATTTAAGATGTCCCACTTCGCAAATTCACATACTGACAAGGACCTCATCCGGCTCAGACAATTCCTCAAAGAAACCTTACACCAATCAGGGGCTCAAATTCCTGGGAACCCATCAGCAAGCAAACAGCTTCTCAATCTCGCTTGTGGCCGTGCCGATGAAACAAAAGTACTCGCAGATGTGTTTGGTCATGATGCTGAATCCATTCACCTCACAGGGATCGATATAAGAAACCGCGAAATAGGAGAAGCAAAAGAGCGCTGGAGCCGAGTCTCTGACAAAGCTAGCGCCGAATTCCTTGTCCAAGATGCGTCTCAGCTAGCCCAAATCAAAGAGCTTGATCATCAGTTTGATGTTGCGTTCATGCGCCATCAAAATTTCTGGAATGGAGATACCACGTGGACAAAAATTTATGACGAGGCCCTGCACCGCCTCGATGACGATGGGCTCCTTGTCATCACCTCTTATTTCGACCGTGAGCATCGACTAGCTCTTGATGCCATTCAAGGACTGGGTGCCGAACTCATCTGCACGGAGCGCAATCACGACTCCCGAATCATTACTGACGCGCCTAACAAATCGGTTGATCGACACATCGCTATATTTCGCAAACCTTGAAGAAAGCAATCCGTGCTAGGAATTACTTAGGTCTCCAACACATCATCCACTCCTCCCCTTCCCTCGTGGGAAAGTGATTTTTGGGGAGCCTAGCCCATTCCAAGGTAAAGCTCTTCTTAAAGTGCCTCTCGATGGTTTCAATATTAGTTTTATAGGGTGGGCCGTCACCTTCAGGGTCTTGAGCAAAAGCAAAGAAGACCCCAATCAGAGCACCTCCTGGCCTCAACAGTCGATGCGCAGCATCGACATATCTCGCCCTCTGATCCGGCGTGATTGCACAAAAACAAGTATGTTCCCAAATGACATCATACCCTTTGGCCTTAGCAAAACTTGGATCAAAAAAATCGCCCATCATATAGTTCGCTCCGGCAGCACCATTCGATGACTTTGCCCCCGCTAGCGCCAGCTCTGAAATATCCAACCCAGTCACCGTGCAACCAGCTCGTGCTATTGCAGCAACATCATGACCATAACCACAACCAGGCACCAACACCTCAGACCCAGCGGGTAATTCCCCTTTAGAGATGACCTCTAATAATGCGGGTGACGGGGCTCCTTTATCCCAAGGAGTTCGACCCTCGGAGTAGTCCTGATTCCAGTCACGTTGCTCTACTGTCATGGGCTTAGTTAAGTAGTTACCTCAGTCTATTCCAATATAAAACAAACGACAGGACCCACACAAGCCCTGCCGATTATTGTTTACGAGGCTCTGATGAGGATCTCCCGCTTGTCCTTTCTCTGGTGAAATCTATGAGCCAAGCTTAGTTTGACTAAGCACCTTACCGAGCGAAGCAACAGTGCCACCTATATCAGCAAGGTTACTTGGTAGGATCATGGTATTATTTTCCTTTGCCAGGTTACCAAACTCCTTCACATACTGCTCGGCAATTCTAAGATTCACAGCATCTGATCCACCAGGTTCATTTATCGCTAGTGCAATATTGCGTATCCCCTCCGACGTAGCACCCGCAAGCAGTGTGATTTCTTGAGCCTTGCCCTCTGCCTCATTGATTTGTCTCAGTTTTTGCGCCTCGGACTCTTTGATTACCTGCTGCTTGTGCCCCTCTGCGACATTGATCGCCGCCTCTCGCTCACCTTCTGAAAGAGCAATCTGAGAACGTCGCTCACGCTCGGCGCGCATTTGCTTTTCCAGCGCATCTTGAACCGACTTAGGCGGTGTGATGTTAGCTATTTCATAACGCGTGATTTTCAGACCCCACGGGGCACTCGCTTTATCGAGGGCGTTAATGATATTGGCATTTATGGTGTCACGCTCCTCAAAAGTTTTATCAAGCTCCAGCTTACCAATCTCGGAACGTAAGGTCGTTTGCGCCAGTTGTGCCGATGCAAAATGGTAATTTTCAATACCGTAGCTCGCTTTTTTAGCATCCAGCACTTGCATGTAAAGCACGCCATCAATTTCAATGGCGATGTTATCCTTAGTGATACACATCTGAGACGGCACATCTACTGCGACTTCCTTAAGAGAGTGCTTGTAGGCAACTCTATCTATAAAGGGTAAAAGAATGTGAAAACCTGCGCTTAGAGTGCGACTATATTTCCCGAGACGCTCAATGACAAATGCCTGGCGCTGGGGCACGATACGAGCTGTTTTTATCAACGTCACTACGACGAGGATGACGATTCCAATTGTTACAATAAATTCCATAGTATTTTTCTGTTGTTGTTTTCTGTTTTGTTAAGATTAATCACTGGCAAGGTCTCACGATAAGGTCGATTCCATCACGCTCAACTACGACGGCCAAGCTACCCTGATCGATGGGAACTTCACTGCGTGCATTCCATTCTGCACCTTTGAGCTCTACTTTTCCTGTTTGCTCAGCTCCACCAATTGATTGGAGAACGCTTACCGTCATACCGACAAACTCCTCATCAAGATTACTCTCGCCGTTTGATGAGCTGCCAACAAACCAAACCGCTACATATCGGCGCAGGACAAGCAGTAATCCCAGAGAGGCAACAGCAAAGGTGAGGCACTGCGCGGGGACAGAATCAATAAGGCCGGCCCACATGGCAATAGCAACGATCCAAGCACCTATTCCAAAAAAGATAACAACTACTCCCGGAGCAGCGAATTCGAGTAGGACGAAAATCAGCCCGGCAACAAACCAGAGCGTTTTAGTATCAATTTCTGAGAACATGGGTCATTAAAATTAGTTGAAATATGATTTCATGATATGCGAAAAAAACACACACGCCATTATAAAACAAACGAACATTTATACCGCATTATTTATTCAAAGTAAGTATCACCATGTGAATAAACAGGGGCACAACAGCAAAGAAAACGAATTGCTGTGTTGGCTTTAATCTGATGCCACGCATTACAAGGAATAAGGATCGCGTCACTGGGACCCACATCACGAACATCTCCGTCAATTTCCATCGTTCCCTTGCCCTCAAGTATGAAGTAGATCTCCTCACTTAGCTTGTGATAATGGCGCTGGGTTTCTCCACCTGCAGCAAGACTAGCTTCCGCCAGGCTCTGCTTTTCTACCGGCGCATTCGTAGCATCCAAAATACTACGAATTGTAGAACCATCGGCAGTAGTAAAGGAAATCTGGTCAGAAAGCTGGTTGACGATCATGTGGATAGGTAACAAATTATCGATGTGGATACAACTTCCGTTACTTGCCCTGCTTGTTTTCAATCCTTTGAAGTCGCCTTGCCTCCGGCTGAAGAGTGCCCATGCGAGGTAGATTATGATTGTGAAGTTTGTTGCCGCCCGATGCTTATCTTTTTCTCTGATTACAGCGCCGACGCACGCAGCCTCGATGATTGATCATGCCGGTTCGCCAACATATAGCTGGCCGAGAGGCCTGTCCTTTCCTACCTCATACAAAAAGGGCAATAGGCCCATCGGCCTCACGTTCTGCTCGTGATAATGACGATACATCTACCTACTATGTTGCCACACTAACATGTGCCCAGTCCCTATGGCTACAAGGAAAACCTGCGCAAGCTCTGCTTCAGCTCAACCACGCTCTAGGTGTCAAGCTGCCTGCCACCGATATGACCATAACTCAATGGCCACTGCCTTACCAAGCAACCATGTGGGTCCTGAGCCGCCGACACGAAATAGGCTTTATGGGCAATCCGGTTCGCCATTATCAACACCTTGCTAGTCGAATGAGTGGCCCCAATAAAGAACAGCGAACTCACCGAGCATGGATCTGTTTTCATCTCGCAGAACGCCTCCTGCCAGCTGGCGAGTTTCCGCGCGATCATCGACAAATTAAAAAAGAACACCTGGTGATCCCTAAGTGGGAGGAAACTCTGACCAAAATCGAGCAATGCGGCATTGAGGGCGAGGCTGATCTCCTACGCAAAATCTGATATATTTTACTAGCTAGTTTGAACCTGTCATTTTTCTTGTCTTCCTTCTCGACTCTTTTCATCCAATTCTTGAGTCTCCACCCATGTCTTACGAATCCACCCAATTGCTCAGTGAGTATCTTCTCATGCACTACGGCACCGATGAGAACTTAATGCCTTGGAGCTTTGGCCCCAAAGATGCGATCGGGTTCCCCGTGCGGACCATTAGCCATTTTCCAAAGGGTAACGTAGAGAAATCGCTCGATCTTGGTTGTGCCGTGGGGCGCTCAACATTTGAGCTGAGCAAAACGTCTAAGCAAGTAACGGGTATCGATTTCTCAGATAACTTCATCGCCGCAGCCGAGCAAATTCGTACTGAGGGGTCGGTTGATTACCCCATGCTCGAAACCGGAAAACAAAATAAGCCAGCAACTGCCTGCCTGCCAGAAGGCAGCCGGCCTGAAAACTGCCGCTTTCTCAGTGGTGATGCGATGAATCTTCCCGAGGACCTAGGTAGCTTCGATCGTGTTCACGCCGCAAATCTCATTTGCCGCCTCACAGAACCGGAAAAGCTACTTAGCCGATTGCCCGAACTTGTGAATCCTGGTGGCGAACTGGTTCTTGCCACTCCCTGCACATGGCTTGACGCCTATACTCCAACTACCCACCAACCTGCTGGCGACACCTTGGAATGGCTCAAAGATCAGCTCAAACCGGCTTTTAAGCTGGAAAAACAGTCTGATGAACCCTTTTTAATCCGTGAAACAGCCAGAAAGTTCCAATGGACAGTTTCTCTTGTGACCTGTTGGAAACGTTGTTTTTGAAGGCTTGCAAAGGCTTTGACGACCCCTGGCTGACTCTGATTACCTGCCTACATACACAGCCGAAGCTTGACTTCCGTTGTAGTCTAGTTTAAGTGCATTTATCCTTTTTCTGAAGCAACAGCAGCTGTTGCTTCTCACTCAACCAAACAAGCTAATTCCTCAAGGCGACCCCTACAGGCGACCCCCAAAGGCAAACGGCACTTCATTTACCCATATGTTCAACAAAATTCCTTTTTCTCGCGTCAACTGGATCACGAGTATTTTCCTCATTGGTACTGCGCTCCTTGCCGTTACCGCTGTCCCTATTTACCTGTGGCACTTCGGAATCGACTGGTTCCAATTCGGCATGTTTTTCTTTTACACCGTGATTACCATCATGAGCATCACGCTCGGTTATCATCGCCTGTATTCCCACCTTTCCTTCAAGGCAAAATGGCCGGTCAAACTAGTCACGCTGCTCTTTGGTGCATGCGCCTTTGAAAACTCATGTTTTGATTGGACTGCCGACCACCGCAAGCATCACAAGCATGTTGACCACGATGATGATCCTTATGACATTTCGAAAGGATTCATGTGGGCTCACATCGGATGGCTTATCTTCAAAATGAGACCTGAGGAGCCTGTCAACAACGTCAATGACCTTAGACGCGACAAACTCTGCATGTGGCAACACAAATACGTCCACTGGATTGGTTTCGTCTTAGGTGCTGTTGTTCCCACCGCTCTTGCCTACATGGTTCAGCCCACTTGGCACTATGCTCTCGGTGGCTTCTTGCTCTCCGGCATCCTGCGTATCGTCATCGTTCAGCACTGCACCTTCTTCATCAACTCACTCTGTCACACCATCGGCAAACGCCCCTACAATACAGAAAACTCTGCACGAGATTCAGCAATCATGGCCGTCTTCACCTGTGGCGAAGGTTACCACAATTACCACCACGCGTTCCAGCACGACTACCGCAATGGTGTCAAGCCATGGCAATTTGATCCCACCAAGTGGATGATTTGGACACTTTCAAAGCTTGGCCTTACCAGCGGCTTGCGCCGTGTATCAGACGAGAAAATCCTTCTTGCAGAAATGCGTGAGGCATGTCGTCAAGCAGACCGGGTTAAAGCGATTGAAACAGACGCGGCTCTGTGCGAAAAGGCCATGGAAGTGTTTCACAACTTTTCTCAACGCCTCACCGATAGCTACGCCGAACTCGAGGAAGCTATTTCGGGCAAGGTAACAGTCTCGAAACAAGCGATGGCCCAGTGGCAAAAAGAAACACGCGAATTTGTGCGTCACGTATCCGTGATCAACCGTCAGCTTCCAAAACCTGCGTAGTTACCACGTAAGTCATCAATATTCAACCACCGGGCCCGCACACATGTGTGGGCCTGTTTGTTGTATGATATTTACTTATCCGCATTACCCATGCTACTCAATCAGACCGCTCACCAGCTGAATGAATTTTAATAGCATTGCTCATTTTATCCATTGCCAGCTTATCGATACCTGCCTAAGGATCATGTGAGCCCGCACCACTTTTTATTGATTATGAAAACGATCCGTCACCTTATTTTACTGCCATGCCTAGCTCTATTCAGTGTCTCATGTGCAAAACAAGTCAGCCAAGAGCCAGAGCCTGTCGAAGAAGCTCCTAAAAAAGTAAGCAAGAGCATCACTAAGCCCAGGGCATCGAAAGCATCCGTGGCCGCGGCAACGAATCTATTCCGCACCCCGTCGGATGATCTTGCTCTTCCTACTGATGCGCAGATAGCAGATGGCGAACAAACAGATGCTGTGGAGACTGTAACTCAGCCTGACCCGTCTGCACCAAGCATATCCATCAAACCTCCGGCAAATTCCTCTCCCGTCGAAAAACCCTAAGTAAAGGACCCCTCCTTGCTCGGTTGCCATGCGCAAACCTAAAAAATTCAACCCTCATCCGTTTGATTACCATGAGGAACTCGAACTCGATATCTCATCCTTGAGCAACCTAGGTGTCGGCATCGCCCGTGTTCAGCTAGATTCATCCACTAAGAATAGCGATGCCGATCAACCACAAGGCTGGGTCGTCTTTGTTCCGCATACCCTTCCAGGTGAGAAAGTGCGTGCCCGCATCTTCCGCAACGACAAGTCCCATAGCCAAGCCGATCTTGTCGAAGTAATCGACCCTTCCCCAGATAGGCTAGAGCCTAAGTGCACACTCTTTGGCAAATGCGGTGGTTGCCAGTACCAGCACCTCTCCTACGAAAAACAACTTGCCTGGAAAACACGCCAAGTAGAGGAACTGCTCGCACACATGGCAGGCGTGGCGACCGATGTCTCACCAGCGATCCCATCCCCGAAACAATGGGGCTACCGCTCAAAAATCACACCACACTTTAAGCGGCCACGAGATGGCAAAATCGGCGATATTGGCTTCCTACTTGCAGGGCAGCGGTCTCACCTCGTCGATGTTCCGCACTGTCCCATTGCCATGGACGAAATCAATGATGCTATGCCACGTATTCGCGAAGAGACACGCGCCAACGCCAAGGCATACAAGAAAGACGCGACCCTCCTGCTTCGAGCCACCGAAGGACGTGTTGAAACCAACCACCGCAACCCAATTTCTGAGACAGTTGCTACCGATGCTGGTGATATCACCTTCCATTTTCTAGCTGGCGACTTTTTTCAAAACAATCCATTCATCTTACCAGCATTCACAGGCTACGTTGCCCAACAAGCATCATCCTGTGGTGCTAACTATCTAGTCGACGCCTATTGCGGATCCGGCCTCTTCGCACTGAGCCTTGCCCACAAGTTCAAACAAGTCGCTGGGGTAGAAGTGAGCGAAACCGCCGCAGATTGGGCGCGCCGCAACGCAGAGCTCAACAAGATCGATAATACTACCTTTCTAGCCTCCAGTGCTGAGGCTATTTTTGCAGATATTACCTTTCCCGCTGAGCAAACTGCGGTGGTCATTGATCCGCCACGCAAAGGCTGCAATCAGGAATTCCTCGAACAGCTATTTGCATTCAGCCCACGCAAAGTAGTGTATATTTCCTGTAACCCGGCCACTCAAATGCGCGACCTTACTGAGTTTCTCTCAGCTGGCTACAAGCTCACCGCGGTGCAGCCTTTCGATCTATTTCCACAGACCAGACACCTTGAATGCGTAATCGTACTGGAAAAATAAATAAGGAGTGGAGCAAGATCCTTACTCACACACCCGAAAAGTAATCGCAGAACTGGCACCACTCGCGCCGCGCTTGCGAGAGTGCTATGGGTGAAAATCTCACCTTCGTTCCCGGCCTAGCCTGGGCTAGTTGCGGCAAATCTACTCGTGCCACCACACCCAGCTTTGGATATCCTCCCAGAGTTTGTCGATCATTGAGTAGCACAATCGGCTGTCCATCGCTAGGAACTTGAATTGAACCCAATGCAATTCCTTCAGAAATAATTCCCTCATTCGGGGAATCAATTCGCTCCCCCTTCAACCTCGCCCCCATTCGATTCGAGTCAGTGCTGAGCTCATATTCCGATTGGTAAAAAACCTCTAATGCCTGTGGGCTAAAATCACGAGCTTGGTAAGACTCAATAGCCCGCAGTGTGATCGTCTCTGGATAACTGGGTAGGTATCTAGGTGGCACGTGAGCGTCTATATGAACATGATGAGATGCAGCTGGCAATAAGTCCCCATCTACAATTGCTGAGCCCAAACCATTTCGAACAACCGTAGAACAACTCCCCATCATCGACTCGGTCTGCACACCTCCCTTGATGCCAAGGTAGGCTCGCATCCCCTTACGAGCAGGCTGCAGCTTGAGAGTCTGACCACGCTTGATGACAAAACTGCGCCAATTTCCGATCAATTCACTATCAAGCTCTGCTTGCAGATCTGCCCCACCAAGAGCCAGCACAAGATCGCACTCGGCTCGGAAGCTGGCCATCCCCACCGTTATTTCTATGGTTGCGTCACTCGCCAAATTATTCAGCAAGCGATTCACCCAGCAATGCGCTTGTAAATCCATCGGACCTCCTTGGCTCAATCCATGCCCAGCATACCCGTAGCGTCCAAGGTCCTGTATTGTGCTATGCACACCTGCTCGGATCACTCTCAAGCCTTGTGCCTCAGAAGTGTCTTCAAACATGCCCCATCCTCTCTGTATATTCCTCTAACTTAATGGACACAAAACGAACCTTATCACCAATTTCAAAGGGACTCGCAGGGTCTTCACCGGGACAATACAAGGGCACTGGGCAGCGACCTATCAACTGCCAACCACCTGGACTATCTGCTGGGTAAACAGCCGTTTGCCTACCAGCAATACCCACGCTGCCAGATGCAACAAAAGCACGAGGACTGGCATGCCTAGGCAAGGCGATACGCGGATCTACATCCGCGAGAAAAGCAAAACCTGGAGCAAAACCAATAGCACACACTGAATAATCTCTTCCTGTATGAATTTCGACAACCTCGGCAATCGTTAAGCCACTAGCACATGCTACCGCCTCCAAATCAGGAGCCACATCTGAATGGTAACATACCGGCAGTTCAATAAGTTTGCCATGATCAGAGCCCACAATCGCACCTGATTGTATGGTCTCCACAATACGATTCGCGAATCCCTCTAGCTCAACATGGGGTGAATCAAGCTGAACCAGAATTGAAGTATATGATGGAGTGACTTCACACACCTCTGCATACTTAGACTTAATCAATGCCGCCCAGTAGCCAATCAGCGGCGCCTGCTCAACGTCAAGATTCTTAGCCATGTAAAACATAAGACTAGTCTCGTTGACTGGGGCCCATTTCACATCCAGCCGTTTCATAAACGAAGCGCTATATGAATTTGCTTGGCGGCTTCCACCGCAGCCGGATTGTCCCCATGCACACAGATGCTATCCGCTGTCATTGTGATCTTTTCTCCGCACGAACTGGTAATATAACCTTCGCGTTTCAGCTCTAATACCTGGCCTAGCATTGCGCCAGTATCACTAAAAACAGCCCCTTGCGCAGACCGCTCCATAAGTGTGCCATGCGCCGTATAGGCTCGGTCAGCAAAAGCCTCAAAGAGTAATGCGACTCCATACTTCATCGCCAAGTCACGATCTGACTGATCGTCCTCACGCGCCATGATCATCAAGGCTGTTGAATGAGACATCTGCGCTGTTGCTATCAGTATCGCCTCATACACCTCACGACGATTCATCATATCGTGGTAAAGCGCGCCATGCGGCTTGATATACATCACACGTGTTCCAAAATGCTTACAGACATTCTCAAGCTGATCGACCTGCTCAACTATTAAACTAGTTATCTCCCTCGCCGACAAATCCATCGACTTTCTACCTAAGCCAACCCGATCGGGATATCCCGGATGAGCCCCCACAGCTATACCATAGCTCACCGCAAGCTCAACCGCCTTAGTCATCTCCTCATGACCACCTGCATGAGCTCCACAAGCAACGTTTGCCATGTCAATCCATTGGAACAATGACTCGTCATTACATGTCCCCTCACCGACATCTGCATTCAACTTCATCGCAATCAATATGTCGTAAATGGGAACTGCTATGAAGCCTTGTTTTGCATAACTGCATTTAGATTAAGATTCCCTTAAAAAATACGGGTAAAAAGTTAAGCAATAAATTTGAAATAAGCCCCAATCACTAATCAAATAATGCTGACAGTCAAAAGCATCATACTTTATTTTTAAGGCTGAAAGCGTGCGATTACATACAACAGAGAACCTCATCATTGAACAACACATGCTAATTGTAAGCGTCAATTAACCTACTGTTTAAAAAAGCTCTTTCCTACATTATCGCTCCGTCTAAACATGGAGATAACAATCAGTTGTATTTATGTCATTGTCGACCGCGCCCATCACTCTAAAAAATATTTTTTGGTCATTTTTATTCAGCGCTCTTGTTTTTTGTTTTGCGTTGGAGTCTGGCGCCGCAATTAACTTCACATTTAGTGGATTACAGGGAGAGTCACTAAACAATCCGACATCTTTGCAATTTGGTCCAGATGGTCGTCTGTATGTCTCCCAACAAGACGGGACTATTTTTGCTTATACCATCAACAGGCAAAGCTCTAATAACTATGTCGTAACCAATGTAGAGACAATCCTCTTGGTTAAATATATGCTAAATCACGATGACGATGGCGCTGTGAATACCAGCCTTGGGAAGCGGCAGGTTACAGGAATCCTGCTTTCAGGAACGGCTCAACAACCAATACTATATGTGTCCTCTAGCGACCCTCGAGAGGGAGGGCCCAGCGGTGACACAAACTTAGACACAAACTCAGGAGTTCTTTCTCGCTTAACTTGGAACGGTAACGGTTGGGATAAAATAGATTTAGTTCGTGGGCTTCCGCGCTCAGAGGAAAACCATTCGGTTAATGGGATGCAGTTGGATAAGTCAACCAACACACTCTACTTGGCAGTTGGGGGCAGCACCAACGCGGGCTCCCCTTCGCAAAATTTTGCATCGTTAACCGAGTATGCTTACTCGTGTGCGATCCTCTCCATCGATTTAGACACAATTGATGCCATGCCGACACAATCTGATTCCGGTCTGTCCGCTCTTTATAAATATGATCTGCCTACACTTGATGATCCAGATCGCGCTAACTCATCGGGTAATGAAGATATCAATGATCCTTGGGGAGGTAATGATGGGCTCAATCAAGCCAAGCTTGTTGTTGGCGGTCCCGTGCAAATTTATGCCTCCGGGTTTCGTAATGCCTATGACCTTCTGATCACGCGTTTACCTGGTAAAGAAGGACGGATGTATACCGTAGATAATGGACCCAATGGAGGCTGGGGTGGACACCCTATTGGCGAAGGCCCCCCCGTGAATGAGGTGTCCAGCGCCACCAACCAATACCTCACGGGAGAACCAGGATCGACTGGCCCTGGCACAGGTGGAGATGCTAAAGTAAACAACCAAGATAATCTTCACTTCGTCACGGAGAGTTATTACGGCGGTCACCCTACGCCCATTCGAGCGAACCCAACGGGAGCCGGATTGTATACCAATGACACCAACGACGCGTCACAAGGAATATGGCGAACACAAGCTGAAGACCTTCCTATTGATTGGCCTCCTGTACCGCCAAGCATGACAAACCCAATTGAAGGCGATTACCTGCAGCCAGGAGTGGATGACAATGCTCTAGCTACTTTTGGATCATCTACCAATGGCATGGCCGAATACACAGCTTCAAATTTTGACGGTGAACTTCAAGGAGATCTCATACTGGCAAGTTTCAGCGGTAATTTGGAACGCATTCAGCTGAATTCTGCAGGTACTGAAGCAACGAATGTATCGACCTTTGCCAGCAACTTCGGTTCCCTTCCCCTAGACGTGGTCGCTCAGGGAGACAACGATCCCTTTCCCGGAACGATTTGGGCGGCAACCTATGGAAGTAATAACATCTCCATTTTTGAACCTATCGACTATGAAGGCGGCAACGATTTTGCCTGCAACGGTGTTTATGATTTTAATATCGATGAAGATGGAGATGGCTATTCCAATGCAGAGGAAATTGATAATGGCAACAATCCTTGCTCGGCGTCGGATGTGCCCGCTGATTTTGACCGCGACATTATATCAAACCTTTTCGACCCAGATGACGATAATGATGGCATACTAGATACTCAAGACCCGTATCCACAAGACAAGTATAATGGCCGCTCGACATCGATACCACTCGATTACCCGATGCTCAATGGAGATCCTGGAATAGGATTTTATGGATTAGGTTTCACCGGTTTAATGAGCAATGGAAGTGATGATTATTTGGCCCTACTTAATGATGAATTACTCATCCCTGGTGGAACTGCGGGCGTATTAACCATTGATGGTGTGTCTCAAACTAGTGCTTTCGAAGGTCAAAATAATCAGGAAAATGCACTACAATTCGGAATTGATGTCAATTCTACCTCCGGCGCATTCTTAATACATGTACGCATGCCTGGCGATGTATTCGGGAGCATCATACCCACAGATGGACGCTCGATAGGGGCATATATCGGCACTGGGGATCAGGATAATTATTTGATGTTTGCAGCAGTGGCTACTAGCAGCGGTCCAGCACTGACCTTAGTGCATGAAAATAATGCTATCGCTGAAACCCTCACCCCCTTGCCTAACATCACCAGCCTCACTGAGCTGGTCAACCTCAACCTCTTTTTCCTGGTGAATCCCGGGCTCGGTAATGTGCAGCCACAATACAGCATAGATGGCGGTGCTTTGACCAATCTAGGCACCCCCGTTCCCCTGTCAGGCAGCTTACTCAGTGCTCTGCAAGGCCCCGAAGCTTTGGCTGTTGGCGTAATTGCCAGTGCCACTAATGACGACAGGGATTTCACTGCACAATGGGACTTCATCAATATCACTCCTATAGCCACGGATGCCCCAGGCGATTGGGCCGATCTTGCCCCTGCTGAAGCCGCTCCACCAAGTTGTGCCTGCCACGAAAACGCCTACGTAAAAGCGGGCAATAAATATTATCTGATAGGAGGCCGTGGAGATGGGCGTTCAGTCAAAATATACGATCCATCAGCCAATACCTGGACCTCTGGAGCTTCATTACCAACTCAGATGCACCACTTTCAAGCCGTTGAATTAGATGGCTTGATTTATGTTATAGGTGCATGGACTGGAGTGTTCCCTAATGAGCAAAACCTCAGTAATATTTACATCTATAATCCAGTAAGCGATTCTTGGCGAGCTGGCCCACCGATCCCTGATAGTCGCAACAGGGGGTCTGCGGGGGCTATCGCTTACAATGGAAAAATCTACGTCGTTGCTGGTAATGATGGGGGTCACAACACAGGGGCAACTCTGGTTTCATGGTTTGATGAGTTTGATCCTGCTACGGGCACATGGACTCAGCTTAGCGATGCTCCCCGTGGACGTGACCACTTCCAAGTAGCCATTATTAATGACAAAATGTACGCTGCGGGAGGCCGCGATTCCAGTAGCTCCGATATGTTTGGTTCCGTAATTGGCAAGGTTGACGTTTATGATTTTAACTCCAATTCTTGGAGCACCCTATCTGAAGACATCCCTACCAAGCGCGCAGGAACTGCGGCAGTCACCTACAATGGCGAATTCATTGTCATTGGAGGAGAGAGTAGTCAGGCCGAGGCGCATAATGAGGTCGAGGCCCTCAACCCGCAGACCAATACATGGCGCTCACTGGCACCATTGAATCAAGGAAGACACGGAACGCAGGCCATCGTCGATAATGGCGCTATTTACATGCCTGCAGGCTCCAAAACACAAGGTTCTAACGAAATTGATTCAAACGCAACCTACTTTCAAGAAATTTATCAATTACATGGTTTACTTGCATCTGATGAAAACCCTCTGACTCCAGGTGTGCTCACTCCTTCTTCCTCCTCTCTGATCTTTAGTACAATTCAAGGCTTACTTCCGCAGACAACTAATATTATTCTGAGCAACACGGGGGGAGATCAGGCCATCACAGTAAACGGCATTACCAAATCTGGATACGCTGGCATTGGCCTGAATTTCAACCAAGCCTTCCCTGTGATTATTCCTCCTAACCAAACGATAGTGTTTCAGGTCACTTTTGATTCTAATCTACCCGGTGAAAAGACAGGTGACATATATGTGCAACATGAGGGGGAAAATCAAAACCTTACCATACCTATCAACGGCGGAGGAAGTAACCTTCCTCTCCTCCTCTACCGTGTCAATGCTGGCGGCATCGCTTTAGCTGGATCTGATGGCCTCAATTGGAGTACGGATACAAAAAGCGAACCTTCCATCTATGTCAACAGCTCACAAACCAATGACACTTATTCTGTGAGCAATCCGATAACAGCTGGGCCATCTGTGCCAAGTGACGTGCCCTTAGCCCTTTTCCAAAGTGAGCGCTGGGACAGTTTCTATTCCTATTCCAGTTCTGAAATGCAGTGGAACTTCCCAGTGAGTAACGGTAATTATGAGGTGCGCCTCTACTTTGCTGAAACCTATACAGGTGCGGGGACTCCTGGCAAACGTGTCTTTGATATTATCATCGAAGATATACTCGCACTCGACAATTACGATGTCGTGGCAGACGCTGGCGATCTGTTTGTCGGTGTGATGCAGAGCTTCGAGGTCGAGGTCAGCGATGAGTCAATCACCATCGAGCTTCTGCATGTCACTCAAAACCCAGCCATTAAAGGCATTGAGATCATTGACCTTAACGACGGCGTTGGAGGCCCCGTGAACAACGTTCCCGTCATCACCTCCATTTCAGATCAGCTCAGCAACGTGTTAGATAATGTTAGCCTACAAGCACAGGCCACGGACGTCGATTCAGATGACACCCTCAGCTACAGCGCCACCGGCTTGCCCTCAGGCCTATCTATCACCCCTTCTTCAGGACTCATCTCGGGAACCATAGCAAGTGATGCTAATGACAGCAGCCCCTATATGGTCACTATCACCGTCACCGATGACGGCAACCCACAAGAAAGTGCTGACATTTCTTTTTATTGGAATGTCGAGGCTACCAATCAGCAGAGCCAAGTCCTCTACCGAGTAAATACGGGTGGCAATCTTTTACCTTCCATCGACGCAGAACCGGTCAACTGGAGTGCGGATACAAAAAGCGAACCTTCCACCTACGTCAACAGCTCACAAACCAATGACACTTATTCTGTGAGCAATCCGATAACCGCTGGGCCATCTGTGCCGAGCGGCGTTCCCTTAGCCCTTTTCCAAAGTGAGCGCTGGGACAGTTTCTATTCCTATTCTAGTTCTGAAATGCAGTGGAACTTCCCGGTAAGTAACGGTAATTATGAGGTGCGCCTCTACTTTGCCGAAACCTATACAGGTGCGGGGGCTCCTGGCAAACGTGTCTTTGATGTTGTCATCGAAGACATACTCGTATTGGACAATTACGATATAGTTGCCGATGCGGGGGCTATGTTTGTCGGTGTGATGCAGAGCTTCGAAGTCGAGGTCAGTGATGATGCACTTACGATCGAGCTCTTACATGTTACTCAAAACCCTGCCATTAAAGGCATTGAGATCATTGACCTTAACGACGGCGTTGGAGGCCCCGTGAACAACGCTCCCGTCATCACCTCTATTTCAGATCAGTTCAGCAACGTGTTAGATAGTGTTAGCCTGCAAGCACAGGCCACGGACGTCGATTCAGATGACACCCTCAGCTTCAGTGCATCGGGTCTCCCATCGGGCTTATCTATCACCTCTTCCGGACTCATCTCTGGAGCCATATCAAGCGATACTAATAACAGCAGTCCCTACATGGTCACTATCACCGTCACTGATGATGGTGACCCACAAGAAAGTGACAGCACCTCGTTTAACTGGACGGTGAATGTCGAGCCTCCTGTCAACAGTAACCCTATCATCGCTCTCATCGATGATCAAAATGGTACAGCGGGTGATATGATTAGCCTACAAGTAATAGCTTCAGATATTAACGTAATCGATACCTTAACTTACAGTATATCGGGACAACCACCGGGCTTAGCTATCTCTCCCTCTTCGGGCGTGATCTCAGGCATACTCTCAAATGATGCTGACATTGGTAGCCCTTATCAAGTGATTGTTACCGTTACTGACGATGGCAACCCACAGGGAAGCGCGAGCGATTCATTCGCATGGACAGTAGATACCTTACCCACTGTAAACAATCCGCCCGTGATTACTTCCATTGGAGATCAAACTGATCAGGCTGAGGATCTCACCAGCTTGCAAGTAATGGCCTTTGATAGCGACCTGGGTGACACCCTCAGCTACAGCGCCACTGGCTTGCCCTCAGGCTTATCTATCACCCCTTCTTCAGGACTCATCTCGGGAACCATAGCAAGTGATGCTAATGACAGCAGCCCCTATATGGTCACTATCACCGTCACCGATGACGGCAACCCACAAGAAAGTGCTGACATTTCTTTTTATTGGAATGTTGAGGCTACCAATCAGCAGAGCCAAGTCCTCTACCGAGTAAATACGGGTGGTAATCTTTTGCCTTCCATTGACGCAGAACCGGTCAACTGGAGTGCGGATACAAAAAGCGAACCTTCCATCTATGTCAACAGCTCACAAACCAATGACACTTATTCTGTGAGCAATCCGATAACAGCTGGGCCATCTGTGCCAAGTGACGTGCCCTTAGCCCTTTTCCAAAGTGAGCGCTGGGACAGTTTCTATTCCTATTCCAGTTCTGAAATGCAGTGGAACTTCCCAGTGAGTGACGGCAACTATGAGGTGCGCCTCTACTTTGCCGAAACCTATACAGGTGCGGGGACTCCTGGCAAACGTGTCTTTGATGTTTTCATCGAAGACATACTCGTATTAGACAATTACGATATAGTTGCCGATGCGGGGGCTATGTTTGTCGGTGTGATGCAGA
>ERZ1048068.966-NODE-966-length-23773-cov-4.485075_pt1 | contig 23773 bp, 24 predicted proteins | sample MGYA00383098_ERZ1048068 | MGnify/ENA primary metagenome ERZ1048068 (study PRJEB29581, sample SAMEA5548368) | metagenome | biome: marine; feature: coastal; material: water | depth 1 m | study: Short-term variability in the microbial, nano- and picoplankton dynamics... | reverse complement strand
TTGAAGCACATCAAATAGAGGCGGTGTCTTTTTGTTCGGTAGTACCCGATTTGAACAATCGATTGAGATCACTCTTAAATCTAGAGATTCCTATTTTTCAACTCACAGATAAAACTCTCAAGGGAATTGATTTACATTATCCGAAACCCGAAGAAGTAGGACACGACCGAATTGCCAATGCCCTTACGGCCCAAGCATACTTTTCTCTACCCGCCATCATCATTGATTTGGGTACGGCTATCACCTTGGATGTTGTCAGCGAAAAAGGCTATGAAGGAGGAATCATCGCCCCTGGATTTGAATTAATGACTCGTTACCTAAATGAGCAAACGGCCCTTTTGCCAGAATTAGATAATGAAGCCCTTGGCTCAGTTAAAGGTAGCTTCGGTAAGTCTACAATTCAAGCAATGCAACTCGGTGTATCTGTGGGATTTTCTGGCATGGTCGATGCTCTTTTGCAACATGTCCTCAATACGATGAAAGAGAAAAGTGGAAATAAGCCCGTCGTTTTATCGACTGGCGGAAGCATTGCCAATTTAACCCAAGACTGGGTAGGGAAAACACAATTTGTTGACCACTTAACCTTAATTGGATTAGCGGTTGCCTATGAACGTTGGGCTAATAGCGATTCTTGCAATTGATAATACTGCAACAATTTTGAAAGGCTTTGTTTTTCCGAAGCTGACTCCGAATTTGCCAATTGCTTTTCAACATTATTAATCGCCTGCTCTATTTCAGACGCTTCCAAATCACTAGAAGCAATCGCCTCATCAGTGAGGATGGAAATCTTATCTGAAACTAATTGCGCATAACCTCCTTTGATCGCAAATACTTCTTGGCTTGAATCATTGATCACTTTCAATGCTCCTAATTTCAATTGAGTGATTAAAGGAATATGGCCCGTCAACAAACCGATCTCTCCTGATTCCGTAGGCAAAATAACTTCTTTTGCTTCGGTCGAGAAGACTTTTTCTTTGGGTGATATGATTTCTAGCTTAAGCATTGAATCGAAGATTATTTATGCGTTAGCATTTTCAGAAGCTGAATCAAGTGAACCAATCATGTATAAATCATTTTCAGCCATGTCATCACACTCACCATCAAGAATCATTTTGAATCCTTTAATCGTATCGGCAACGGAGACATACTGACCTGAAATACCAGTAAAGACTTCAGCCACATGAAAAGGTTGTGATAGGAACTTCTGTACTTTTCTCGCACGATAAACAATTTGCTTATCTTCTGCAGAAAGCTCGTCCAGTCCAAGAATCGCAATAATATCTTGTAGATCTTTGTAACGTTGAAGCACATTCTGTACGCCACGAGCTACTTGATAATGCTCTTCTCCAACGATTGCTGGGTCCAAAGCATTTGAAATTGAGGACAGAGGATCCACCGCTGGATAAATGCCTAACTCAGCAATTGAACGCTCAAGAACGATGGTTGAATCCAAGTGGGCGAAAGTATTTGCTGGCGCAGGGTCGGTTAAATCATCCGCTGGCACATAGACCGCTTGGAAAGAAGTAATCGAACCTTTTTTGGTAGAAGTAATACGCTCCTGCAAGTTACCCATCTCTTGAGAAAGTGTTGGTTGGTAACCCACCGCAGAAGGTGAACGACCGAGTAGCGCAGAAACCTCTGCACCCGCTTGTGAGAAACGGAAAATATTATCCACGAACAAGAGCACGTCTTGGTTTTTCTCATCTCTGAAATATTCAGCCATTGTCAGTCCAGAAAGAGCGACACGCATACGAGCACCTGGGGGTTCATTCATCTGACCATAGACCAATGCCACTTTAGAATTCTCAATATTGCTTTGGTCGATAACGCCTGCATCAGACATTTCATGGTACAAATCATTACCTTCACGAGAACGTTCACCCACACCGGCAAAAATTGAATACCCACCGTGTGCTTTAGCAATGTTGTTAATCAATTCCATGATCACAACTGTCTTACCCACACCAGCACCACCGAAAGCTCCGACTTTACCACCTTTAGTGAATGGGCAAATCAAATCGATCACCTTGATTCCTGTTTCTAAAATTTCGGCTTCTGTTGCTTGATCAATCAATGCAGGTGCACCACGGTGAATTGGACGACGCTCGTCTGTTTTTACTGGGCCTTTTTCATCCACCGTATTTCCAGTAACATCAAAAATTCGACCTAAGACCGCTTCACCAACAGGGACACTAATTGGGGCACCTGTGTTAGCCACTGACATGCCTCGCTTTAATCCGTCTGTTGATGACATGGCAACCGCACGAACCAGTCCGTCACCCATATGTTGTTGAACCTCTAAAACTAACTGCTTGGTCACGTCATTAACGGTAAACTCAACAACGATAGCGTCTAGGATGTTAGGAACATTCTCTTCAGCGAAAGCGACATCGATCACCGCGCCGATAACTTGAACTATTTTTCCAGATGTACTCATAATATATATCTCTTTTAAAGTCTTGTGCTAATATTTTCGTTTGATTATGCGGCCGAGGCGGCGGCAATTTCTAAAATTTCTTGGGTAATCGCCGCTTGTCGGGCTTTATTATAATCTAAGGTCAAAGAATCCACCAAATTAGACGCATTATCCGTCGCAGCCTTCATCGCAACCATACGAGCGGAATACTCAGAGGCTCTTGATTCAAGAATCATTTGGTAGATCATAAAATTAATATATAAATCAGGCAACTGTGCTAAAATCTCTTCAGGAGATGGCTCAAAGGCAATCGCTCTACTCTCGTAACTGGCTAATTCAGTATCTCCTTTGATCTTCTTTTTCAACTGATCCAACATTGTCTCTAAATCAAGAATAGGCAAGAGAGGCATGATGATTGGCTTTTGAATGAGCACGTTGACGAAGCTTGGGTAAGCAATTTCCAAAGTATCAACCTTGCCAGCTTTGTAGGCATTAATGGCAGCTTCAACTAAAGGAGCAACTTCGCTTGATTCCGCTTTATCCGAAATTTGATAAGCCTTCTCTAAATCTAAGCCTTCTCGCTGAATAAACTGAGCACCTTTTTTGCCGATGCTGAAGAAAGACGCATCGCCTTCAACCTCGTCAGTAATTAAGCGAAATAAATTAGTATTTAAAGGGCCACACAAACCTTTATCCGATGACAGCATAATGATGCCACGACGTTTGACTTCACGCTCTTGGAAGAATGGATGCTCGATCGTCTCGCCTGAAACCTTGTATGCATTACTCACTGTATTCAACATATTCGCCAAAATCAGCGAGTAAGGACGACCGGCAATTGCCGAATCTTGCGCGCGCTTCATTTTTGATGAAGATACCAATTGCATAGCACGAGTAATCTGTCGGGTATTTTTAACCGACTTTATTCGTCTGCGTATGTCTCTTAAATTAGCCATTGGTGATTATATATGAGTCGTCTCTATCTTGTGGAGGATTAACCAGAAAAGCTCGTTTGCCACTCAGATAATAATTTCTTCAAGGCTTCTTCGATTGCTTCGCTTAATTGTTTCTCGCTACGGATCTGATCCATAGTAGAAGCACCGATTGTTTCTAAAAATTCTCTAAGGCTAGAAGTCGCTTTTACGATATCGGCAACATCAATAGAATCGAAATAGCCGTTTTGCACACCATAAATCAATGATGATTGTACCTCAACTGGAATTGGATTGAAGGCTGTTTGCTTGAACAACTCAACCACACGAGCACCACGATCCAATTGTGCTTTTGTTTTCGTATCAAGGTCGGAACCAAACTGAGCGAAAGCAGCGAGCTCTCTAAATTGTGCCAATTGAAGTTTCACTTTACCGGCTACCTTCTTAATCGCTTTGATCTGAGCGGCTGAACCCACACGAGATACAGAGAGACCAACAGAAATCGCTGGGCGAATTCCTTGATTGAACAAATCTGTTTCAAGGAATACCTGTCCGTCAGTAATTGAAATAACATTGGTTGGGATATAAGCAGAAACATCACCCGCCTGTGTTTCAATAATTGGTAAAGCAGTTAAAGAACCATTTCCGTTTTCTTCATTCACACGGGCAGAACGTTCTAATAAACGTGAATGCAAATAGAATACATCACCTGGGTAAGCTTCACGACCTGAAGGACGTTTCAAAATAAGTGAAATCTGACGATAGGCCACTGCTTGTTTAGAGAGATCATCATAAACAATTAATGCATCCATGCCATTATTCATGAAGTACTCACCCATAGATGCTCCAGAGAACGGGGCGATGTACTGATTGGCTGGATTGTCTGCAGCCGGTGCCGTTACAACAATGGTGAACTCCATTGCATTGGCTTTTTCTAAAACATTAATGGTACGAGCGATGTTGGAATTCTTTTGTCCAATCGCTACATAAATTGAATACACAGGACGGAAGCCTTCTTCAAATGTTCCGTCTTCTTTTCGGTGCTGGTTATTGATCTTAGCTTGATTGATAATTGTATCAATCGCGATAGTTGTCTTACCAGTTGAACGGTCACCAATAATCAACTCACGCTGACCACGACCAATTGGAATCATTGAATCAACAGACATGATACCCGTTTGCAAAGGCTGGTCCACAGATTTACGAGGAATAATCCCTGGAGCAATTTGATCCACTGGATAAGATTCATCTGAAGCAATTGGGCCTTTACCATCCACAGGACGACCAATCGCATCCACTACACGTCCCAACAAACCTTTGCCGACTGGGACTGATAAAAGTTTTCCTGTCGTGCTCGCCTCATCACCTTCTTTAAGTTTTGAGTAATCACCGAGGATCACACAACCCACTGCGTCTTCTTCAAGATTCAAGGCCAATGCGGTTACGCCGTTTCCGAAATCAATCATTTCGTTATACATAACGTCCGACAAACCTTCAAGTTTGGCGACACCGTCCGCAATCGATACAATGCGTCCGACATTCTTTTTCACTACTCCCGCTTCATAATTAGCGATTTCTTTTTCTATTTGTTCAACTATTGAGCTCATGATGTTTTTTAAAATTCTCGATTAATGATTATATTTCACTGGCTATACGTTTCAAATGTGCAGACACCGAAGCATCATACACATCATCTCCAATACGAACCTGTAGGCCTCCGATCAAAGCTGGGTCGAGTTTTGTACTCACTTGAACGGGACGGTTATATTTCTTTTCAAATACACTTTTTAGCGATGCAATCGCACCAGCACTCAACTCCGTTGGTGATGTCACTTCTAGGGTTTGCCATGCAACCGCCTGAGATACTTTTGGTCGCAATGCTTTGAGTAATGGAACCAATTGCTTAAACCCAGATTCTTTTAATTGAAGAATCCCCTGCCAAAGTTCCGACTCATTCAATTCACCCTTTACGGTTGAGATATTGATCAATCGTTTTGCCAGTCGGTTTATTTTTTTACGCTTGTCCATTCAATCTATGATAGATTACTGCTTAAATTTTCTGCGGCGGCATTTGAATAACGCTCTTTGTCTTCTGAGCTTAATTCTTTATCCAATACTCGTGCGGTTGTTTTGACCACTAGACGTGCCACTTCTGCCTTTACTTCTGCCAACATTTTTTGACGCTCCAGCTCTGTGGCTTCTCCCGCTTTACGAATAAGGCTCTCTGCTTGTGCAGATGCCTCTTGTATCTTTTGCTCGAGCATCACTTTGGATTGGTCTCTCGCCTCGCCTAAAATTTTCTGAGCTTCAGAGACTGCTTCTTTAATTTTTTCCACACGCTCTTTTTCCGCATCTAAGAGCTGAGCTCTCATTTCTTCAGCGTATTGCAGTCCATCAGCGATCTTTTTCTGACGTTCGTCGTAGGTTAATAAAATAGGTTTGATTGCAAATTTATAGAGGACAAAGGTCACCAATAAGAAATTCACTATCTGGGCAATTAAAGTCGGCCAAGTGACACCGAATTTTTTTGCCACTGCTGCAATTCTTCCAGGCTCTTCCGCTAAAGTCGCATTCTCTGACTCAATTACAGACAGACCTGCATCCGCGGATGTATCGGCTGCGTGAAGTCCAAGCGTTAAAAATACACTGAATAAGCAAACTGAAATGAATTTATACATAATAAATAAAATTTAAAAATGAATTACCGCTGTACAAATGACGCACAGCGGTAATTGAAAATGTTAGCCAAGGAAGATGGCAAAGAAGATAATCGCTTCGGCGAAGGCCATACAGATAATAGACTGCACAAGAATTGAAGTGGCTGCTTCAGGATTACGTCCAACTGACTCACAGGCTTTGAAACCAATAAGTCCGATGCCGATCGGCACGCCTAATGCCGCGGCTGCGACTTGAATTTTTCCTTCGATTGCTGCTAATAATAGATCAAATATCATAATAATTTTGAATTTTAGGTTAATTTATTGTGTGAATGTCATGCCCGCGTATTGCTTCACGGTCACATGATAAAAAATATGTCTTAATGCTCTTCGCCATGATTTGTTATCAATCCTATATAAATGGCAACTAATAATGTAAAAATCAATGCCTGTACTACGCCCACTAAGATTTCGTAAAAATAAAACGGCACAGGTAATAAATAAGGCACCAAGCCTGTCATACTCGATAATAAATTCTCTCCTCCAAAAACATTTCCGTACAAACGGAAGGACAGAGAAACGGGTCGAAATGCAATGGAGACCACTTCAATTACTCCAACAAGTAAAAAGATAGGGGTCAGTAGCATGTAAATCAGTGCGGGTGTATCTTTCTTGCTCGCCTTATTTCCGAACAATTCCCAAATAAAGAATTTAGGGCCTGCTATCTTTATCGTTAGATAGGCCCATGCAATCATAGCAATCAAAGCCAATCCTAATGCGGCATTTAAATCCGAACTAGCAGGACGTAGCCAATATTTTAAATGTCCAGTCTCGTCATAAAAGCCAAAAACTCCAATCCCTGGAAGCAGTCCGCTCCAATTATGAATCAAGATGAAAACAAAAAACCCTAATAATAGAGGGAAGGCTTGCTCAAAGGCTTTTTTGCCTAAAATCGGCTCTAATAAGTCTTTCAATCCTTCAATCAGTGTTTCGATGACACTTTGTGCTTTATTAGGAACCAAGCTGGGTTTTCCAACCGCAAAGCGAACTACTAGAATAAAGACGATTGAAACCACCCATGTGGTTAAAATAGCATTCGTAAGCGGGAGATTAAAGACTTTACCAATTTCGTAAGCGTAGGGACTGACGCCAGTGGAGCCACCCGAAGTGTCTGCCCCGAATACAAAACTCAATGGTAGAAATAATAAAAGATATGTTATGAAATGTTTCAAAAATGAAATAACTACGTTTTATTCAACTTATGCGAAAATTAAACTCTATCGAAATGAACATTAGACTTGTTTCGGTCAACACTCTAATGAAAAAATTCTAAAAATATTGCATTTACAAGATAAAATGCGAAGCTTTGCATATGGTTAGCCCCACAAATTTAACGGATCGTATTTCTCAACTTAGGGAGAAAAAACAAGTCTCCAGCGTACTGAATTCCGGAGACAATGCCCCTAAGCCTAACAAAAAGAAAGCTTTGGCACCCAAAGAAGCGACCTTTGACGTTTTTATGACTATTTCTTATTCGCTATTTTTGATCGCTTTAATCGGGCAGCTATTTTTGATAGTCAGCCTAGATATATTCTAAGTTATACCACTTCTGCTATGACAGAATAGTAGCCTTCCATTAAATTTTGGAAATAGGTGGTCTCTTCATGAAGCCAGCCTGCATCCGAATTAATTTTCCAAAACTTTGACTCATTTAGATGTTCTACTGTCCAGTCAAAGTAAGATTGGTCATCTGTACGAAAATAAAACTTACCTCCAGACTCCATTCGAATTGCAAGTTGTTCCAGAAGAGCGTCTTGTATCATTCGCTTCTTATGATGCCTGGCCTTGGGCCATGGGTCTGGAAACAAGAATACCACTGCTTCAAAAGTGACTTCTTTAGGCAATATCTCTAAAAATTCACCTAATTCAGCTTTAAGAAAATGCAAGTCCTGCAAGTCACGTTTGTCTTTCTTCTTATTTGCCTTGTCCACTCGGCCGGCAATCAAATCAATCCCAAGGCAAATTTGCTCCGGGTGCTCCATCGCATAACTGGTAAGCCAATGCCCATGACCACAACCCGCCTCAAAAAGAATCTTCGCCTCAGAGGGAAACCATTCCTGTATCTGCTTAGAAATATCTGCCTTACGGGCTTCTGCTCGCTTAAGTTCTTTTAAATAGCCTTCTGGCATTGAAGGGATGGCATCCGTATTATCCATTTCTTAATCCTCCACACTATTTGAATAAGGCAAGCTAAAGATGATCGAGGTTCCCTCTCCGACCTTACTTTCTGCCCGTACCACTCCGCCATGAAGCAAAATAATATGCTTTAAAATACTTAAACCTAGCCCCGTGCCACCTTTTTCTTTACTACGCCCTTTATCCACTCGATAAAATCGCTCGAATAAATGGGGTAAACTTTTTTTCGGAATCCCCGGGCCATCGTCAGACACTTTGCAAATAATATACGACTTATCTTCAGATAATTCGGCTGATAACTCCAAGAGCGTGAATTCAGAGGCATAGCGAAAGGCATTTTCGACTAAATTATCTAAAACTTGGTTAATTCGGTAACGGTCAAAGACAAATGGCTGAATCTCTGAATCAAAGGCTAGCTTAATCGTCTGCTCTCCTCTGATTAAGCGATCTGAATAGCTTTCTTGGACTTCTTGCATAAGTTTATCCAAGGCTTGAACTGAATAATCCAATTGATCCGGCTGTGACTCCAGACGGGACAAGGTCAGCAAATCCTCAACTAATAAATGCAATCGCTCGGCATTATTTTTGATCTTATTGGTAAAACGTATTTTAGCTTCGTCACTCAAAGAGTCATGATCATCGACTAAAGTTTCTGAAAAGCCTTTGATAATCGTTAAGGGGGTTCTTAATTCATGGGATACATTTGCCACAAAATCGGTCCGCATGACCTCTAATTGCTTCAATCGAGTGATTTCGTGCAAGACCAGTAAAGTGGCTCTCACTCCTCCTAGATTGGATCTAGAAATTTTTGAACACGAAGCCTCGAACCATAAAGTTTCCCCTCCTAGTTCAATTGAGATCTGGTCCATTGGCGCCGATCGGTTTTTTTTAAATTTCGCCAAATATTCTAATAAACTTCTGGATCGCACCATTGACTCAAGGCGGACCGATTTCATTTCACGCCCAAAATTAAAAATGCGTTCCGCTGATTCATTAGCGTATTCGATTATATGTTCATCATTCAAGACAAACACCGCTTCTTGAATAGAGCTCAAGGTCGCTTCCACTTGATTAGAAAATCCACTCGTCTCTGAATGGCTCGTTGCATGGTCATCAATTAAAGTATTCACCGAAAGAACCAACCTTTCTAAACTTTTGAACTGAATCTTTGCGCTCGATTCTTTCAGCAAAAAGCGTCGCTTTTGATCCACTGACTCCACTAGCTGTTGGATAATTTTCTCTGATTCCCGTCCTCTCAAAATATACAGAATCAGCAGAAGGAGGATAATTACTAATAACAAAAGATTCATTAGATATCGACGGCTTTATAACCAACGCCTCGGATTGTTACTATAATATCTGCGTACGGGCCGAGCTTCTCGCGAACTCGACGCACATGGGTATCAACGGTTCGCGTTTCAATATCCGTGTCATAATTCCATACATTAATTAATAAATTTTCTCTGGTTTGTACTCGATTTTTTCGAGACATTAATAATTGGAGCAGGCGAAATTCCGTTGCCGTTAAGGTTACTTCCTCTTCATCTACTGTTAATTGATGAATCGATTCGTCGATTACCACACCCGCTATTTGAATACGTTTCTTATTATTTTTCGATTCGATTAATTGGCTTCGATTCAATATTTTGCCTACTCTCAAAAGAAGCTCTTTAGTATTAAAGGGTTTCGCCACATAATCATCGGCCCCTGACTCCAATCCTTTGATTCGGTCCTCAACCTCACCTCGAGCCGTCAAAAATATGATTGGAACCTCATTCATTTTAGGATCTGAACGCACCATCTTACATAGCTGAAGTCCATTCAACTCCGGCATCATAATATCTAATAAAATCAAATTTGGATTAAATTCTCTTGCCACAGAGACGAATGCTAATGGATTGTTAACTATCTGACACCGATGCCCTTCTTGTTCCAGTTTGTACTTAAGTAACTCAGTAACATCCGGCTCATCATCAACAATTAGAATACGATTTGTATTATTTTCTTTCATTAAGTTAAATATGAAATCTATAAACCATTAAAACATTAAATTATTAAAAACGAATAAAATTTGAAATATATTCGTCAATTCGAATAAATTATATACATAAATATCGAACCTATTGGAATCTAAAGAAATTTAAATGAATAAAAAAGAATCAGACACTCCATCCGAAACACCTGAAGTCGACAAAGAAGCTAGTGATACTTCATCAAATGCGGAAGCATCCAGTACAAATGAAGCTGAAACTCCGAAACCAGAAGCTGTAAAAGAAGTTAAGAAGGAAGACTTCAAATCTCTGTATCTAAGAAGCGTGGCTGATTTAGAGAATTTTCGTAAACGGGTTGCTAAAGACAAGCAAGACATCATTAAAATGGCAAACGGCTCGCTGATTGAGTCCCTCTTGCCCGTTATCGATACAATGAAACTGGGACTGCAGGCTGCCGACAATCAACCCGAAGCCGCTGACATTAAAAAAGGTTTTGAGATGGTCCTTGAGCAACTCAATCGAGCTCTTCAAGAAAACGGCCTCGTTGAACTTTCTCCTGATGGATCACTTTTTGATCCTAATCTTCACGAAAGCATTTCCTACCAAGCCTCTGATACAGTTCCTGAAGACCATGTCATTCAGACTGTACGCTCTGGTTATACTTTAAATGATAGGTTAATCCGTGCCGCAAATGTTATTGTCTCTTCTGGGAAAGAAACTAGCTAGCTAACATTATGTCTAAAAAAGATTATTACGAACTTTTGGGAGTCGATCGAAATGTTTCCGAAGATGCTTTGAAAAAAGCCTACCGAAAACTTGCGGTGAAATACCATCCCGATAAAAATCCAGATGACCAAACAGCCGAAGCGAAATTCAAAGAAATTTCCGAAGCTTATGATATTTTAAAAGATCCCAAGAAGCGGGCCTCTTATGATCAGTTTGGACATGCCGCTTTTCAAAACGGAATGGGTGGCGGCTCCTACCAAGGCGGTGGAGGCGGAGTTGATCCTTTCGATATCTTTCGCGAAGCCTTTGGCGGCGGTGGCGGCGGCGGCGGAATTTTTGACGATTTCTTCGGCGGAGGAGGCGGACGCAGTGCCAATGGAGCCCAACAAGGATCCGATCTTCGTTATGATTTAGAAATTTCTTTAGAAGAAGCGGCCACTGGTACAGAAAAACAAATTCGTTACCGACGTCATTGCCAATGTAAAAACTGCCAAGGCTCGGGGGCTGAACCTGGAACTTCAAAATCCACCTGTTCTACCTGTAACGGCATGGGGCAAATTTCCTCCAATCGTGGATTCATTAGTTTTCGCCAAGCCTGTCCTGACTGTTCTGGTTCCGGACAAAAGATCGACAAGCCTTGCTCTCAATGCCGAGGAGAAGGACGGACGATTGACCAAAGTACGGTAAAGGTCAAAATCCCAGCAGGCGTGCACACAAGCTCTCGACTTCGCTCAGGAGGAAACGGAGAAGCTGGCATTAATGGCGGCCCATCTGGAGACTTATACATTGTCGTCATTGTTGCGGAGCACGAATTATTTGAACGCCACGAAGATGACTTATTTTGTGAAATTCCCATCAAATTTTCGCTAGCCTGTCTAGGAGGCACCATCCATGTGCCCACACTTTTTGGCAAAGGAAACTTGAAGATTGTCGAAGGAACTCAAACAGGCACCGTGTTTCGATTGCGAGGACAAGGCATGCCTCATTTAAGAGGTAGCGGACAAGGTGATTTACTTGTTCGTGTACAAGTGGAAGTTCCAAAAAAACTGACTAAAGATCAAAGAGAAAAACTTGAAGCATTTTCTGAAGCTTGTGGTGATTCAAGCAATCCTGTACCAAAATCTTTTGTAAAAAAAGCGAAGAAATTTTTTAAATAAGCATAAATATGTCTTTTAGGATAATCATTCTTGGATCAGGTCGCGGAAGTAATGCCCATGCCATACTTGAAGCCGAGGCCTCAGGTCAGCTAGGGGAAGCAACAACGGTGGCCGTCTTGTCAGATAAAAAAGAGGCCCCTATTCTCGACCTAGCCAAGCAATTCGGAAAATCTGCTCACTATGTTCCCTGTCGCCCAAAAAAGGCCCGCTTAGATGCGGAGGAAACAGAAGCCTTTCTTAAAATCATCCAAGAGCTTGAAGCCGATTTAGTAGTGTTAGCAGGGTTTATGAAAATCATCGATCAGCATTTTATTGAGTCGCTCGATGGAAAAATTATTAATTTACACCCAAGCCTTTTGCCTAGTTTCCCAGGAATCAATTCCATTGAAAATGCCTTAAACTTTCCTGTAAAAATCACAGGCTGTACAGTACATTGGGTAATTCCTAAAATTGATGCAGGTAAGATTATCGACCAAAAAGCTGTAACGATAGAGCCCGATGAAACTTTAGGGTCTTTAAGTGAAAAAGTGCATTCAGCCGAACACCTTTTACTCCCAGACGTAATTCGCCGATTAAGTACTGGAGAAATTTCTTTCCAAAAATAAATATTACCATGACAGACGCTCCCCTTGATCTAAAAATCTCTATGCAAATTCCCGACGATCAAGTCGAAGTCCTTGAATCCTATTTCTATGAGTGCGAAGCAAACCCTTGGGTTTTAATTCAAAAAACCGCAGCCGACCCTTACTCTCTCAATGGCTATTTTAACAATGAAGATGATTGTGCCCAAGCGATTGCCGCACTCAACAAAAACTTTCCTCTGCTCAAACTTGCTTTTAGCAAAGAAACACTTGTAGCAACTGAATGGCAAAACGCCTATAAGCAATACGTCAAACCATGGAATGATCGTTTACTTCATTGGGTTCCTTTATGGTCAAAAGCAACTTACACGATACCAAAAAAAGGTATACCTGTTTATCTAGACGCAGGCATGGCCTTTGGCACAGGCTGTCATGAAACAACACAACTCTGTGCGTCTCGCTTGGTTGATTTTTATTTATCCGATACATCCAAAGAAAATCTCACTCTAGTGGATGCTGGATGTGGTTCTGGTATTCTTGCACTTTCGGCAAGAGCTCTTGGCTTTCAATCAATTAGAGGATTTGATAATGACCCTGATGCCATTCAGGTGTGCCATGATCATTTAATCCACAACTCAACATTAGAACCAATCAAATTTACGGTAGACGATTTAATTTCTGGCTTACCTGAAGGCTCTATTGATTTCTTAATGGCAAACATTCAAACCAACATATTGATACCTTTTGCCGAGCCTATCCTTAAAAGTTTACGTGCTTCTGCTCACCTTATTTTGTCAGGAATATTAACCAAAGAAATTGAAGAACTAAAACTTCATTACACGAAAAAATTGGATTCTCTACGGCCAAATGCTTCCTTTCTAATAGATTCACGAGAAAAAGGTGAATGGAGTGATTTAAAGATTGAGATTATTGCTTGCGAAAGTGAAAAAATAATTTAGCAAATAATTATGCAAACGATTGGTGAAAAAATAGAAGAGACACGAAAACGTAAAGGTATCTCTCTTTCCGAAGCCGCAGAAGCGACAAAAATCCGAAGAGATTTCCTGCTCAATATTGAAAGCAACCAGTATGATTATGACCTTCCCGAAATTTATAAACGCGGATTTATCAAAAATTATGCTAAATATTTAAAGCTCAATGCCGATAAAGTTCTGTCACAATATCAAGAGCAACAGATCACTCAATCACGCCGATCTAAAAAAGTGAATTCCGATTTATTTGGCACCAACACGGATTTGGCGCAAACATCAAGCCCAGATACACTCGATCCCCTTTTAGAAAAACCTTCCTTAGGAAAAATTAATTTAAATAAACCATCGGAACCCAAAGATGAGACGCCCGTAAACGAAGAAGGGCTTAGCAATAAAGATTTATATATTAAAACTGCGATTGTTGGAATCAGCACTCTCCTTTTTGTTTTTGGAATTATTTGGCTCATACAAACGGTCAGCCAATCTATGAATTCTAACAACGACCCCATTGCAAATTCTGGCAGTACTACGAGCGCAACATCTGTCATCCAAACGAATGAGGTTAAGCAAACTGCCGAGTATCCGATTAAGGAAATCACACTTAAGGCAAGTGGAGCCGTGTATATTCAAATCCGACAAAAAATTGATAATAAAGTACTTTTAGCCAAGCAACTTATCGAAGGAGAGATACAAACAATAAAACGTCGTGGCCCTGTCGATGTGGCTTTCACGAAAGGAAACTTTATCACCTTAATCACAGGTGATGAGGGTGCACCTATACAGCCAAATACCAAAGGAACAGGGAAAATTACCCTTCCTTAAAATCGAACGCTTTCTTTAGTTCTTAAGGCAATTGGCTGAGCAAGAATTTCTCCTGTAATCAAAGCTGCTTTGATATCACTCTTGTTGCCTAAAATAGCTCTGACTTTTTTGCTAACTCGAGACGAATAGGCAAAAGCCGATCCCTTGCTTCCACTTAAAGCCTTATCAGCAGACTTATCTTCTTTGAGTCGCCCTATTTTCGCTTTGAGTCGCTCGGCCTCCGCTTGTTTTTCTTTAATTCGCAAGGACTGCTCCTCTAAATGCACCTGAAACGGACTCGGACCATCGTCCACTTCGATTATCGTTTCTACTTGAGGTCCGCCCATTTCCATTCCCTCGGCCTCTTGTTCTTCGAGCCTTTGACGCTCTTCTTTTTTTTGTAAAATCTCTCTACGTATTTCGTCAAAAGGCCCTCCCACAGGCTCACTGGTCTCTTGCGGATATTTTTTTTGAGGAGCCTTTGAATCATCTGAAGATCTTTTGAATAAATAATTCAGAAGATAGACACCTATAACGCCTCCCCATACCAAGAGATCCCTAAAGGATTCATCTGTGAAAAATTGGTCGATAACTTATTCCTCCCCGTCTTTCGAAATTGAATCTCTCATATCCGTATCGGCCTTGATGTTATTTAAGCGATAATAATCCATCACTCCAAAATTTCCGCTACGAAATGCTTCCGCAAGGGCCAAAGGCACTTCCGCTTCTGCTTCCACAACCTTAGCCTGCATCTCTTCAACTTTAGCTTTCATCTCTTGTTCTAAAGCCACCGCAGCAGCACGACGCATTTCCGCCTTAGCTTGAGCTACATTTTTATCGGCTTCCGCTTGAGACTCTTGAAGCTTTGCCCCGATATTTTCTCCCACATCTACGTCGGCGATATCAATTGATAAAATCTCAAATGCAGTCCCGACATCTAATCCTCGTTCAAGTACCACCTTGGAAATTTTATCTGGGGATTCGAGCACATCTTTATAAGAATCGGCAGATCCAATGGTTGTGACGATGCCTTCACCAACACGAGCAATGATTGTTTCCTCTAAAGCACTCCCGACATATTTATCTAAATTCGAACGAACCGTAACTCTTGCCCTAGCCTTTACTTGGATTCCGTCTTTTGCCACGCCATCAATACTTCGTTTTCCAGTTTCTTGACTAGGGCACTCGATCACTTTGGGATTAATCGATGTTCGTACTGCTTCGATTACAGATTTTCCTGTTCCTTTTGTTGCCAAATCAATCGCACAGGCTTTTTGCCAATTGAGACTAATGTTTGCTTTGTCTGCAGCGATTAAAGCTTGGACTGTTTCGTCTACACTTCCGTCTGCCAAATAATGCGCCTCCAACTGATCTGTGGATAAAGTAAGCCCCGCCTTAACTGCGGTAATTCGTGCATCTACGATTAAAGATACCGGAACAGCACGTAAGCTCATCGCCACCAAAGTTGGAAATCCTACTGTCGCTCCCGACAACCAAGATTTTACGAAAATACCAACATAGCTGATAAAAATAAATCCAACGACTATAGAGGCTAGTCCAATAATAGAATAAATAACAATTTGCATAATAATTTGATTAAATTGGCTTAAATAGAAAGTTCCTTAACATCTATTTTAAAATTATCCATCGAGCAAACTAAAACCGACTTGCCCTTCTCGATATAATTTATTTCGGCATGGGCCTCATATTGCTTTCCTTCTATTTCAATGATTCCCGATGGGTTCAAGCGAGTGATTGTAATACCGTGTTTCCCAATCAGTTCTCCTTGAAGTGCCTCCTCTTCGCTTTCTTCTTTTGAATTTAAGGAACTGGATAAAACAATCGTACGCTCGATAAATGAACCTCTCAATAATCGGGCGAAAACCAATGCCCCAAGGATGGCAATGCCTAAAGCAATGACTAAATTTAATAAAGGAAGCTGTAAAAGCTCGAAAGAGAAAGCCGAACCTTGTCCTGGCCAGAAATCAGTCATCGCAAAGAGTAAACTACCAATAATCAAAATCAAGCCGAGTAAGCCAAAGATGAAGAACCCTGGTAAGACAAAAATTTCGACGCCTAAACAAATTAACCCGAGAGCGAAAAAGAGCATCGCTTCATTGCCCGCTAAGCCTGCAATATTTTGACTAATGAAAAATAATCCGATTATGAAAATGCCACCAATCCCGAACACCCCAAATCCTGGTGTCTTGAATTCGATAAATAAAAAGAGCATACCGGCTCCGAGAAGAATTGGAGTGATATTTGCCAACCATTTAGCCCACTCTTCTGAATAGGTTATTTTGTATCGCTCTAGGCGATACCCATTCGCTCCAAATTCTTGATTCAATATTTCTTCAATGGAATCAGCAACGCCATCAGCCAATAGAGGTTCTGCAGGATCTCCGTATTGTGTAAACGCTTGTTTAGCTGTTAGTGTGAGCAGCTCGTCTTGCGGCTTGATGAGTATCCCATCAACGATCAGTTCATAGTTCGCATCAAACATCGCTCGAATCACCTCGGTGCGGTAGCGATACCCTTCCGACAATACTCGAATATTTGCTAGAAGATAACTTTCTATCTTCATTCGTGCCGTATCGGGAACATCTTCTCCGGTTCCTTGAATCACTGCGGCTGCACCCATTTTCCCTTTTGGAGAAAAATAAATCTTATCACAAGCTGAAGCAATGAATGCCCCTGCTGAAATTGCATCAGGATTAACATAGGTAGCGGTTTGTCCTTCGAAAAAATCGAGCATTTCCATCATCTCTAAACAAATATCTAAGCGACCTCCAGGCGTATCCATATCCAAAATAACCATATCTGCATTTTTACGAATGGCTTCTTTCAGTCCTCGACGTAGCACAAATAAATTTGCTTGGTTAATCGCTTCATTGATTGGAATCGCAAAAACTAATTTAGGTCTTTCGATGTTTGTCTCTGTCAAAACTTGAGATTCGCTGTCCTCCAAAAGTAAGGTCTCTCCTTGTGAAGAGGCTACAAAGCTAAGCAATAATAAAAGAGATAAGACACTATACTTGAACGCTGAAGTCATAAACAAACTATGAAATATTTCTTTAAAAATGCAAGCTAAGCCAAAATTCACCGACCTTTGAGACTCATTTATAAGTAATCTTAATTAATGCCTCAAAAATGCCTCTTTTGAGCTAAAATTCACAAAGCAAAAAAGTATTGGATATTTAAAAAAAATCCCTCACTATGTGCGTTTAGTAGAACTTCCATCTAAATGAAAATCATAATAGTAGGAGCTGGCCAAGTCGGTCACAATTTGACTGCGACACTCTCAAAGGAAGGGCATGATGTAACCTTAATTGAGCAATCGCAATCGCTGTGTGCAAAAGTAGACGAAGAGCAAAACGCTCGAGTTATCAAGGGGAATGGTAGTTCTGCTAGTCAATTAGCACAACTAGACGTAGATAGTTGCGATGCTTTCTTAGCCATGACCAGCGACGACCGCACTAATGTTATTTCCTGTTCACTCGCTAAGGGACTGGGGGCCAAAAATACAATCGCCCGTATTCATGATGCTACCTATAGTGATGCTTCCAGTTTTAGTTACCAAGTCCATTTTGGTATCGATTTATTCGTCAACCCTGAAGGAATTTGTGCGGTTGAGTTGGCAAAAGCAATCCGCAACCCTAGCCGTGTTGCCATTGAAGATTTTGCCAAGGGGCAGATTGAAGTTCAGCGTATGGAATTAGCTAAGGGCTCAAAATTTATCAATAAAAACTTAAGCGAATTAGATTTTGGGGCTAATTTAAGAATTGGTTTTATTGAACGAGCAAATTCTGTAATCATCCCAAATGGAGAGACTGAATTAAATGAAGGTGATCAACTGACTGTTTTTGGTCATCCTGACACTCTCTTCAACCAACGTGAAAAATTTGATCCTCGTCAAAAGATAGAAAGCACTAGTGTTGTCCTATTTGGCGGCAGCGAAACGACCATCAGTTTAATCCGTATGCTGACTAATCCACGATTCAAAATTCGTGTCATTGAAAAAGATCCTGAACAATGCGAAATCCTCGCAAACCTTTTTCCCCATATTAATGTGATTCATGGTGATGCGACTTCTTTAAGGTTACTGGAAGAAGAACAAATTGGTTTCGCTGATTATTTTGTCGCTTGTACGAAAAATGATGAAGAAAATATACTGACTTGTATTCAAGCATCTAAACTTGGAGCTAAGCACGTACAATTAGTAATCAATAAAAGCGACTACGATAAATTGATCCACTCATTAAAGAATGAGCTGAATATTGAAGTCGTTGTATCGCCACGTGTTGCAATGACTGAATACATGCGAAAATATTTAATCAATACTCAGCTGACCGAATTAGCAGAACTTCCAAATAATGCTGGGCAAATCTTACAATTAATTATCCCTCACAGCTCTCCAGCGATTGGGAAAAAGATTAAAGATGTGGCTTTGCCTAAAGGAACTTTATTGGTGGCCTTACTGCATAAGTTCAAAGCTAAAGTACCTGCTGGCGATGATACCATTATCACTGATGATCGCTTAATTGTGATTGCGGGGAGTAAAGAAAAGAAAACCGTTCTGAAAAAATTACTCGGTTAATGTAATTTTGTCATTTTCTAATGAACCTCGTTATCATCCAAAAATTATTAAGTGTGGTTTACTTTGCCATAGCACTGGCTCTCGGTCTGTGTATGGCAGGCGGATTAATCATGGGCGAAACATTGCAAAGTCTCTCCATTGTCGGTTTCTTTTACAGTATACTGATTACTTTAGCTTTGGCCATTTTTTTTAGGATCATCTCAAATCGAGCATCCTTGAAAAATGGAGCCGAAAAATTATTTTTCCGTCGTGAAGCGCTTTGTACTATTGGCTTAACTTGGCTCTCTTGTTCATTAATTGGTGCACTTCCCTTTTATTTGGGCTTAGAAAATTGTTCATTTGTCGATGCCTTATTCGAAGGAACTTCTGGGCTTACTACGACAGGCGCAACTGTCTTTAGTGAATTTTCAGACTTAACTCACAGCTTATTTCTTTGGCGCTCCTTAAGTCAATGGATTGGGGGATTGGGCGTGATCGTTTTCTTCGTTGCAATTCTCACCTCACTTGGCGCAGGTGCAAAAATCTTATTTAGTAGCGAATCTTCTGCAGCAGCATCTGATTTTGAACAAGGGCGTATTCAAGATGGTGTTATTAAATTATTAATCTTTTACATCTCGCTCACCGGTATATGCTTCATTGCTTACAAACTAGCTGGGATGGATTGGTTTGACGCACTCAACCATTCAATGACCACCATTGCTACTGGTGGCTTCAGTACCCATACCGAGAGCTTTGCTTTTTATAATAGCCCCTTAATTGAAGCAGTTGCGATTATCTTTATGCTCATTTCTGCGACGACATTTATTTTCGTCATCCGACTTATTGAAGGAGCAAAAGATACGCTTAAAAAAGGAATAGAAGTCTATACTTTTTATGGTCTGGCTTTTTTTAGCGTGATTCTCATCTCAGCTTTGCTCATGCAATCCGACTCTTCTTTGTTTACGATACAAACATTTAGAGATGTTTTATTTCAAACATCTTCTATCATAACAACCACTGGCTACACCTCTACAAATTACGACTTATGGGTACCGTCAGCAAAAGTAGTCCTCATGTTTCTAATGTTTATTGGTGGTTGCTCAGGATCCACTAGTGGCGGGATTAAACTGATTCGTATCATTATTGCTTTTAAGGCTATTTTTCGGACGATCGAGCAAACCTACCGCCCAAATAAAACAATTATTACTCGCCTTGGCAAAAAAGCCCTTAGCGATACTTTTATCCACAACGTACTTATTTATGTGATTCTTATTTTTACCATACAAGGTATATCCGTAATCATTCTATCTTTACTTGAGCCGAATTTAAACTTAATCAGCTTATTTTCTGCCGTACAATCCGCACTCTATAACATCGGGCCAGGCTTTGATTTCATCGGCCCTACTCAAAATTTTAGTCTACTTAAAGACGCTTCTAAAATCTTTCTTTCTTTTTTAATGATCTTAGGAAGACTAGAAATCTACGCTTTGATAGTTTTGTTTATACCAAAGATTTGGCGATCTTACTCTTGATCGCCGTTATCTCCGATTGCCTCAACTGGGCAACCTTCCAAAGCTTCGATACATAAATTAGCACCCTCTTCATTAACGGGCTGCTTGTAAACATATGAATAGCCTCCTTCTTCATTACGCATAAAAAAATCAGGAGCGGTTTCTCTGCATAGATCACAATCTATGCACTGTTCATCCACATAAAATTTACCCAAAATATTTTCGGGCCACTTTTCTTCTATTTCTGCCATACCTATAGAACATTTTTATAAAACGATTTGAGTCAAGATATAGCTGTATTTAAATAAAAAATATTATCCGTGCTTGCACAATAATTCCAAAAAAATTAAATAGGGATTATGATCTATGATCGTCCATATATGAAATCAGCGCCTGATAATTTTTATCAGCAAAAATCAATCGTATTTAAGTTACTGATCATTAACATAAGCTTATTCGTGTTACAAAATGTGCTGCATATTTTGCTGCCGAATACTCAAATTATAGAAAGCCTGCTTGTTTTGAACCCCTCCAACCTGCTTGAAGGGAAAATATGGACACTCTTGACTTACTCCTTTCTTCACAGTTATCCAGGGCTCTTTCATATCTTAGCTAACATGCTCGGACTTTATTTTATTGGTCGAGTGATTGAGCCGATAATCGGCGCTAAGTCATTTTTGTATTTATACCTCACCTCTGCTATTATCGGAGCCTTATTATATTTATGTTTTCATATGGATCCCTCGCAGGGGCTTTATGGCTTAGTCGGTGCCTCTGCCTCTATCTCTGGAATACTCGCCTTCTTTTGTTTAATCAAACCTGAAGAACGTATCACCTTGTTATTATTTTTTGTTCTTCCAGTTTCATTAAAACCTAAATGGCTTCTTCGTGGGTACTTAGCTATTACCGTACTTTTACTTTTTTCGGAAGAACTCACTGGCAGAGTCAATGTAGCTCATTCGGCTCACCTAGGAGGAATTTTAACCGGCTTTATTTATTATAAATTTTTTTATAAAGGAAACTTTTCTTCTTTTTCGCAATTTCAAGAACCGACCATTGAGTTGCCTAAATGGTTTAAAAAGAAAAAAAAGCCGTTCTCAAATGTGAGCTATACCGTAAATTATTCAGACCAAAAAAAACAAATGAAAGCGGAAGTGAATATTATTTTAGATAAAATTAATCTCCATGGATTTCAGTCATTAACAGACGAAGAATCCGAAACGCTGAAAAAGGCACATGGTCTATTCAATAAATAAAGAACGTCACAACTTAAATTTTTATATGAAACTGCCTCAAAAATCTCTATTTATAACACTTTGTTTTTTCTCTGCTTTTGCAATCAATCTATTGAATGCAGAAATTAAATTAAGCGAGAAGGAACAAGTAGCCTTAAAGGCACAAACACAATGGGTCTTAAAGCTGATCCAATCCAATCATTATTTAAAAAATGAAATCCAATCCATCGATGGCACTCAAATCATCGAAAACTTTGCAAATAGCTTAGACTACTCAAAACTTTATTTCCTAAAAACAGACATTGATGATTATCTATTTCGCTTTTCTGAATCTATCGAAAGCTTTTTAGAAAATGGAAATCTTTATCCCGCTTTTGTCATCTATAATGATTACATAAGTAAGTTTAAGGCACGTACCGAATGGGTCTTAGATCGACTCGATGAACCCTTTGTATTCAAAGAAGAATCCTTGTTTGAATCTGACCGCACTGAGGCTCTATGGATAAACTCTCAAAAAGAAGCGGATACAACTTGGAATGCATTTATTCATTATCAGGTGCTCAATGAGCTCCTATCCATTACTGGGGAGGCGATGGAGGATTCAGATGAAACAGAAGTCGATGCCAATGTATTGGAAGAGCAATTAACTTTGCTTTTTACAAATTCGACTTATTACGATGAGAAGATCAGTGAGGTTATTGAAAAACTCAAACGTCGTTATAATAGAAATCTACGAATCTTAGAAGATCGAGAAGTGAGCGATATTCAAGAAATCTTTATCAATGCAATGACCCATGTGTTTGATCCTCATTCTAGCTTTCTTTCCTCGCATACTTTAGAGAGCTTTAACTCTGCTGTAAAAAATTCCTTTGTTGGAATTGGGGCTCAACTCCAAGACGTTGATGGCATTTGTACGATAAAAGATATTTTACCAGGAGGCCCCGCTGAGCGATCCAATCAATTAAAAGCTGAGGATGAAATTTTGGGAGTCGCACAAGGTGATGAAGAATTTGAAGACGTCATTGATATGCAATTACAGTACATCGTACGAAAGATAAAAGGTCCAAAAGAAACAATTGTACGTTTGTTAATTCGACCAGGGGATACCGCTGATCCATCCGCCAGAAAAATTGTGTCGCTTGTCCGTGATGAAGTAAAACTTACGGCCAACCTTGCTAGTGCTAAAGTAATCAATCTTCCCACTAAAGACAGTATGATGGCAATTGGGGTCATCGAACTTCCTTCTTTTTATGGAAATATTGGACTGACAAGTGCGCTAGGAACAACAACCGATGATGTACAAGAATTAATCGAAAAACTAAAATCACATAACATAGAAGGATTGATTTTAGATTTAAGAAAAAACGGAGGAGGTCTATTAAGTGAAGCCGTCCGCCTTACCGGATTATTCATACCCGTCGGTCCCGTAGTTCAAGTCGTTGACGCACGAGGAAAGAAACAAGTGTTGCACGATCAAATTCCTACCATGGCCTGGAAAGGTCCCTTAGCCATTCTTACTTCAAAGTTCAGTGCTTCCGCATCCGAAATTGTTGCGGGTGCTCTACAAGATCATGAACGTGCTTTAATTATTGGTGACAGTGCAACTCACGGAAAAGGAACGGTTCAAGAAATTTACCACATGAACACACGTTCGCCCATGAGTTGGTTTCAAACAAATAGTTCATCCACTCCACCGGTTGCTTCAAAAATTACCATCAAACAATTCTTTTTACCGCAAGGGAGTTCGACTCAACTCAAAGGTGTTGTTTCCGATATTATTTTGCCTTCCGTAAATGAACTTTTTCCTATTGCCGAATCTGATTTAGAGAATCCGATTAATTGGGCATTAATCGAACCCGTCAATTGGTATAACAATTGGGGGAAAATTGATGTTTCCAGTCCCTACCAAGAAGACTTGATCCCATACCTAAAACAATCAAATGAAGTTCGACAAAAAAAAATGGAAGAGCTCATCTATTTGCAGGAGCAAATTGATTGGCGC
>ERZ1048068.965-NODE-965-length-23858-cov-6.122085_pt1 | contig 23858 bp, 27 predicted proteins | sample MGYA00383098_ERZ1048068 | MGnify/ENA primary metagenome ERZ1048068 (study PRJEB29581, sample SAMEA5548368) | metagenome | biome: marine; feature: coastal; material: water | depth 1 m | study: Short-term variability in the microbial, nano- and picoplankton dynamics... | reverse complement strand
TACGAGATGATAGAGGGTGACTGGAGTTCAGACGTGTGCTCTTCCGATCTTAGGTACAGAAGAAAGTGTACTTACTACAACAGGTGACTTAGTTTATTTTAGCGGTAATGCTCCTACAAGATTGCCAATTGGTAAAGAAGGACAAGTACTACGTGTAAATAATGATAGCGAACCAGGTTGGACGTTCTTACAAAGTATTGAAGATGTGTATTTTGTAGCAGAACACGGTGAAGATCGCCCGTTCCCAGAATCAGGAAGTAATATTGATAGACCTTTTAAATCTATTAGATATGCATGTGAGCAAATTGAAAAAGGACCAAAACTACCTAATGCACAATATATGATAGAACTTAATAGAAGTTTTATACAAAGAGAAGTTACAGCATATATTAGGAATCAAGTTGAACAATTTACTACAATTACTCCAACTCCTTCAAGTATTTGGTATGATTTTAGTTATGATACTCTTAGCTGCGAACGAGATGTTGGATTTATATTAGACAGAATTAGATGGGATATGGGACATGGCGGAAATTTAAAAATTCGTGCAGCAGCACAAACATTTTTAAATGTACTAGCTGACGGACCGTTCTCAACACAAGAAGAAAATAATGGCACAGGACCTTACGGAGACCTTGCTTCAGAAAGTGAACAAAGTGTTGCAGCATATAATTATATGTTAACACTAATTGAAAATGTATTAGATAATGATGCTCCGGATACAATTTATCAAAATGTAACAGATGACTCAACAGCAATTATTACTCAATATACAAATGAATTTTTAGAAATTGAATCAACAGCACTTTCAAGAATTACAGAATTAGCTAACGTAATTATTACAGTATTAACTACTAAGGATGTATTAGATATTCCAGATCGTGTAGTTAATCAAACACTAGTTAAGGTATCGTCAGGTAAGCACTATGAATATCTACCTATTAGAGTTCCAGCATACTGTGCTATTTTAGGTGACGAACTACGTTCAACTGAAATACATGCAGGCCCAGGAACTGTTCCAGCAGATGATAATGCTAATACAATAGAAACATTTAGTAGAATATCTAATGTTGTTGGTGATATTGTTGTAGGTAACTCGGTTACTGCTACTACTGGTAATAACGAAGCACAATTTGCTGAATGGCCACATGCAATTACAGATCAGTCAAGCATTGTAACTAAGTTAGTTGATACAATGCAATATCAGATTGATTATAAATTAAATACTATGCATCTTGCAAATTTGACAGATCCAACTGGATTTAGTACAAGTTTAGAAAATACTAGAGCAAATATTAGAGCAAACTTTGATTTCTTATTAGCAGAAGTAATTGCATACTTAGACGACCCAACTGATGGTTATCCTAATCTAAAGTATGGCAAAACTGATACTAAGAGAGATGCAAGATATGCACTTGATGCAGTAATTTATGATCTAACATATGGCGGGAACGCCCAAGCGGTTACAGCCGGTCTTGCATATTATGGCGGCGAAGGAGATAATGATAATCAACTTCCTGCTTCAGTTAAACAAGCAACTATAGATGCATTAACATACTTAAAAACAACAGCACAAAGTATTGCATCAAATACAGTTATTACAAGTCCATATCAAGATGCAATACCGCAGGTTGTTACAGGTAATGTAGGTAGTACACCTGAGATTGCTAATGCTATTGAAGATATTGTTGAAATAATTGATACTGGACCAACAGCAGTAGGAACTTCAGTAACACTTGTACAACCAACCCTAACAGACGGAGTTAACACTACAACTGCTCTTATTAATGCAAGAACTGCACTTGATACAGCAGCAAGCACAATTCAAGCAGATACTATAACTTGGATTAACAATAACTATCCGGATTTAGTATATGATAGTGTAAAATGTTCAAGAGATATTGGAATTATTTTAAGAGAAGTTGGATACGATTTTGCACTTAATACTAATTATAGAACATTAAAAGTAGGTCATTCTTATTTAAGAGGATCTGCTACTGAAGTTTATACATTAAATCAAAAAGCAGTTACTAGATTAGCAATTGAATATGCATTAAAAACAGAAGCTGTTGCTAATGTTAATAGTGACGCAACAGCAGTAGCAAGAGTTCAAGCAAGTGCTAATGCAATTGATACTATAATATACGGTGGATCAAATGAAGGTTCAGTATGTCAAACAAACGACAATAATGTTTATTATGCAATGTTGCAGTTAGAAAGAAACAGAACTTTTATTAAATCAGAAGTAAGTGCCTGGATTGCCAATCAAGTAGCATCTGCTGCTTCAGGTAGTATTTGGGAAAATTATACATATAATAGTAAATTATGCTTAAGAGACGTTGATACATATATTGATGCTCTTAAAATGGATCTAATGTATCCAGGAAATTATAGTTCAAGATTTGTTGCAAGATATTATGCAAATGCAGTAGTAGGATCTCTAGAAGAAGACATGTTCTACTTAAGAGATGCAACTGGTGTAAGAAACTGTTCACTTAAAGGCTTAAACGGTCAATTAACTCCAGAAAATGTATACGGAACAAGCCGTTGTACAGCAGGTGCTTATTGTTCGCTTGATCCAGGATTTGGTCCAGATGATTTTAAAACTTGGATTATTACACGTTCACCATATATTCAAGGTGTTACTACATTTGGTAATGCAGCAACAGGACAAAGAATTGATGGCGCATTACACAATGGCGGTAATGACTCAATGGTGTCAAATGACTTTACACAGGTCATTAGTGACGGTATTGGCGCACATATTCTTAACAACGGTAGAGCAGAACTTGTATCAGTATTCACATACTATTCACACATTGGCTATCTAGCTGAAAGTGGTGGTAGAGTACGTGCTACAAATGGTAATAACTCATACGGAGACTTTGGTTCAGTTGCCGAAGGTGTTGATGCAGATGAAATACCAGTAACATCTATTGTTGATAATTCTACTCAATATAAAGCTGTAGCTAGTCAAACATTAACTAATAATAGTGAACTGTTACAAGTTGAATATACTCACGCAGGTAACGATTATACAGAAGTAAAATTCAATATATTTGGTGCTGGTACAGGTGCTGAACTAGTTGCAGATGAATTCCGCGATAATGCATTAAACTATGTACTAGTAGATCAAAATGCAGATCCTGATATTCCAATTGGTGGTAGTGGATATGTGGTTGCTAGTAACGTTGCTCAAGCAGGAACTACTACAACAATATTCCTTGCTGCAACCGACGGTGCATTAAGTAATTCATACAATGGTATGAAAGTTTACATCATTGGTGGTTCTGCAATTGGACAATATGGTATTATTACAAGTTATAATGCGGGTTCTAAAGAAGCTACTGTAGTAAGAGAATCAGACGGTGTTGCAGGCTTCGATCACGTTATTCCAGGCACAGCAATTATTGCGCCTAATGCAAGTTCAACATATCAAGTAGAACCAAGAGTATCATTTAGCGCACCACCTAAATCAACCACCGACACTGTTTTAACTGCTTCAGATACATGGAACAACATTGATTATTTTGAAACAACTGATGAATATATTAGTACAGCAGTTACAGGCGGAAATGGTTCAGGAGCAACCTTTGATGTTACACGTAATGGTGAGAAATATTATTTAACTATTAATATAGCAACAGCAGGTGGCACAGGATATTCAAGATTAGACGAGCTTACTATTGTAGGCACAGATGTCGGCGGCGCAACTACACTTAACGATATTACGATTACTGTAACATCAGTAAATAGTGTAACAGGAGCAATTGTTGATTTTGATTTTACAGGAATAGGACAAAAAGGATTATTCCTTGCAACAGGCACTGGTACAACAGGATCAGTAAGTATTGACGGCGTAAACTGGAGTGCAGAGCCGCTACCTGCATTAGGAGCAGGAACTTGGGCAAGTATTGGAACTGGTTTGCTAGATGACGGATCGTCAACATTTAAACCTAGTAGAGTTGTACTTGTTGCTGATGGATCATCAAGTGTAGCATATTCAACAGATGCTGATACTTGGTCAAGCTCATCACTTCCAGGCGCACTTAATGCATCAGGCGAAACTAGTATAGCATTTGGTCAAGTAGATTTAACAACATCTAGATTTGTAGTTATAAGTGATGCTGATACAGATGTTGCTTACTCCGATGACGGTGGCACAACTTGGACATTACAATCAGCTACATTACCTGCAACAGGATTTGACGAATTAGAATTTGGTGCAGGAAGGTATGTTGCTATTAATAGTGGTACAACAAGTGCTGTATATTCTAACAACGGTATTACATGGACTGGTGTAACAGCACCGGCAGCGTTTGGCTCAGCAACAGATATTGTTTGGGGCGATGGTAAGTTTGTTGCACTAGGCGGAACAAACGGTACTATGTATAGCTTCGACGGTACTGAATGGTTTGATAATGCGTTGTCATTACCTTTAACAGCAGTAGAGAGAAAAATAGCATACGGACAAGGTGTGTTTGTAATTACATCCGATGACACTAATGAAGTACAATGGTCTGAAGATGGAATTTATTGGCAGACTTATTCATTAGGAGCAGCAATTACTGGAGGATTTAATGCAATAGCATTTGGTAATCCAGATAGAACAGGTAAATTTGTAGCACTTGTGAATAATGCAGGAACCAGCGGAAAGACTTTCCAGATTGGTGCAACTGCTAAAGGTAGAGCAAGTATTGCTAATGAAGCATTATTTGAAGTAAGAATTACAGAACCAGGTAGTGGATATACAACAGCACCAACAGCAACAGTAACAGATCCAAATAATATTGAAGATGTTGATCTAGTATCACAATTAGGTGATGGAGTAATAGGACAACCAACATTTATTAGTAGAGGTTCTGGATATTTAACATCAAGTGTTGAGGTTGACGATCAAGACTCAAATGGTAATGCTACATTCCCACAAAGCGGTGGATTTATTGCTGTAAGACGTTTAACAGAAAGACCAGTAAGTGGCTCAAACGTTGAATTTAGTAGCTTGCCAGGACAGTTCTTTAAACTTGTTAATACAATTAGTTTTGTTGGAGCTAATGAAGGAAGTTACACAGCATTCTTACAAATATCACCAGATATTCCAGTTGCAGATATTCCACCAGAAGCTGATCCAGTAGAACTTAGAATTAGATTTTCACAAGTTCGATTAACTGGACACGATTTCTTAGATATTGGCACTGGTAGCTTTACAGAAACAAATTATCCTGGAACACCTACGCAAGTACCAAATCAAGAAAGAGAAACAACTGATAGTGATGGCGGACGAGTGTTCTACACAAGTACTGACCAAGATGGTAACTTTAGAGTAGGCGACTTGTTTGTAATTGAGCAAGCAACTGGTGTTGCAACACTAAATGCAGAAGCGTTTAATATTGCAGGACTACAAGAATTGCAACTTGGTGAAGTTACACTAGGTGGTAACTCAGCAAGTATTACTGAATTTAGTACAGATCCATTCTTTACTGCAAACAGTGATACAATTGTACCAACACAGCGAGCAATTAAAGCATACATCGAAGCCCAAATTGGTGGCGGCGGTGCAACACTTAACGTTAACAGTGTAACAGCCGGTGAGATATTTATCGGAACCGATACTATAACAACTGTTAGTGCAAATCCGATAAATATTAAAGCAAATGTACTGTTTACTGGAACAGTATTAGGATTACCACTAGCATATAACTATTTCTTAAGATAAGGATAAGGACGGAGATTAAAAATGGCGAACACAGGAATTTTAGCAGACGAAAGTCTGGTAGCAACAACATATACAAACGTTTATACGCCTACAGCTGATACATTTGGCGTAGTAACACTAAATATTTGTAACAAAAACTCAACGAGTATACGAGTTAGGGTTGCAATGGCAACTAACCCAAATATTCCAACAGCGGGTGACTACATCGAATACCAAACCGAAGTATTAGCAAACGGTGTACTTGAAAGAACAGGCATTGTTATTGAAGCAGGACGTTCAATTTACTGCTATTCAACACAAGCAAATACTGATATTGTAGTATTTGGTATAGAAACTGAAACTACGTAAGGATAAAAGGAAATAAATTATGGCTAGAAGAATTTCAACAGGTGTAGTAGGAAGAAACGTCCTAGGTGCATTAACTACAGAAAATAACGTTATTGCTAGTGTTGTTACTGACCAAGATATCTTGCTTCAGCCATCTGGCCAAGGTGATGTTGTTTCTGACGCAGACTTATTACTGTTTAATCAACAAGAATTGAGACTAGGCGACACACAAGCACCAACTAATAATTATGTAGCAATGAAAGCTCCTACTACTATAGGAACAAATTATACATTAACATTTCCAACTACAGCAGGAACAACAGGATATGTTTTAACTACTAACGGTAGTGGTACACTAACTTGGGAAAACGTTGCTGTACAGGTTGGCGACGATATTGCAGGAGATACTAGTAGTAACTACTATCCATTGATGACTAGTTCAACAAGCGGCGGCATTACAGAAGTTAAAATTGTATCAAGTAAATTAATTTATGATCCAGACATAGGTCAGCTGTCAACTACTAAATTTGTAGAAACTTCAAGTATTACATTAAAAGAAAATGTTTCGCCAATTGAAAATGCACTTGAAAGTCTTTCCAAATTAGTTGGAGTTACATATGATCGCAAAGACGGAAGTGCTAAGATGGAAGCAGGTCTTATTGCTGAAGAAGTAGATAAAGTATTACCAAACGTTGTCGCCAAAGACGAAGATGGTAACCCATACGGAATAAACTATACAAAGTTCAGTGCGTATTTGATTGAAGCTGTAAAAACATTAAGCGAAGAAATCAAAGAACTGAAACGAGATAAATATAGTTAATAGGAGTTAACAATGGCAGAGTTAAAAGCAACAGTAGTAGACGGTGTAGTAACTTCACTTAGAACCGAAAATCAAAAATCTACAAGTCATACATTAGAATTAGCTGATAGAGACAAAGTAGTTGCATTTGTCGGAGGCGGCGCTCAAACAGTAACGGTGCCTACAAATGCAGCAGTAGCTTTTCCAATTGGCTCGGTAGTACATATTGGAAGATTTGGTGCAGGTTCATTACAATTAACGGCTGCAGGCGGAGTGTCACTAACACGTACAGGCGGCTTTGGAGTTAATGAAGAAATTTATATAAGAAAAAGAGGAACAAATCAGTGGAATGTGATAGATTCGCCTAAAAACTTATCTGCAGACGGTGGATCAATAAGTGCAGCTGACGGCAACACAATACACACATTTACTAGTAACGGCTCATTTGATGTGTCATAAAGCGAGGAAAATAGAAAATGCCATTTATAAGTAGTTTAAGAAAAAATTATGATGCACCCAGAACAGGGGCAGCCCCGTTAGAACAGTTTGAAATAACTGGGGGAGATGCTATTGTAACTGCCGGTGGTTATAAAATACATATGTTTACAACAGTAGGCGAAGCAGAGTTTGCTGTAAAACAATTACATCAGCAGAATGCTGCAATGCAATTACAGTCACCTACACTAGATGTAGAATATCTAGTTTTAGCAGGTGGCGGAGCAGGCGGTCCAAGACACGGTGGAGGCGGCGGTGGCGCCGGCGGATATCGTGAAGGTACAACTACTGCAAGTGCTGGTAGTACTCCGGTAACAGTAGGAGGCCAAGGCACAGGCCAATTTTATGGAAATACAGGAACACCAGGTAGCCCGAGTGCTTTTGGACCTACATCATCAACTGGTGGCGGCCGAGGCTGCGGTTATCATGATTCAAATTCACAACCAGGAGGATCTGGCGGTGGCGGAGGTGGACCTCAAGTTAACGGACACAGAGGCGGCGGAGGCGGCGGCGCTGGTGGAGCCGGAGGTAATACTAATGGACCTAGCGGATTTAATCCAGCAAATATTCCAACAACTCGAGGCATTGCTGGACAAGGTAATCCAGGTGGCTTAGGACATAACCAACCAGGCGGCGTAGGCGGCACAGGCGGTTCAGGATCAGCAAGTTCAATCACAGGCGGCAGTGTAACACGAGCTGGCGGCGGTGGCGGAGCAGCTTGGTCAGGTAGTAGAGCAAACGGCGGCCCAGGTGGCGGTGGTGGATCAAGTCCAAGTAATCGAGGCGGAAACGGTAACCCTGCAACAGGATCTAACACAGGTTCAGGCGGCGGTGGCGGCAACGGCAATCCAACAAGAGGCGGTAATGGAACTCCTGGAATTGTTGTTGTAAGATATGTAACATAAGAGGTTTATATGCCTTTATTTAAATCAACATATAATATCCTAACCAAATACGACGAAGACGAAGTTTGGAATGACAACTGGATGGATTCTGATGAATTAGTCCTACCACCAAAAACTGAGTGGACCTACGACAGAGACATGCAAATTGAAGACGTTGATATATGGGAGCAACTTGCATTCCATAACGGCGGCGTAGGAGTATATGCATCTTGGGCACCATATGCAGAATTTTATTTAATTACTACAGGATCTCTTACTAATACAGAACCTAGAGTTGTAAATGGTGCTGTTTATTGGGACAAGGGCATTGAAACATATTATGGCCCTGGTGCTCAACAAAAAGTGTTTGCTAGAGCAAAAGAATTAGGCATAGATTTGCAAATACATAAAAATGTATTTGTAGAATCTGATAAAATGTGGTTGTATCAAACTAACGCTTAATATAGTCTAATATTTCTTTATTTGATAACCAGTTATGTTCTGATAAAAATTCAGTAATTCGAATTTCTTCTTGTTTTGCATAATTAGATCTATGCATAAGTTTTGTTTCTTTTATAGCAGTTTCTTTTGTATAATGACCTAAACCACATAAAATATAATTATAAAGTTCGGCTTGAACATACCCGTAGTAAGGTGTTAAATCTGATTCGTTTATTAGTCTATCTTTACTAATATTTAAAATTTCGTTAACAGGCTCATAGTTTCTTGCAAGTAAATTTGCATTCCTCCAAAATTCAGTATCAGTTCTGCTAGTAGTATAATGCACAAGAATAAATGTTTTATAATCATCAAATAATTGAGACATATATGTATTATACTTTTTAACAGAACTTTTGTTTATTGTTCTATCAACTGTTTCTTTAAGATGTGTAAAAATAAATTTGTTCAGTTGGACTATTGTAGCATGTATACTAGTAGCTTCAAGAGGTTCTAAGAAACTAGCAGCTAAACCAATTGATAACACATTGCTATTCCACACTGTGTCTAATCTTCCTGGATTGTATTTAATATTTTTAATTGGTTCAATTTTATGACCTAACACTGTTTCAATTTCTTCTTGTGCTTGATCCGGAGTTATAAATCTATCGTCGTATGCATATCCGCAGCCTGTAATATCAAGTTTTGGAATCTTAAACATCCAACCGTTCTTTTGTGCCCAAGAAGTTGCTACAAAATCAGTATTTTTATCTTCAGGCATTAAAAATGGTAGTGCAGCATTAAGAGTTAATTCTGGATAATCCTGCCATTTTACATTTAATTTGTTTGAAAATAATTTAGAAAAACCTGATGCATCAATAACAAAATCTGTTAACACAGTTTTATTGTTATCTAAAACTAATTTTTCTACTTGTCCAAATCTATTAAGCACAATGTCGTTTACTTTTGCATCAATCTTTGTTACTTCTGATCCACAAATTTTTTCTAAATACTTTGCTGCTAGTCTTGCATCAAAGTTATAGGAATGCCGGCCTATACTAACAAGCTGATTATTGTCACTATAAAATGGCGTGAGTTTATTACTAACTAGTCTTCCACCTACGCTTGAATTATACATCGGAACGTCATTAGCAACATAGTTGGATAATAGTGGATTACACCCATATGCCGGGTCGTCTACAGTAGCATCAGCAGGCGCTAAGTACTCATGTCCTACTGACTTCCAATCTTTGTGTAAGATTCCTAATTTAGGAGTAGCTTTACACTCTTTAAAAAAGTCAAATTCGTTACACCCAAAGTCCCAAATTTCATTATTGACTATTCCACGAAGATACCCTGTACTTGCTTCGCCAGCACCTATAATTCCAATAGCACTTGAATCTATAATAGTTACAGTGTGCATATCCTTTTGTATTTTAGAAATCATTAAAGCAGCAAGCCATCCAGCAGTTCCGCCACCTACAATAGTAATATTCATAAATTATAAAACCTCTCTAATTATTCTTAAATATTCTTTATGATTTAGTGTAGTTATTGAGTTTTCGAAATGATGCAGATCATGAATTGTACGATCTGCATGTTCTTTTACATAGTCATAATTGCTATTGTATTCTTGTTCAATAGAATTTCGATCAAATAAGTTTAACCCGTCTAATACTAATATATGATTACTTGCTTTAAACATTATATAATTAGATAAACTACTAAAGTCCTCGTCTATAGGTAGTTTATGCTTCCACATTTCTAATTTTGACTTTAATGATTCGGGCAAGTCTATATTTGAAATATCTTTCCAAAACTGCGTATCTCTTCTTTTTGTAATATAATGAAGAATAATAAAATCTCTAATATTTTCCATAATATCATTAAATGAAGAATTATATTGCTTGATAACACTATCGTTATAATTTGTTATTCTATGCATTAGTAAAAATGATTGTTGTATAGATGTACCAATTGATGTTGCTTCTAAAGGTTCGACAAAACTACCACTTATACCAATTGCACAACAATTTTTAATCCAGGCTTGATCTACACACCCTGGGTCAAAATGAAACTGCTTGCCAATTTCTACACTGTGTCCAAAATATTTTTCTACTTCTTGATGTGCGTCTTCTTTAGTGATGTAGTCACTATCAAAGATATAACCATTGCCATGTCGTCCCCAGACTGGAAGTCTAAATAACCACCCTGCGTCCATTGCTTTAGCAAGAGTCCATAGATTATAGTTTTCACTGTCTGGAGTTTGGAATGTAATTGCAGACTTCATCTTAAGATACTTGCCGTATGATTGCCACTTAGCACCTAATTTATCTATTAGTAATCTTTTAAAACCTGTAGAGTCTATATAAAAATCATAGTTGTAATCTACAGTACCTACTATAGTTTTTATAGAACCGTCCTGGTCTAATTTAATATCATTAATTTCGTCGTTAATAATATTAATTCCCATTGATTTTGCTATGTTAATAAGAAAGTCGTTTAGTTTGTGCGTATTAAAATGAAACTGTGCAAATGGAATTTCTTCTGGTTTATTTAAAAACCAAGAATTTATTTTATTATTCCATATAGTTTTGTAATTGAGATAATCAGCATTTTCAGCAACTTGTTTAGCATATACGTAGTTATATTGAGCAATTTTTTTATCAAATTTTGATAATATAGAATGAAGATAATCTTTATCTCCCCATCCTTCAAACATAATTCCGGATTTATATGTTGCATCACAATACTTTATAACATCATAAGGATTGATATTCATAAATTGCAAATATTCATTAAAATGTTCTGTGCTACCCTCACCAACTCCAATAATACCAATTTTTTTAGAATGTATTACGTCAACTTGAATATTTAATTTTTTACGCAATATTGTTGCAGCAATTAATCCTGCTGTTCCGCCACCGACAACTGCTATACTTTTTACATTTTTCATAATACGTTTTCTTTAATCTCTTTTAATATTAATTTCTTATGTCGAAGCATTTTATAATAATTTTCTAATTTTTTTAATCTTGAAATTTTTGTAATTGCTTCAAATCGTTGTTGATTAAATTCTTTAAGTTTATCACTATAATTAAATTCGATAAAGTTAATTTTTTTATTAGTATGAAATCGCATATAGCTATAGACTTCGTTTTGTTCTATTTTAAAAGATTGATGCGGGTGTTTTAAATAAAATGCAAATTCTGTTCCTCTAAACCATCTACCTATATCAAATTGTCCTGCTACAGGAATACATCTTTGAGTAATATTGTTATCTTCAAAGCACGGATATTCATAAAAGGTTACGTTTAATGAAGGTTCATCTGTAAAGAACAAATAGGAATTTTTAAACGAAAAAAATCTTTTCTCGTACGATCGTATTAATACATGATCATCATAAAATTCTTGATCATAGTCTTTTGAATTAAGCCTGCCGTTATCTAAGAAAAATTCATAGTTATATAGCGATTTCATTGTAAATACGTTTCTAAAATTGTCATTAAATGCTGGACAATAATGTATATGGGAACTAGTATTATCAGGATCTATAAATTTTTTCTTATGAAATGTAGACATAACAGACTCTGGAGGAGTTGCCAGCATCCATTCTTTTTCTATTGATGTCCAGTAAACGTTAATACTCACTAATTAATTCCATTGTATGTAAGGCTTTTCGTTCGTAACATTGATTTCAGTATTATTAGGCTTTTCGTCCTCAGCTTGACCAATAGTATCTCTGCCGTCGAACTTATGGTCGGTGTGAGGACCGTTACAATCGACATAGTGGAAGAATCCTTGCACATGCCAATTTTCTTCAGACTGACATTTGAATTCTTCTCGCCAATGCTGTAAGTCACAGCCTCGATAAATTACTAAATCTCCGGGATGTAAAACTACAGGATTACCATCCATATAAATTGGCCATTCATAATCTTTATTATCGTATTCATAATTAAAACATAAAGTTGCAGATATTTCGCAAGCTGGACGATCTTGATGAGGTTTTAAATCATCTCCTTTGCGATATACACGATAATAGGAATATGTTGGATCAACATCAAAGCCTACATTTTCTTGAATAAGGGTTTGCAAATGTAAAAGTACACTTTCCATAGCAGGATCAGCATATTTTGAATGAGCATTAGGAACACATATTGCATCAGGAATATATCCTTCTGATTGAAAATTTTGCATTTCATCAAATAATGCGTATTGAGTAATAATATCTCTTACATCATTAGAAATAGCATTTCTAACAATACAAAAGCCGTTTTCTTTAAATATTTGTTGATTATTCATATGTCTTCCTTTTCCAAAACTTACTTTTATATATACCCCAAAGGCTTCTTAAATATACAAATTCTCTCTTTTTTGTATCTGTCTCATTGTATTTAATCGCTTCTGACTTCCAACTATCTCTTTTAAACGGAATGATTTGATACATCGGAGTTCCTGCAGGTATTAGTCCTTCAAAATCTTTTTTAAGATAACACGGGTATTGGCCCATTCCAACGTGATAAAATTCGTCAGCGTCAATAACAGCAGATAACGAAGTTATTGGGGAATCAACTCTATTAATTGGTTGTGTTAATAACACACTGTATCCTTTTGGTACTTTTGGTATCCAAGGTACAGTCCAATAAAATTCTGCATCTACATACTCGTTACTTAATGGAACACTTACTCGTTCGCGGCTTCCAATCATTTCTGGTCCAGCTGGAGTATAACAAAATAATTCACCATTTTCTTTTTTAATGTATAAATCAGTCCAAGTACGTTGCACAAATCCAGAGGTCATACCGTCCATAAACGGAGTACAACTTTTTAAATTTATCATCTTTTTTCTTGGACCATCAATAGTTAAGTCAATATCCTTAGGCGGCGCCTTAATCTTTTTATACCACTCAGGCATGCAAATCTTTGCCGGCACTGGCATCTCTACTAAATCTTCTACATCTTTAGATGAAGGTATAAATTCAATTTTCATTTGTATTCTCTATAAAATTAAAGTTAATAACACATCTGCTTTTTTGATCTGTACAGTTTGTACCTTTATGTTTAATATTAGAATTAAACACTACAAATCTGTTTTCTACACTTGCTATACGTGTTCCGTCTTTAAACAATGTGTAGCCGTCATTTGTGTTAATATATAATATTGCAGTTTTTGCTTTTATGTTATCGTCAACATCTGTATGAAATCCCGATTCTATTAACTCTTTAGATGATGTTAATAAATTTGCCTTTACTCTTAATATTTCCTTTGGATTAATTTTTTGAAACACACTATCAACATAATTAACACAGTCGCTAGTTATTTTACTATCTCGTATAAATGTATGTGTAAATTGATAATCGTAAACACTTTCAGTATTAGTAGTAGCTATTCCGTCGTTGAAATACCACGGAAACCAACTGCCAAGCAAAAGCGTTTGAAGTTCCTTAAAATTTTCTTCTTCTAAAAAATTATCAAAAACAGTAATACTCATTCGTTAAAATTATTCCGATCTCTCATCCATGTTACTAATGCATACTTTGTTCCTGATATAATTGGATGTGCAATATGTGCATAAGCAAAATTTGAAGGAAATAAAATTAACATTCCGGGTTGAGGTTTTATTGTAAGATCAAAATGAGGAAACTCTAACTCTCCTCCTTCGTAATCATTATTTAAATAACATAATGCAGATACACATCTACCAGTAGAGGTCATTCCGTCATAATGTTGTCCATATGCTTGATTATCTGAATATTTTAATAAGTTATAGTCTTCGTGCCATAGTTGTTCGTCAATACCATTTCTTCTACTATACCCTAATGATGTTGCTAATAGTAATGTATAAAACTGATTATGAATATTTTGAAAAACACTATCGTCGTATAATTTTGCATAATGAGTAACGCTAAGATGCTTATTTGTGCGAATACTTTGAAACTGTCCATCGCCAAATGTGGTTGCCTTTTCCCACCTAGTATCCCTAGTAGGATCGCTAGTGCGCTGTTCCACCATCGAAACCGTTTCATTAGGGTTTGGCCATGCATTTTCAAATATTTCTATACAACCTGCAACTGTAGTGCTTGGTTGTAAATCTCCTGTAAAAAACCCGTTAATTAATTGACTCATCTGTACCTTCCTTAAATCTAAAATTCATTGCAATACTTACACGATCTTCGTTGCTTATATTTTTTTCTACCATATGGTGTAAACCTGATCTAAAAATTAAAACCAAAGAGTTTTTTGGTGTATAAGAACAGGTCCTATAAGAGGCGTAAGTTAATTTATCTGTTACTAGAGGAAATGAATCAGACATTGAACTTGTATCTTGAAAAACAATATTTCCGCTATCTTTATTTACTTTTGCATAATACACTACACTAAAATCTGATCTAGGATGCATATGATATTCTTGATATGCTCCAGGTTCGCCTACGTTAAACCAAAAATCGTTACACACTAAACTATCTGTAGTAGCATCAACACCAAATTCTTTAGCAAAATCAATTACTAAAGACTTACATTCATTAACTAGTGATACTATTATGCTGTCATTGTCTTTATTTGCATTATATTGTAACAGTGTATTGTAGGTATCACAACTCCACGAAGTTTTAGTTTCTGGAGAATTAGATCGAATATCATATGCTTTTGATATTAAATAGTCATTGTGTTCCACAAAGCTCTTAAGTATATTTTCATATATCAAAGTAGGAAACCATAAACTTATTTTTCTTAATTCATCCATTACGATGTGCGATCCTTTATTAACAGTATAAATATGCTATAATGTTAAGTATTTACATCACACATGCTTAGATATTGTTATATCTGAACTATTAATTAAGAGACAAAAAACATGAGCACAATAAAAGTAATTTTCGACCTAGAGTCAAAAACTATAAACGCAACAAAGGTACTGAACGCAGAAAGCGACACAGAAAAAGATCTACTTACAGTAGAGATATCAGTTTCTGACAACAGTACTTCGATGGTAAAACACCTTACATGCGGATTTATTCTATATAATATCGAAGGTGAAAAAATTACAGAATTTTTATTCCCTTCAGCCGGAACAGTATCTGCACTAGACGGAGCTGTATCAGACAATATTGATATTGATTATAATACAAGTTTCATACTTAATTGCTGGGTGCAGAATCTTGGCGAACGAATTGATAAAGATATTGCATTTTCAAGTCCTATTCCGTTACAACCATATGCTTCTTGGACTTGGAACGGAACAACAGCTTGGGTACCACCAACTCCAATGCCTAATAATAAAAAAGGCGCAAATTATGCCTGGAGTGAAAAACTTAAAAAGTGGATAGAATTAGTCCCGCCGTTACATCAGTACGACGATATACTGTGACTGTTTTAAAATCTACATATCAAATAATAAATGATTACTGGAGTAATGTAGAGGATACAAAAATACAAAAATATCCTCTACAATGGTCCGGCAATGATCCAATAACGTTTAATGATGTAGTTATTTGGGAACAAGTATATCATCAACCAGGTAATATTGGAATTTACATAGCACATAGTCCTAAAGAAGAATTTTATGCAGTAGTTTACGATCTTTTTTCAAAAGAAGATGCCGGTGTTAAAACTTTTTATGGTAATACTGCTGTTGCAGATATAATGAACCTGTCTGAGAAACTAGGAATATCCTTAAAAGAAACCTGGTTACAAGTTTAACATTCAATATTCAATAAATCTATACATTGCATAGTTAAATATGAGTATGAGTGTATTTAAATTAGATGACCCTAGCGGCAATACAATAGGAACTATACAAGCAGTTTTTCCAAAAACTATTTTTTGTGATAATAATGTTTTGTCTACTGACTATCTATCAACTTTAAAATCTTTTTCAAAAAAACTAGTAAAGGAAAATAGCACTAAGGATACTGCATTAAATGTTTCGTCAACGCATAAAACTAATAACTTGGTCAACTATCAAGAATATAATCAGTTAGAGCGTGAAATTATAGTTAGAGCAAAAGGATATGCTGAAGCAATAGGGTACTGTTCATCGACACAACTACAAAATTTAAAAATTGCAAATATGTGGGCAAATCATTCTAATGGTGGCGACTTTGTTTTCCCGCATATACACAGTAACTCAGATCTAACAGGAGTATTTTATATTGAGGCACCAACTGATGCAATTATAACTTTTTATGATAACATCTATAATATGTCTAAAGATGTAGCAACAGTTAACATGTTTAGTAGCAAATATTTCCAGCACCCTTGCACTCCTAATTCGATGCTTTTATTTAGAAGTGATTTGTTGCACGGTAACGAAAAACAACCAATAGGAGATAAACTAGCAATATCATTTAATATTGTGTTTTAGACTAATATGCAAATACACGAACAACTCATATTCCCAAACTTCTTTTATACTACTCGCTTTGAAAATATAAATCTTAGTAATTTAGAAACATTTATTAAACAAAAAGAAAAGACTGACCAAGGTAGACAATGTAGTAATATTGGGGGATGGCAGCAAGATATAATTTTAGACAATAATATTACAAAAATTGATTTATTAAATCAATGCAAAGATGTCTGTCAGGAAGTTTGTAATTCGTGGAAGTTAGACAGTGAAGTTACAATTAAAAATGCTTGGGCAAATATTAATAGAAAACATAATTTAAATTTTCCACATTACCATCCTAAGTCAGTATTTTCTGGAATTTTTTATGTAAAGGCACATTCTGATTGTGGAGATTTAATTCTTAAAAGACCTGACATACAAGAACATTACATTGATCAACGTAACTCCGAGCATACACAAAAAGATTTTAGCATTACACCCGAGACTGGAATGTTTGTAATGTTTCCTGCATATATTTCTCACTATGTAGAGCAGAGCTTAACAGACAAAGAACGAATATCAATTGCAATAAATTTTGATATAAAATAATATGGATACTTTTAATAAAATAATAAACTATACTAAGGATACAGACAGTCACTATAATACTAGTGGATTCTCGTTCTATCTATATGGTCTTATAAAAATGATAGGACCTAAAAGTATTGTAGAACTAGGTACAGGATTAGGAACCACTTCTTTCTTAGCAGCACAAGCATGTAAGGAAAATAATAAAGGTAAAGTAATTACAGTTGATAACGGCCAAGATACTATACATAGTAAATTCAGTTTGCCAAATGATTTTACAAAATTACAAACTGAATTTAAGTTAGAACAATTTTTAGAATTTAGAAATATAAACTTAGATTTAAACACAATGCAGGGATTAGACGATATTAAAAATGTTGACATATTGTTTAATGATATAGATTGCGGCCCTCATTATTTTTTAACTCTATTAACTTGGTTACTACCTAGAATTGACAAAGAGTGTTATTTTATAATTGATCAAGGAGCAACATATTGGCCAAACTATTGTGTTGTTGAATTAGCATTGCCTCTTTTAAATCAAGGAAAAATACCAGATGTAATGTTAGGTTTAATTAATGATAAAGAGTACATTAAAGATTTGTTACATGAGTTTAAATTTAGTGTTCAACATGTCCTCAAACAAGAAACAGACGACAATTTGCAAGATAGTTTCTCTGTAATTAAAATTGAAAAAAATAATATAGGATATAGAATGATATGATGAATATACAAGATGTGTTTACAAATTTTCTTGCTATAGACACTATTACAATTAATAATATTGATACTATTGAAAAGTTTTGTTACGATAAAATTAGACTTGAACCTTCAGATCCGGGCCAGTCAGATATGTCTCAGCTAGAGCTTGATACTCTATTTGTAGATACAAAGACTCAAATTGAAGATAGGTTAGAAATTATAAGACAAGAATATAATTTTAAAAAGTCAGTTAAGTTTAAAATAGGCCCAACTTGGATAAATTTAAATCAAAACAATAACATAACAAGACCTCATTTACATTCAAATTCTTTATTATCCGGGATACTATACATTAAGGCTAATAATTCTGGACCTATAGTTTTTATGCATCCTGTAGCTACTCAGCAATATGTAATGGATACTGAAATTATTGATGACTATAATAAATTTACTTCAACTGATATGTCAGTTACGCCTAGTCCGGGTAAGCTAGTAATATTCCCTTCATGGCTAGTGCATTATGTACAGAATAACCTAGATAATTCTGATAGAATATCTATAGCATTTAATGTAAATGTTGAAAAGTTAGCTCCATTTTAATAAAAACATTGTAAGATCTTTATCGCTTTTAAAAACCAATCTATTAGGTAACTCAAGATCAGCATTAAATTCTTGCTTCCATAAAGATATTAACTGTTCTGTGTTTGTTATGCTGTGCTGATTTAGTAGACTCGAATTTGCTCTAACAAATTCAGAAATTATGTTATTATTTTTGATTAGATCAATTACATGTGGTGCCATACTATTATTTATAGCACTATTTGTAAGAATTCTTTAATGCGAATTGTCGGATAAATACTACATAACAAGCGTGGATTAAAAATATGTCAACAAGCCCAATAGTAGATAGAATTAGAATTATTCCTAGACCAAGTGATTTTTTAGATCGCAATGTAGGTGCTAGTGGAGAATTATTCTATAATAGAGAAAGTAGTAGTCTTCGCGTATACAACGGCAAGGATGTAAGCGGATACGAAATTGCAAGAGCAGATTTAAACAATGTTTCTACTAGTGTACTTGCATCAAAAATATCTTTAACAAATGACGATATAAATTGGATAGCATATGCTAACCTCGAAAGTCTACCAAGTGCTACAGACAACCACGGTATGTTTGCACACGTACACGGCACCGGCAAAGCATACTATGCTCATGCAGGAAATTGGGTACAATTAGCAGATGCAGACGAAAGCGGCGGCGCAAGTGTAGATGTATCAGACTCTGCACCGTTAGAACCATCTGCTGGAAACTTATGGTTAGATACTAATACAGGAAAGTTATACATATATATTAATGACGGCGACAGCAGTCAATGGATACAGCCTAAAGTTACAAATACTAATATTAGTTATGATTCACTTATTAATAAACCTACATTAGCAACTGTTGCAACTAGTGGAAGTTATACAGATTTAACAGATAAGCCTGTAATTAGCGAAAGTGGGTTTGATGGAGATTTTAGCAGTTTAGCCGGAACACCGACTACACTAGCAGGCTACGGTATTACTGATGCTGCTACAAGTACACAAGGAGCAACAGCAGATACAGCAGTCCAGCCTAGTGGATTAACCGGCTATGCACAACTTTCGGCAGCTACATTCAGTGGTCTAGTTACACTACAACAGACATCAGAAAAATTAACTCAATTAACAGGAGCAACAGGAGTAGTTGTTCATGACTTAGATAATGGTTCTGTTTTTAGTCACACAAGTTTAGTAGCAGATTTTACAGCAAATTTTACAAATGTTTCTACTACGGCTGATAGAACTACATCAATAGTATTGATATTAAACCAAAGCGGAACAGCATTTATTCCATCAGCATTACAAATTGACGGAGTAGTACAAAATATAAATTGGCAAGGCGCTTCAGCACCTACTGGTAATGCAAGTCAAATTGACTTAGTGAGTTTTACATTAATAAGAACAGGCGCGGCCTGGACTGTAATAGGCAGTTTAACAACATACGGATAATAGATAATGGCTTTAAACTTTCCAACAAATCCAATAAATGACGAACAGTATACGCTAGGTTCTACAACCTGGCAATGGAACGGAACTACTTGGAATATAGTCGAGGCAGATAGCGGAAGGAATATTTTTGTTAGTTTTGCTACTGATGGCGGAACAGCATCTCCGGACACCTTGGAAGATGTATTAACTATTCAAGGCGGCACAAATGTTACAACTAGTATTGATAATAAAATACTTACAATAGACAGTACCGGTACAACACAAAATTTATTTGATACAATATTAAGTGACGACGGCAGTACAACTGCAAACAGTGCAACAAATACATTAAGTATATTAGGTGGAACAAATTTATCAACAGAAATAGCCACTGATACAAATAATGTTACTATTGATATGGATGCGTTTAGTATAGATTTTCTAAGCGATGTAGATACAACAAGTACTCCGCCTAATACAGGACAAGTTCTTAAGTGGAATGGTACAAATTGGGCTCCTGGAGCAGATGCTACAACTGGCGGCGGAGGCACAGATGCCGACACACTTGACGGATTTGATAGTGCATACTTTTTAGACTATAATAATTTTAGTAATACTCCTAGTATACTTACACTAGCAAGTTTAAGTGTTGGTAACGAACTTACAGCCTGAGGCGATGGAGCAATATCGTATGATGATACTACTGGTGTTTTCCGTTATACTCCACCTGACTTGAGTACATATCTAACTAGTGTAGCATTTGCTGATTTAACAACTACTCCAACTACTTTAGCAGGCTATGGAATTACTGATGCACAAGCAACTTTAGTAAGTGCTACAAATATTAAAACAATAAACGGTACTAGTTTACTAGGTAGTGGTGATATTACTATTGCTGCCGCAGATGGCGGCATTGCTCTAACTGACCTAAGCATTGGTACATCAGGCACGGCAAGTGGTAATGGTGCTATTGCGTATAACGACTCAACAGGAGTGTTTACATATACGCCGCCAGTTATTCCAGCAGCACTAACAGACCTAAGTATTAGTGATGGATCTAATGGCGAAGTTCTTACAACTAATGGATCAGGAACATTTAGTTTTACAACAGTTTCGAGTGGTAGCTCAACGTTTAGTAGTTTGAGTGATGCATCTACAGCAAGTATTGATATAGGAAAAATATACGAACCTGCAATAGCAATGCTGAGGGTTGATAATATTGGAACTGGAGCTTACTTATTTCCTAGTCACTACGGCTCAACATCTAATCCAACTATCTATGCCATTAGCGGAACTACTATTGCATTTGATTTAGATGGCATTCCAGGACATCCGTTTGAAATACGAGATAATACTCAGTCTGCACTCACTGAAAATTTAGTACATGTATCATCAAATGGTACAGTTAGTCTTAATTCGTCAGCTCAAGGAAAAACAAGCGGCACATTATATTTTAGAATTCCTGAAAATTCAAACACAACATTTGTTTATGTATGTCAGAGCCACGCAGCAATGTTTGGAACAATTACAGTTAAAAGAATGTCGTTACTTTAACTTTTAAAATCTTTAATTAGTTTAGATAGTTGATTTCTAACAGTCACTAACTCGTCAATATTTTGTCGAATATCAGTTGGATCAATATTTTGATTTATTGATGCCATATGTGACTCATGTATCATATTAGTATAAAATTTTATTCTATTGTAAAGTGTTAATGCTTTTTGTTTTAACGACTCGTCGACTATTTTATCAATTTCGTCGCTAAAATATTTTAGCTCTTTCTTTACATTAATATCATCTTCGAACTTAGGTAACATACTTTATCCTAACTTATAAAAGTCGTCTTGATTTGAATTACTTGTTTCGGCTATAACACTATTATCTACTGTTGACTTTAATGTTACTGGTGTTAACGGTTCAACATGAAATGTCGCCCCTTCGGGCAACTCCTGAGCATATGATTTGCCTTCCTTAGTATTAACCCATTGTACAGTAAATGCTCCTGAATTAACAAACCAAGTTTTAGTTTTACTCTTATGAAAGTGTAAAGGAGTTTTAGCACCTTGTTTTTCAAATACTAGAATTTTACTACAATATAAATCACTTTCAGTCCATACAACATCATAGCCGTAGTCTGTTTTTATAACATTATTTTTTTCCATTTATTCCTCTAGTAAATCTATTACTTGAAATACAGTTTGTAATTTAGTAAGATTAGTTTTATTTTGCAGGGTATTTCGTAATCCTTGATGTAGTGCTTTAGGCCATTTTCCAAAACTTGTCCATGCATATCCGTCATGTTCATCATTTAGTGTTGGTAAAAATTCTTCTTTAACTACTACAAGATATGTATGAAAATTAAATTTTTCGTCATTAGATACAAATGTTTCTAAAGGTATTGTTTTTACAAACTTAGGAAGATTTCCTACTTCTTCTTGTATCTCACGGTTAAGAGCCTCAAAGGGTGTTTCGCCTTGCTCATTGCCGCCACCAACAAGTCCCCACGTACCAGCAGTTTTACCACCAGCTCTATGTAAGAATAAAAAGCGTTTTGTATTGAGTGCATAAAAGAGAGCACCACTGCAAACTATCTTGTTCATACTAGTAATTAGCCGTCTAGCTCAATTACCCAGTCACCTTTGGCATATTCGCCGTCTACACTAAGTAACCACTGTTCGCCGTCCCAGTAGTATTGTACACCAGTATTTAAGTTTGTAGTATATAGTGTTGTAATAGTTTCGTCATTGTACGGAAGATAATCATTACCAGCTTCAAATACAATATGCCAGTTAGCACCATCATATTCGATAATATCATTTGCACCTGCTACAAAGTCTGTATTATCTGTGTTCTTCCAAGCATCTGCACCATCTGCATTATCTATTCCTCCAATAGCACCAAGAATAAGCAATCTTACTCCTGCTTTTGAAGTATCTGATTTTGGATCATAACGTAACGGATCTACAATGTAATCTATACTTGAATATTGATTTGCATTTCTTGCAGGTCCTTGTATTGTATCATTACTAGGCAAAGTGTCTCTATCCCAACCGATTACAAGTTTAGTTGGGTCTATTTCGTTAACTGTAATACGTCCTGCTACTAGTCCGCTTATATCAGGCTTTCTAAAATACATAATACTTAGACCCGGTTTATAAGTTCCAGGCAATTCTTTAAAATATTCTGGCCATTCTGTATTACTCGGCAATCCGTTATCAAGTATTTGTATTTCACCGTTTAAAATAAGTACACGTTCTTGTAATGGATTTTTAATAATAACGTTATTTGTTCTTGTAATTTGATTTCTAGGATTGAGTACACCGTCACCATCACTAGGTTTAGAACCTGTATCTACAACTTTATCTGAATCTTCATCGCCGCCGTTCATTTTATATGGAGGAGTCATTCCGCCAATACTGAATAAGTTTGTGCCTTCAAGCATTTTCTCAAAATCGTAATATCCGTCACCGTCAAAAATACTTGTAACAATATTAGTAACAACACCGAGGCGTTTAACTTTAGCAGGAGGACTAATATAAATTGGTGTACTAAATGTCATTTGTC
>ERZ1048068.964-NODE-964-length-23861-cov-8.304965_pt1 | contig 23861 bp, 26 predicted proteins | sample MGYA00383098_ERZ1048068 | MGnify/ENA primary metagenome ERZ1048068 (study PRJEB29581, sample SAMEA5548368) | metagenome | biome: marine; feature: coastal; material: water | depth 1 m | study: Short-term variability in the microbial, nano- and picoplankton dynamics... | reverse complement strand
TCATAACTTTCATTGGATTAATAATGTAGTTAATTATTTCAAGAGCTCTCGGTAATAATTTAAGTAATTCTACGAGAAAATAACCTAATTGAATGAACCCATTCACTAATGCTAAAACTGGACCAACAATAGGTTCAAGTGGAGATAATACTATATCTAACATTACTATTTTAACAGAAAAATATTATTAATCAATATTATACCAAATGAATATAAAAATATACAATTTTTTCTCATATTGGATGGCTGTATGGTTTATTTTATTAAAACTAAAATTGATACCTTATTCTCCATACTTAATATATTTTTGTGTTGCTTATGGAATAACGTTAAAAACTGTTTATGAATATACGTTATTAATAAAAAACAAAACCAATGTAAATAAGAAGTTATTTGTATTATATTCCTTACTAACTTTAATAGTAGATATATTCCCAATATATTTTCTCCAACCGGATTATTCGAACAGTTCTATAATATTTACGTTAGTACTATTACTAATGTATTGTTTAATAATGGAATTACAGAATAAAAATATAATTACCCAATACACTAGAGCATCTTTTCCTTGTTTAAATAGTAAGATTAAAAATATTAATAAGAATATCTTCAGAAAAATTATATAACTATTGATTGTGATTCACCCACAAAAATTGTTTTTTCAAATTGAGCAACGTGAGATTTACATAATGGTTCAATTAATACTGGATATTTTTTAATATTATTGTTATTATACAAATCCTCAATTAATTCTAAATGATTATTGTAATCTATTTGTCTCGGTGAAAACGCTAATCCTCGGAATTGTGTATTTAAATAATCTAGAAATGCCAACGAATCACTATTTAATTTTTCTTTATTGTTATTATTGATTACACTATAATGACTTATATGCGTTGTGTCCATCATACTTGTTCCGGTTCCGTCGGTTGTATAGACCTCAAGTGCGTATGTTTCATTTTCTTCCACGATATTTGTAGAATTATTATTTATATTATAAACCATTTTATTACCGTGAATATTCCAAGGATCAATTGTATGTCCTGTAACATTATTTATGGGTTTAACAGGTACAAATAATCCTGGACGAACTTCGATTTCATAACTCTTAACGATTTCTTCACACATTTCACCTAAAGAACATATGCGTGTATCAGGGCGTAGTTCCTTAATCATATTTCTAAGCGCATCTTTCGAGGAATTCATCAGTGGAAATAATTTTGGATTGTTTGTTACACTAAAGGCTTCATCAACTATATTGCCATTAATATGGACGCCATAATCTATTTTTAATATATCTTCATTTAAATCAAACATAATGTTTGGTTCAGTTTTCAATGGATTATAATGAGCAACAACTTCATTTTTATTTAATCCAACCGGGAATGCTATTCCATGATTAGTTTCATCATTGCTACTATAACATTTAATCTCATTTTCTATAAAACTACAAAGGCTTTGGAGGTCATTCGTATATTTGACTTGTTTTATTACCTTTTCTTTAATTTCGTGATGAAATGAACCAGCTTTTTGTAATAATTCAATATTCATTTTATTATAATGAATTGAATTATTTAAATAAATAATATTTTTCATATTTAAATGTCTAACGGTGGTATTTTACAATTAGCAGCAATCGGGAATCAAGATTATTTCCTTACTTCAAACCCACAACTTAGTTTCTTCAAAAAAGCATATAAAAGACATACTAATTTTGCTATCCAAAGTTTAAATATTCCATTAGATGAAAATACAGGAAATGATAGTAGTAGTAGATTTGGAAAAGAAGTAAGAACAATAATTCCCCGTAAAGGTAATCTACTTCATAGATTATATTTAACAATAGATTTACAATGTAAAAATAATGGTGATACTTCATATACCGTTAATAACTTTATTAATAGTTTAATAAAAAATGCTCGTATTGAAATTGGTGGTAATTTAATAAATGAATATCAATCACAATATAAACAACTTAAAAGTGAATTATTAATACCCACTGAAAATAAATACAATGAATCAGATGCGACCTATGGTGGAAAACCAGTATCATATGATTTCGAAGGTAATCAAATTGGCGATACACATGAAAGAATAAAAGGTAATATACCAATTGTAGTGGGTTCAAATACAATAGTAACAAAAAAATTCACATATGCTTTTGATTTTTGGTTCACACGCAATATAGGTCAGAGTTTGCCTCTTGATGCTTTAAATAATCACAACATAGAACTTATTTTTAATATAGAAACTAAAGAAAATGTCATTGGCGATAATGTTAATATAGATAGTGATACTTTTAAACTAAGTAGTATGTTATTGTTTGGAGATTATATATTTATTGATGGAGAAGAAAAAAGAAGGTTTGCTCAAAACACTCACGAATATCTAATAGAACAAGTACAATATCAGGGTTCAGAATACACTAGTAATGACTCTTCGTCATCGTATTTATTAAATCAAAAAACTTATGATAAAATAACATTTTCACACCCTGTTAAATATTTAATATGGGGTATTGCTAACCCAGGAAACGCAGGAAGTAATAAAGGCCAAGGTCCAACTTATTTTGCGTCTCAAACTACGAATTCATTAACAGGAAATGATGCTCATGTGGGTAGTTTATATTTAAAATTCAATGAAGAAAATCGTATGCCCGAGAATAATCCGATTATGAATTATACTCGCAATTATCCAAATATGTATTTAAATCATATACCCCCATTAGATACTGTTGGGTTCTTTTCATTTGCGATTAATCCGTTTGACGATGAACCCAGTGGGACGTGTAATTTTTCACGTTTTGGATCTAATGTTTCATTAATAACAAATTTTGCTAATAATAATGTCAATACAATAAAAAATAAAGAACTATTTATATTTGCGGTTAATTATAACGTGTTTAGAATAACTTCAGGAATGGGTGGAGTGTTATTTACTTCTTAAGCACTACAACTTTCACATTCCGGTTCAATAGAGAATTGTTGAGCACTAGCAGCTGGTTTTGTCCGCAAATAATATTGTCCGGTTTTGAGACCTTGTTTCCAAGTGTAAAAATGCATTGATGTCATTTTATTATATTCGGGATCTGCCATAAATAAGTTAAGTGACTGTGATTGGCAAATGTATTTACCACGGGCTACTGCCATTTGTATAAGTGTTTTATTACCAACTTCCCATACGGTTTTATAAATTTCTTTTATATGAACAGGAACGGATGGAATGTTTTGAACACTACCATTTTCAACAATAATTTTATTTTTCATATTTGTATCCCACAATTCCAAATCAATAAGATCTTGAATTAAGTGTCTATTAATAACAATGAATTCACCTGCAAGTGTGCGTCTTATATACATATTACTTGTAAACGGTTCAAAGCATTCATTATTGCCAAGGATTTGAGATGTGCTTGCGGTAGGCATAGGAGCAACTAAGAGACTATTGCGCATACCGTACTTTGCTAAATCGCGTTTTATTTTTGCCCATTTTGTCTTCATAGAAGGTTCGGTTTCCCATAAATCAAATTGTAGTTTCCCTTCGTGTGCTGGCGAACCAATAAACGAACTGTAACTTCCTAGATATGTTTCTCTATTTATTTCTTCAGGAATAATGTGAAAAAGGCTTTTAAGTTCTTCTGCTTCCGTATGTTCTCCCTTTTCAAGATGTTCTTTGTATTTCACGATTTTACTTTCACGTTTCTTGGAAAGTTCAATAGAAGCTTCAACCGAACCCAAATAAATAGTTTCAAATATCTTTTCATTTAATTCGTGGGCATCTTCACTATCAAAAGGCAAATGAAGCATAGCAAATACGTCTGCTAATCCCTGAATACCGATACCAATTGGTCTATGAAGTCTATTTGACCTTTCAGTTTCTGGAACTGGGTAAAAATTTAAATCGATAATTCTATTTAGATTCTTAGTTACTATCTTGGTTATTTTATGTAATTTATCAAAGTCAAATTTCATAGACGGTCTTAAATATTCTATGAGATCACTAAAGCCTCCAATATACTTTTCATTGATAAATATTTGTGGATATGTGCGACTTCCCGTATTTAATTCATCTAATACATTTGATTTAGTTTCATTTGACACTTCAATAGTTTCATAGGAAATATTCAAATCATTGAGTTTATTTTTAGTTTGTTTACAATATTTACAATTATCAATCGTATAAATTTTAACATTCTCGAGACAATTAGTGGTTTCATCCTTTACTACATATTGCGATAGACCAATAGATGCTAAATTACATACTGCATATTCAGTAGGAGAACTGTATTCCACTATTTCAGTACAAAGATTAGACGACTTTATAGTTCCTAGGTTCTTTTGGTTCGATTTACGATTACACGCATCTTTGTAAAGTATATATGGTGTTCCAGTTTCGGTTTGCGATTCAATAATCGCATACCACAAATCAACTGCCTGAATTGTTTTCTTTCCACGATTTTCGGCCTCATATTTACAGTAAAGTTTATTAAATTCTTCGCTGTGACAATCGGCCAATCCAGGACATTCATCCGGACACATAAGTGTCCAAGTACCATTTTCTTGGACACGTTCCATAAACAAATCAGGAATCCATAAAGCATAAAAGAGATCACGTGCTCGTTCTTCTTCACTACCCGTATTCTTTCTCATTTCAAGAAAGGCAAATACATCTGCGTGCCAAGGTTCAAGATACATAGCTATGGAGCCATTTCTCTTCCCACCGCCATTATGTACTAATCCTTGATGTAATAAGTAATTATGTTCTTTGGATAATTGAAGGTCATATAGTGTTCCTTTATAAGATGATTCGTTAATACTTTTAATTCTAGTATATAAAAGGTCATTGTGTTTAAAAAACTTGAAAAAAGTTCCTGTTTCATCATGGGGAATTCCTATCAAGGAACATATTTCTCTAGTTTTAGGAATTCTAAGCACATATGATATTTTTCTATTTGTAATTTCACTATTGTATTTAGTTATATGTGTTTCTCCTATTCTATCTCTTATATAACCACTTGTAAGAATACCCATTCTCAAACAAATAAATCTTGCCGTTTCAATTAAGTTGTATGATGTACTATCAAATACTAATTCTTTATGTACACATCCATCCGTATCTATTAATCCTTTTAATATCATTTTGGATTTATTAAGTGGCAAATTTAACCACCGTGAAGCACATATTTTTTCTTTATTTTTATAAATATCACTATATTTAAATGGAAGTGACACGTTCTTCGACCAGTATAATTTTATGGTATTTTCATTAAGTTCTTCTCTAAATGGCACATACTTTTCATTGAAATATTTTTTAGCAAATTCTAAAATACCCTGTTTTGTATCTCTACCTAACGATAAGTATCCATTAGTATTACTATTGTTTAAACAGCCATCACCAAGTATGACACCATACATATAACAGTCATCTTCCGATATACTAGTAATATCTTTTTCATATTTAGGAATAGAATAAGCAATCATATCATTTTCAGTAATATTTTCAGCTTCAATCCAATCAGGTTTTATTAATGACTTTTCCAATCTATTTTTTATTATACTATAATTAGTCCCTTTCGGTTGTCCTTGAAGAACATATATAGGATGTTGTGGAGTTATGGATAATTTATCTAGACTATGTATAGTTTCAATATCTAAAATCTTTCCATCATATGAGTGTTCTAATACATTTTCTACTATTTCTGTATTACCTGTAATATTATATATTTCAGTTTCACCTACAATAACATCTTCCATACGGATGTGTCCCTTAGTGCTATAGATTATAGTGTTAGGAAGAACACATTGGTCAACGTACCGAGCAGTATTGTTAAATACACGCAACATAGGAACGAGCCCATTACTAATTCCGTTTGTTCCACGAATCAATGACTGACTTGCTCTAACATTATGAATATTGAGACCTATTCCACCAGCCCATTTAGAAATCATTGCGCAATCTTTCAATGTAGAATAAATACCCTCAATACTATCTTGTTTCATACATAGCAAGAAACACGAAGATAACTGTGGTCGACGGGTACCTGCGTTGAATAGTGTTGGTGTAGCGTGAATAAAATACTTTTGGGACATAAAATCATATGTTTTTAGGGCTTCTTTAATATCATTGCCGTGAATACCCAAAGATACTCGCATAAAAAGGTGTTGTGGTCTTTCTATGATTTTTCCACCTACTTTCATTAAATAGGCTCTTTGGAGAGTTTTAAGTCCGAAGTAATCTATGAAACAATCACGAGAATAGTTAATATATGAATTAAGTTTTGTTTTATTTTTATTAACGATTTCATAGACTTCGGTTGAAACTAATGGACAATGTGAATTGTGGATATCTTTATTATTATATAAAATTCCTATAGTTTCAGAAAATGATGGAGATGTATTTTTATGTAAATTGGATATTTCAATACGAGATGATAAAGTCAGATAATGTGGATGTTCAGTGCTTAGTGACGCACATAATTGTGCAGCCAATTCATCAATTTCAGACGTTTTAATACCATCATAAATTTCTTTAATTATTTTTTGAGCAATAAGTGATGGATTAATATTTAATCCTTCTGATAGATTTTTAATACGATTGATGATTTTGTCAAAGGACACCTCTTCCTTGTCATCGTTTCTTTTAAATACATAAAATACCTCCATCGTGTTGTCTAATTTAACGGTCATATTTTTAATACATTTTAAAAACATTTTTTTTCAACTTTTTATATTTAATATAAAAAATTGATAAACTCAATTATAAAATATAATTATTATTACTATATACAACACCAACTACTACAATGGCTTATAAACTTGTCTTCTACGATTTCGAAACTACGGGTTTAAACCCTTTTCACGATAAAATTATAGAATATAGTTTCAATAAAAGTAATACAAATGAAAGTCTTAGTAATATGGTAAACCCAGAAACATCCATAATGCCAATTATTACCAAGATAACAAATATAACCAATGAAATGCTACAACAAGAAGCTCCTTTAATGGACCATATGAAAGTTCTAGAAGAATTTCTAGGAGAGCCGAATCTTATGTTTGTGGCGCATAACGGCGACGGTTTCGACCGTTTCTTTCTAAAAAGACTTGCGTCACGTAGTGAAAAACTACAAAGTGTTATTCATACTTGGAAGTATTTTGATACTATTCATATGAGTAAATTGGTTTTCCCAAAGAGACGTAGTCATTCATTGAAAAATTTATGTAATGATTTAATGATAAGTCCGGGAACCCACCGAGCACACGATGATACAATGGCATTGAAGGAATTGTTTAATAAAATGGTTAACATTTTGGCAAAACAAGACCCTGAAACAAAAAAAATACTAATTGAAAATCCACTTAATTTATGGAATATAATTTATTAATCACTCGCAAAAATATCGATACATATTCCAGCCTTTTGGTGGCAAACGTGTACAATCATTTACACGGCTTTTAGGTTGTCTCATACATTTATTATATGCCCAATTCTTAGGTGTTCCACGAATCGATTGATCTTTATATTTATTACAAATTGAATCTTTGGTATTACAGTAAACTTTACATTTTTTTTTTGTATTTTTATTCAGTTTTGTTTTCATACCACAAGCCTTTTTTTTACATAATTTCTCTATATTTTTTTCTTTTTTTTTTCTTTCATTTGCCGATTTTAAAAAATCACTCAAATATAATTTACCACCTTTTTGCGATTTTAAATTATTTATAAATTCAATTTGTATATCCTTTGTAAATATACTAGGTTCTAATAATAACCTTTCTTGAATACCATGATTTAACTTATAAACTTTTTCATTTACGCTATATGATTCTGGATATAGAATTCCATAAGTTCCTGGTTTTTGTCCGAATTTTTCCCATTTGTTATTGACACTACTACAAACCATAACATTCTTTTTTTTTGTTTTTTTACAAGAGTTGTTAGTTTTATTTAACAAAAAAGATAATTTATTTAATATTTTATTGTATTCTTCCTTAGAATTTAATTTTATTCCAATTTGATATTTAGAATGATTGCCTTTTCTTGTGTCCTCAATTAACGATAGTTTGTTTACATTTAATGAAAAAAAATTAGATATATTTTTTAATATCTTTCTTTCAATCATTATATAAAATACTAAAATAAAATTATGATTAATCGCTTTCAATGAAACTATGTTTTACAACAGGAATACTAGGTGCTTTATATTTTTTCTTTACTAATGTATCATAACCGATTTCACGATGTTTCAATACATCTTCCCAGAAAATATCTATTTTCTTTTTAATTTCTTTAAAACGTTCTTGGTCTCTTTTGACAAGTATGACATCATAATTATGAAAATACCAATAAGTAAGACCTATATATTCTAAATTGTCGTCTTCTAAAATACGGTTCAATTCATCTCCAGCCCATTCTTTAATAGATGCTTCATCAAGTATTTCAGTTCTATATATGTATTTGCGACTCTTAATATTGTTATCATATATTTCTAATATAAGACCCTTGAATGTATCATCGGGAAGACTATAAAACTTTTCTGGTTCACATTCTTTAATATCGCATTCAAGATAATCGCAATATTCCAGATTACATACTTCCAATTGTCCTTGAATTTGAAGTTCATAATATTCTGGAACAAATCCATTAAGCTCACGTGATTTAGGACATTTAATCTCTAACATACGTCCTATGTATTTCTTATTTACGCTACTTGGATCAACTATTCCGTCTGGTGACGCCGCAAAATACTCTATAGTTGGATGAGGCACACATCCATATTCATAAATTACCAAATTATAGAGTTTCTCATAAAACAGTGTCGCCATAGGTTCAAATTTAACCCCGTGTAAAATAGCAGCACCAGGTTTAAAGTCTTCGCGATATCCACATTTACTAGCAATGAGCTTATTACGACTCGCATAAACATTTGAACCCATTGCCGTTGCCAAATCACTCGCAGTTAGACGGTTACGACGAAATTCGTACCATTCTTCTGTTCTTTGTTCTGGTTGTTTAATTTTTTTCAGTTCGGCTATTTGATGTTCAAGGGCTTTGATGTCTTTAGAAGTGTATGTTGGTGGAATAATTTTAATTTTCTTTTCAACTAAAGAAACAAGTTCTTCTTTAGTATATTTAAGTTTACATTCTTCGGCAATAATTGAAATACATTCTACAATGTCGTCTTTGTCGTCGACAAGTATTTCATTATTATCAAAGAAATCGTCAATAATCGGTAGCAAATTTGATTTCTTCATAATGCTAAATATATACAGTATATAATTTTTCCTTTAGTTCTCAATTTTTATATATTTATAAATACTATACGATGGATTTAAGCACGAATATATTAGTTCTACTATTGTTATTAACCTCAATAATAATCGGTTTAGTATTCTACTATTTTATTATATGCTTGATATTTAATTGTCAATCACTTAATAGCGATCATTACAAATTACCTATTGAAGGATTTATTGTTCCCTTCAAACAATTGAAAAAAGGGAAAATAGTTAATTTTATTAAATTATTATTTACTATCAATAATCCTTATATTTATATGATTGTTTCATTAATATTGGCTTCAGTATTAATAGTCAAAACATTAAAAACAAAAAAAATTAGTAAACAAGTGAATGCTTCAGATTTATATAAAAAAAGTGAAGAATCCTAAATGCCTATTTTCCTAATGTTGAAAAATAACTGGATGTTCAAATAATTTTGGATTTCTCTTATTTAATGATGAATCAATACCTTTATAGCAATCGCCACGATCTTCTATTTTATGAACCCCTGTATAATCCCAAGTATGTTCATTTTTTCTTGATGGGAATGGTTTTGATTTAATAGGATTTTCTATGGGAATATCGTCATTTTTATTATACATTGTTTTTTGTGATTCGCCAAATTCAATATTTCCATAACTTTCAAATTCTGGATTATAATTATCATATGATTTTTTATAATTCAATATAGGTTGTATATTATTATTAATTTCATCTAATTCATTTTTAATGGCGATTGCTATTTCATCTTCTTGAATTTGTTCTTCTTCTTGTTCCTCTTCTTCTTCTTGCATAATTTTATCTTCAATAGAAACTACATTTGTTTGAAAGCTTTCTTTTTTAAATAAGAAATACAAAAATGTTAATAAAACTAATGTTAAAACTAATATGCGTATCATTTAATATATTAAGAATATATTTTTATAACTATGGTTAAAAAAAAACTATACAAACCAATCATACTATGCCATCCAAATAATTATAATGAATATACTTTATATATTTCTTTGAAAAAGGTTCCTATTACTGATTCAACTAAGGAACCACTTTTATTATATGATTATTACTGTGATACACACGTTTCAAAAAATACAAGTAAATGTATATTTAATAAGAATAATATCAAGTTAAATATAGATACATATGAAGCAAATAAGCATACAAAAATGATTCCCATTTACTTGGCTAAAAAACAAAAAATTAATATTGAAAATATTATTGAACTATCTTTAAAAGGTGCTATAGGTTTAATTGAAAAACATTTTCATTGATTGTCAATTAGTTCGTTTATTAAATCATCAACTTCAGCATCACTATCGTAGTTTTTTATTTTAAAGTCATCATTTATTTCTATTTTATCATTTTTTATTTGATTAAAGAGTAAATACATCGTCAAACAATCCAATGTTAAGATTAACCAAAAGTATAAACTCAAAACACTAAATAGTTTAACTAATAGGAAATGTGTTATAATATAGCATAAACACCCATAAACTAATATATGTATATTCGTTTCTTTTTCATGAGCATTTTTGGGTAATGTAAGAAATTGTAAATAATTATTTTTTACTAAATAGAAAAACATACCAAATTAATATGTAGTTCATAAAAAAAAAATAACTTCTAAACTTATTTTATGAATTGTAAATCAAATCCAATTGATATTATTGAAGATTATAAAAGAATTTTGGTAATAGGTGACATACACGCTGATTATGATACTATGAAACAATTATTTATCGACTTTGAAATCATAGATAGAAACAACAAGTGGATAGCCAAAGATACATATGTAGTTCAAATGGGAGACCAATTAGATGGAAAAGGGCGAAACAATGAAGACGCACACGGTGAACTTAAAGTATTAGATTTCTTAGAAGACCTAGACACACAAGCAAAGATATATGGTGGTAGTGTATTTTGTCTAATTGGTAATCACGAATTTATGAATTTCACAGGAGATTTTAGATATGTATCCGATAAAGACCTCGTTTCTACTGGTGGAGAACAAGGTCGTCTTAATTTATTTAAACCTGGTGGAACTTATGCTAAAAAGTTGGCTTGTAGCCGTGTTGCCATATTAAAAATAAAAGACATTATATTTGTTCACGGTGGATTATCGCCTGAATTATTAAAATTTATAGAAACTAATGATAGTAACATAAAAAATATTAATGAAACTTTAAGAGAATTCTTATTTAAAAAAATAGATGAAAATGACACAAAAGTAGTGAAGTTCTTTAAAAACAAAGATAGTTTGCTTTGGGATAGGTCAATGGGGAAAGAAAATGTAAAATGCTACAATTTTCAGAAAATAGGACACGTTATTGTAGGTCATACACCACAATCAAATATAAATTCCAAATGTTCAAATAAAATATGGAGGACTGATGTCGGAATATCAAAGGCAATGGGTAAAAATAAATATGAAATATTGGAAATAGTTAATAGTAAAACTAGTAATCAAGTTAATAGTAAAACTAGTAATAGTTTTTATGTTAAAAAAAATAACTGAATATTTTAATGAACTATCAATTATATCCTATAAAAAGTATTAAAAATGTTACATATTTATATTTAATAGTAAATCATGGTTTACTCCATGAAAAAAAAGAGAATCTAGAATATTCGCATATAATAGAACATTTGTTCCTATATTTTACAACCAAAAAAAACCAAAACTATAAAAATATTAAAGAAGAATTTGATGCTTATGGTATCAAATATCTTGGTATTACAAATGATATATCAACCGTTTATATGTTTACCTTTCAAAAAAAATATACACAATACCTAATAAATATATTATCAACTACACTCAAAAATTTCCAAATAAATGATGAAATATTTTTTAATGAATTAGAATCAGTAATAATTGAAAATAAAAGAAATCAAGAAAACACATATATAATACATAATAAAAAATTATATTCTACTTTATATCCTAATACTGCTTTGGAATATTTGTACGATTATAAATATTCAATTAAGTCAACCAAAAATACAAACAAGAAAAAACTTACCGATTTTTTTAAAAAAGTTTATCAACCTGAAAATATATGTTTTCTATTTATTGGAGATATAAATACTAAAATTATACAAAGTAATAAAAATTTTAAAGTCGGTTATCCAAAATTAAGAAATTTATTTTTTACAATGAATAAACCGAATACAAATATTATTAAGGTCAATCCTAAAAAAGACCAACCATCTATACCAATTATATTATATTTCAAGACCGATTACGAGTTTATTAGTTTTAAACATAAAATTGGTTTTGTTTTAGAATTGTTGTTATCTAATAATTTAAGTAGCAAATTATATAGGGAATTCCGTAACAAACTAGGCTTAATTTATTCTATTAATTTATCAGTTAACACCAACGTAAAAGATATAACATTATACACATTATTAAAAAGTAAAACACAGATAAACTTATTTATTAAAAAATTCCGCGAATTCATTGATAATTTTAAAATATCCGACTATGAATTAAAAAAAACTAAGGCACAAATTGAATTAAGATTATTAGAAAATCAAAACTGTGAGTATAGTAATAGTTTAAGTGACTATTATTCTAAATTTATTTTAGAAAATGTTGAAATAGTCCCTTACGAAGATTTTTTAAAACAATGTTTGAATGTTTCTAAAAAAGATTTATTAGAATACGTTAAGTTGTATTTAAACCCAAATAATATGGTTATTGTAAGAAATCAATAATATTTAAACGTATCTAGCTTCTTTCTTTATAATAAAAAAAAAATATGCTTTCACTAATCCTTTTATTTATTAATAGTGTTTACGCAATTGATTGTGGTATATTACTACCAATTCATTCGTCCGATTGTCCACCTAATACATATTCATCGAGTAATCCATTCTTTTTACCCAATTGCAATATAGTGGCGATCGGCGATTTATGTGAAGGTGATGGGGAATGTGGTACTAATCATTTTTTAAATAACTGCCCTTGTGGCATTTTCCGATGTGATGTTTATAGAAAAACGGATTCTTTTAGTCCTACAACTAGTCCAACAATATCGTATATTCCAAGCCCTATGCCGACTGATATGCCGACTGATATTCCGACTGATATGCCGACTGACATTCCGTCTGAATTGCCGACTGATATGCCGACTGATATTCCGACTGATATTCCGACTGACATTCCGACTGATATTCCGACTGATATTCCGACTGACATTCCGACTGATTTGCCGTCTGATTTGCCGTCTGATTTGCCGTCTGATTTGCCGACTGACATTCCGACTGATTTGCCGAGTACAGACCCTTGTCAAACATATGACACTAGTTTATTATGTCCTTTGGATACCACCTATAGTGAATGTTCGGCTCCACTCATTAAAGCATTATGTCCTTATTTATGTGCTGGATGTGTTAGTTTATCGCCTATTTCACCACCAAGTAATACTATTGTGCCAAGTGATGTTATAGGTGGTTCATTGTCTCAAGAACAAAACGCCGATAAAAATAAAAAATCAATTGGGATAATTACAGGCTGTTCAGCATTAGTAGTAGTATTGATAGTTATATTTATTTTCCTAAGAAAAAAAGATGAAAATATTTATGAACAACCTAAAATGATTTCAACCATAGATACAAATAGTAATAAATGTATTCAAAACGAAATATATGTGGCATCAGAATATATATCGCCAACACAAATCCATTACGATTTGGGGACTAATACAGAACCAAATTACGATTTAGCTTGTGATGATGGTTATCTTCAAACAGGACTATATGAAGAGTTTAGAGACCCTACTGAGGTCGATTATTAACTATAAATATTAAGATTCATATCGTCATATTTATGTATTTTTGATAATTCTTCTAATTCGTGTATATTTTCATTTAAAACTTCATAACTGTCTTCATCCATATACCCAAACAAGTATTGTTGAAGAGTAGCAGTTGTAATATTAAACGCCTTAATTTTCTTATAAAAATCCGAGAATTTATCTTCAAATTGTGGATAAAATGAATTGAACATTTTTTGTATTTGATGTTTAGTTGCGTATTTGAAATTCAAACTATAATCAATTCGACCTGGTCTTAGTAATGCTTTATCGAGATTACATTTATAATTGGTGGTCATTAATGTAATAAGTTTATATGGGGTAGCAATACCATCTAAGCAATTAATCAAACCACTAAAAGTCAATAGACTTTTATTATTATCATTTTCTTTACGTTCTTTGAACAAAACATCAATATCTTCTAAAATTAACACTGTATTTTCCGGAAGTCGCTTTAAAGCTCTAAGTAATACAGTATCACTTATTTCTTTATCAAAATGTAAGATGGCAATATTCATATCAAAATAAGAAGCCAACCCATAAATAAGGCTCGTTTTACCAGTTCCAGGGTATCCCTCAAACAATACATTCATTTTATATGGGATACCCAGTTTAGTATATTTCTCTTCTGTTTCTTCTTTAAAAAATGTTTCGAATTTCTTAGTGACCTTTTCAATGAAAGTGTCTTCGAAATAAAGAGTATTCAAGGAACGTTTCCTTTGTTTATGTAAAATATCCCAATATTCATCCCATATATAGATACTAATTTCATCTGTATCTCTACCCTTTTGTCTAATATTTTTATTATAATACTTAACCGATTGTTCGATAAAACTAGTAATTAATTCCTTAGTTTGACTTTCTATAGATATATCCATATAATTGTAGTAGGTGCCTTCACTAATTGGTTTCTCGGTAGGTTCAATGACCGTAATAATAATTTCTGTATTATCAAAGGGTATTTTATATGTTCCATAAGTTAATTTATTAAAGTGAACGTGAAAATCATCGTTATGTTTTTTCTTATCTTTGATTCTATTTTTTTTAGATTTATGTTTAATATCTATAGATGTTTTCAAAGCAAATTTACTTTCATTTTCCGACAAAAATGCGCCGTAATAAAGGACACAATCAAATGTAAAATCGTTATAGTCAATATGAATGGTATACATGGTGATAATAGGTTAATGTTAATTATTTTTAAATAATTATTCAATTTTTAAATTGTTCATAAATAATTATTTAAAAAAAAATATATTATAAGTTATAATGGAAAACGAATACGAACTATTACAAAAAAAACTACATAATGCCAAACGAACAAAATTGCGTTTAAAAAATAATCTCAATGAAAAAATAGAAGAACTCGAACATAAATTACAAGAAAGTGAAAGACAAAACACTATATTGTTAGAGGAAAACAATGATTATAAAACTAAATTAGAAGAAGTCAAATGGGCTACTGAATGGGATAATATCGAACAAGAGAAATAAATAGAATTATATTATTATTTATCTATTATTTATCATTTATTTATCATTTATTAATTAATACCACAAGATTTTTTTCTTTTTTTATATTATAATGTTTTTTGCTTCTAATAATTCCGCTGAAGACCGCAGAAGAACTTTTAAAGTTGTTGAAGCTTTAAACCGTGATGGATGTGCCACCAAATTCAATGTTGATGCTCGTTACAAATCCGATAAAACTGGATCTCCTATGCCAGCCGCTCGTAAAGCATTCAGTCAATTATGCCGTGTTAAAAACATTAGAGGTCGTTGCGCTTTCTATTTAACAGTCCAAGAAACCACACAAGGTAGTGCTAATAAACAATACACATACAAATTAATCCGTGTTAAATTAGCAGAACCCATTCTTATTGGTGAAGGTGATGCCCAACGCAAAATCGAATACAAAACCGAAGCAAAATCAATGTCTCCCGAAGATGTTGCTCGTGACTGTAAAAAAGGAAAAAAGAAATCCTCTGGTAGAATGAGAAAAACAACCGCAAAGAAAATGACCCGCAAAAACTCAAAGAAATAAGTTAATCATTTATGATTTATATTTTTTATATTCATAATTTTTATAATTTTTTTAATTATATGGACGAAACAATTAATATTGCTTCGGAAACTCTGAAAGAACTTTACTATCAACGCGAAATAATCGAAAAGACATTAGTACAACAAACAAACATACATACTATTTATAATAAATGCCAAAATATATTGAAATCTATGAATGATTCATTCTATAGACTTTTTTTTAAAAATGAAAAAATAGAAACTGAAATATATAATAATACAAGCAGTATTGACACCGATAGTGCCACCGATAGTACCAACGAATTAGAAAAAATCAAAAAAATAAATTTACTCATAAATAAAGAATTAGATCGTCATAATAATATTTTGGAATCTTCCAATAAATTTAATTTAAGTTTGTAAGAATTATGCTGAAGTTGTTGGTGCTACCTTAGAAAGATGTCCCGAAACGTGTTTGTTAATTTCTACAAAGGTGAATTCAGTTCCTTTTTTCATTGAGAAAACCTTGGTCATCTTGGTGTCTGGTTTAAATTTACGCTTATTGTCTTCAAGTTGAAGTTTGTGGTCCTTAATATAACTAGATACAGATTTCATTACCTCAGCCTTTGTAAGAGTAGTTCCTTGTTCCAAACTAAGGAATCTTTCTAAATCCTTGCTCAATGTCATTTTTTCTTGGTTTTTCTTTTGGGAAGCACGTACTTGTTTGGATGCTGTCTTAAGTGTGCGTTGAAGGGTCTTCATTGTATCACCAAGTGTTCGTGTTTGCTTTGAAACATCACCGAGTGTCCCGTAGATGCTTGTGAATTGATCGTTAATACTTTCTTGAATAGTGGCCATGTTAATGATGTGTTTTCTTTACAAAACTTTAAGTATTTTTATAAAACATTACTTTAAAAAAAAAATATTTAATTATTTATTTATTTATATATTTTAGTATGGATTCATATAAAGTAAAAGACTATACTTTGTTTCCAAAAAAAATAGGTGTGGGTGCCTTCTCAACAATTCATAAAGCATCTAAAAAAGATTCTAAAAAAATATATGCCATAAAGAAAATAGATATATATAAATATAAAAATAGTACTCGAGAAACATATAAACGAGAATTTTCACTTTTAAGAAAATTAGACCACAAAAATATCATTAAACTTCACGATATAGTTATAGATAAAACTGCACATAATATGTATTTAGTTCTAGACTATTATAAAAATGGCGACTTATCCGTATTTCTTAATAATCGATCACTGAAAGAAAAATTTGCTAAAAAATATATGTTTCAATTACGAGATGGTATTCAGTATTTATTTAGTAAAAATATAATACATAGAGACCTTAAACCACAAAATATACTACTTGATGACAATTTCAATTTGATTATTACCGATTTCGGATTAGCAAAGCATTTTCAAAACAATGAAATGATGGAAACCTTGTGTGGCTCACCTTTATATATGGCACCTGAAATTATGAAAAAGGAAAATTATTCTATTCAATCGGATTTATGGTCATTGGGTGTTATATTATATCAAATGCTTTATGCTAAATTACCGTATTTCTCTAGAAGTATTATATTACTTAATAAAGAAATAAATACTAAAACCGTAGAATATGATAGTATCTATAAAATTTCAGATGAATGTATTGATTTAATTAAGTCTATGTTAGTAAAAGACCCTAAAAAACGTATTAGTTGGGACGCATTTTTTAATAATAAATGGTTTTCTAATGACGAACTCTTAGTTCATCAAAATAATTTAATGGAAATTTCAATATCTAATTACTCATTTATGAAAAATAATATGTCTTCAAACGAAAGCCAATTTAATTCGTTTATTTATAAAAGTATAAAAAATAAAGATAAAATAGAAGATAGTTTTGATATTGAATTAGATATTAATGATGACGACGCGGAAGGAGAAAATAATGACGATTACTTGAGTTGTGATGAAGATGATCCTGATGTCGAAATAGAACCCAGTTTACAAGAACTTAGTAAAACTGTATCGTTACCTATTAATATCAAAAATACGTATGTTGTAGTAAATAAGAATATTGCTCTACCTAATAGTGAACATAATGAAAGATCTATATCAGATAGTTTTAGAGAATACTTATCGCAATCAATAGAATTCGTTAAAAATAGTTATGAATATTTAAGTCATAGCTAAATAAATAAATAAATTAATTAATTAATAAATAAGATTTCATTATTGAGCAGGTTTTAATCCCCAAAATGTACATTGCTTCTGAGCCACATTCAAAGCACTATCGCGTAATATTTGTTCTTGACTTCTAAAAGGTAATGTATCTCTATTATTATAGAATTCGCAAGAGGTTCTTTCCTTCGGATTGTGGAGTAATCTATGTCTTAATGGTTCTCCCAATTTTATAGAAAAATAATCAATAGTTTCACCATTTTCTATAATTTTCATATGAATATGTGGTGGTATTAATTGTAATCCGTGAGATACATAATAAGAAGCAGGTATTTTAATAGTGAAATCAAAGTTTTTTTTGGAACATCCTACCATACCTACATTTACACTTTTATCATACGCTTGTTCTGGACTACTATAAGCAATTCCACTTCCGTGGTAACTATAACGTGTATTATAAGGATTGGCCGCCCAATACATAACTTGAGCACCATTTCCTACTGTGTCTTTAAATTCACCTATAATTTTTAATTTTCCATTATTTTTATTTACAATTATACCTTGACATTTATCTTCATCAAATTGCTTGGTTTTCCAATCAAAATACATTTATATTATTATAATATTTTTTTTTATGATTCTTGTTCTTCTTCTTGTTCAATAAGACTTAAATCATTTGAATAATCTACAGGTTGGTATGTATTGTTTCCTAAACGTTCATGAGCTCCTGAATAATTATTTGTATTATCGACTTGTTCATCGTATACTTTATCGGTGTGTTCATCCAATTGTGATTGTGGCTTACATTGGTTGGGTTTTAATTCCATAGGTGGGGCGCTTAATGATGCTAAACATTCAACAGAATCACCATAATCACGTCCAGTTCCTACACCACCTTCGTAATTGTGAACAACTTGGCAAGTTTGAGCATTACATACAACTTTATCTGCTTCGGGAACCATTGTTCCTGGATTGTATGGCGACTTACATTCGGTTGAACCATTTTGTAAAAAGGATTCCTTTCTGTTAAGTTCCATAATGTCTTCGGCGTTTCTTGTTAAAAACATACGGTATTCATAACTATTTGGAACTCTGTTTTCTACCTGAAGACGTGTATTGGTGAAACAATTAGGTCTGTAATCTGTAAAATGTCTTCCATCCGACATTCTTGCTGGGGCACTAGCGAATTTATTGTTACTGGTTCTATAACAACTACTCATAATAATATAAACAAATAAAAAAAAATTACATACTTAATATTCTTTCAACTATTTCAGATTTCTTTCCTTTTATCTTCAGGTTATTTTCTCTACATACATCCGCTAATTGTTTTAAATTCATCGCGTTTAAACTTTCTTCTGTATAATTATTTACTTTTTCTAAAGAACTTTTTATTTTATGTTCTAATTGTAATTCCAAATCTAATAATTCATTATTTTCCGGTTTAGTATCAATCATAATTTCCTCAACAAAATCGTCTATTTGATTTGTCATCATTTCGCCGTGCATTTCTTCGAGTGGTTCTCCGTGTATTTCTTCAAGTGGTTCTCCGTGTATTTCTTCAAGTGGTTCACCGTGTATTTCTTCAAGTGGTTCTCCGTGTATTTCTTCGCTCATTTCTTCGAGTGGTTCTCCATTTATTTCGTCTTGTGATTCGCCATCATCTTCTAAATTTAAATTATTTAATTCTTCTTTTAAATCATCTGGAATGTTTTCATTAACATAATAATCCATACCGTTATTAACTTCAGGCTCGGCTTCAGGCTCGGCTTCAGCTGCTTCAGTTGCTTCAGCTGCTTCAGTTGCTTCTTCTGCTTCAGGCTTTTGTTTATTTACAACTACCTCTTGTGGTTTCAATGCTATTCTCTTTTTAAGTCTTTTGTTATCCCATAATAAATAGACACACGATAAAAGCAAAACTCCTACACATATCATTAAAACGTGTTCTCTTTTTAACATAGTTAATTTCTTGTTGGAAAAAAATTATAACTATTGAACGAATTTATAAGCAAATTTATTTTTTATTTTGAAGTCGTTATTTGCCAATAATTCTACATATTTATCTGTAACATTATCAATAAATATACATTTTCTAGTAATACGTTCTATATCTTCTAAACATTCATCTAAATTATCATCTTCAATATTTAAAAGTGTATAATCAAAATATTTAGTTTTAAATTTACATTCAAAATTTATAACATTGCTATCATATTTAGTAATGTGTTTATTTAATAGATCTAAATCTTTTTCATATCCAATATAATTCAAATTGTCGATATATTTTACCAATTCACTTTTTCCACAATTTATTTCAAGTATCCTATTATTGTATTTTAATAATTCAAAAATGATACTTAATTCGAAACTTACATCCGGAATTATAATTTCATTAATTGTCCAATCATATTTTTCTATTAATGATGTTGATGATATACCTTCATTATAATCAATCGATATAAACTTATTTAATTTTCTAGGTAAATCAAAAAATTTGTATTGATTATCAGTGTCATCTTTATTACTAAATCCGTGTACTACATAATCTATCTTAAGTTTTTCCATAAAATGTTTATTTATTACTAACATATTTGTTATTATAGTTTTGTCAACAAATATACAAGAATCTACTGCACTATATCTTTTCTCTTCATTCATAATTGGTTGTCTCTTATACTTAGAAGCACTGATGTCGTCTATAACTCCGACAATTAAAAAAATAGGTTCATCAAAATGCTCTTTTATTTTTTTAAAATGTAAATAATGTCCTTTATGAAAAAAATCGAAAATACCATCGCAATAAATATTAAGCATAAAAATTAAAAAGATTAAATTAAAAAAATTTATACGTATAAAATATGCCACATATATTTCGGTTTAAGAATTTTAAAAAACTAAAAAGAAAAAAAAAAATAAATCATTGGATATTCAAGGTCTTAAATACCGAAGATTTCCATAATTCAAAAGAATTTAACACGTGGGGATTATGTTCAAAAGGAACTTACTCTGAATTATTTATGAAAAAAGTTAAAATTGGTGATAAACTATGGTTTATAAATAAAAAAAAACAAATATTTTGTGTAGTTAATTATAAACATCATAATAAAAGACTATTTGGTCCTCTTATTAATTTAACAAAAACAAATGAAGAACTTGGTTGGGAAAATATGAATAAAGTAGATATTGAAATACACTATGAAAATCTAAATGATATAGAAGATAAAAACTTGAAATATCATTTTGATTTCATTAGTCAAGTTATTTTGAATGACACGTCGTGTTCACATATGAATATGATGAATATATATAATGAATTATAATTTACTTATTGTCATTAACACTGGACTAGGCATAATTGATTTATTATTTGTTTCATTATATAAACTAACATTACCACCAACCATAGGAATATTGTTTTCTTTACATTGTTGTGAAACATTTCGTATGAAATCAGCGAAATTTCCCATTGATTTATTGGGATGACCATAATTCATACAATTTACCATACACAATGGCTTCGCGTTAAGTTTTTTGGTATAATGAAGACACTCACCGAATGTGCTACCCCAAGTTATTAATAATTGAGTATTGGCTTCTTCTATATTAATAATTGAATATTGCCCGGGTTCATTTGGACCATTTATAGTGCGATTACCCACACTATTATCGTAAATTTTCCACATATCCATATTTTTAACTTTTTCTAATTCTTCATTGCTTTCACTCATTGAATTTTCGACCCAATGTTCTGTTACTTCACTAAATGTATTCATTTTGGTCGAATATAAAATATTCATATCTTTATTGATGACCTGGTATTTTCCCGTTGAATTTGTTAATCCAATAATAGAACTCTCTAGATCCCATTTATTAAAAAGTTCTAAGAGTGCATCCTTATTTTCTGGCCTACATACAACCAACATACGCTCTTGTGATTCCGATATCATAATATCACAAGGTTCCATTTTGTATTTTGTTGGCACTTTATCAATATTTACAATACATCCCATATTTTTACCGGTTTTTTCTATACCACGTGAAACTAATTCATATGATGCACATAAAAGCCCACCTGCACCCATATCTTGCATCCCTTCTGCCAACTTTAATTGCGCCATTTCAACACAAGCTTCTAGTAATAATTTCTCTAAAAATGGATCGGATTTTTGAACGTTAGATTTCATTGAATCCACATCAATATTATTGAATTCCTTGGATGCCATAGAAGCACCATGAATACCTTCATTTCCAGTTTTACTACCTACATAAATTAAAAGACTTCCTTCGTTTAAGGCATTACCATATATAATTTCGTCTTTTTTTAGTATTCCTAAACAAGCGACATTTACTAATGGATTTGTATTATAACATTCGTGTTTATATAATGATCCACCTAAATTAGGAATTCCTATAGTATTTCCATAATATGAAATACCCTTTATAGCTTCAGTTAATAAATAGTCACTATGTTTATCTGTACCAAACCGCAAGAAATCCAAGAGACCAATTGGACGAGCTCCCATGGCAATAATATCGCGAATTATTCCTCCGACACCCGTTGAAGCCCCTTCGAAAGGGTCAATGAAAGTTGGATGATTGTGACTTTCGATTCTTAGTGCTAAACAATAGCCATTATCTAATTCTATTATTCCTGCGTTTTCACCTGGTCCTTGAATAACCCAAGGTTCTTGTGTATGTAGTTGTTTCAAGTATTTCTTGGTAGATTTATAGGAAATATGTTCACTTTTCATAAGTATCTCGATGTTTTTTTGGAAATCTATCATCGTATTCAAAAATGCATCTTCTTTACTACTATAAAGCATTTTCATTAATGTGTATTTGAATTCATCCGGATTTCTTTCGGGATGTGGCATCATACCAAATACAGTAAATTCTTCATTAGCTACTCCAGCAATATTATCTAATGAACCTAATTCGTTTTGTTCGGAATATCTTAAGAAAATTTGGTCTTCATTAATAACCTCTGTTGGACCTAACCTATAATTACCATATGAATTCGCAATGTATAAATTGGGTTTCTCTTCCACATTTTTGAATTTGAAATCACAAAGAACCTTTTTACAATTGAATTGTCTATTCTCATTTAATGTTAATTTTCCAGGCAATAATCCCATTTGTGTTAATATTTGAAATCCATTACAAATTCCTAATATGGGTACTTTCATTTCGTGTGCCTTTTTAATTACACTTGATACATTGGAATTCAACGCTAATGTTCCTGGGCTAATTGTATAAACATTGGTTGCTTTTTCATAATTACGGTCGCCGAAAGCAAACCCACCAGGGAGCACTATAAGACTAACATCGTCAAGCAAACCATCCACATAGTGTTGTTTATGCCATATGAAAAAACTATTTGGAAAAAAATTCAAAGCATCAAAATCGCAATTTGATCCAGGATATCTAATTATCCCAACTTTCATTGTAATAAAAAAAATAAATAGTAATATGTTTAAATGTCTATTAAATGTCTATTAATTGTCTATTAAATGTCTATTAATTGTCCTATTCTTTTCAACCCAGATATTTCCTCT
>ERZ1048068.960-NODE-960-length-23933-cov-4.969470_pt1 | contig 23933 bp, 22 predicted proteins | sample MGYA00383098_ERZ1048068 | MGnify/ENA primary metagenome ERZ1048068 (study PRJEB29581, sample SAMEA5548368) | metagenome | biome: marine; feature: coastal; material: water | depth 1 m | study: Short-term variability in the microbial, nano- and picoplankton dynamics... | reverse complement strand
TAGATATTCTAGAGATGGAAGACTTGCCGCTGGTAAACTTTATTCAGGGTGATTTCAACGAACAAAGTACTATTGGCGCCTTGGAGGGTCAACTTTTAAATCGTCAAGTTGACCTTGTAATTTCGGATATGGCCCCCAATATAAGCGGTATAAAGTCAATTGATCAGGCGCGTTGGTTAAACTTGGCGGAACTGGCGTTGGATTTTGCTAGGCAACATCTAACAAAAGATGGTGGCTTTGTGGTTAAGTGTTTTGAGGGAGAGGGTGCTCAAGATTATCGCGAAAATATGAAATCGAGCTTCCAACGCGTAATCAGAAGAAAGCCTAAGGCGTCCAGAGACCGATCCAGTGAGTTTTTTCTTGTCGGATTGAACAAAATTGATTGAAAGAGGCCATACAGTCTGTTATTTCGGTCTAGAATAGTGAGTTAAATGTTAATCCGGAGGTGATCCGGCCGATTGGTGAGTAGGAGCTAAACTTGAACAATACCTTTAAAAACATTGCAGTATGGTTAGTTGTCGCACTTGTTTTGATGACAGTCTTTAACCAATTCAGCGCACGTCAGCAACAACAGTCATCAGTTCCATATTCCAGATTCATTCAGGATGTCAATTCCGGAGGCGTGGCAGGAGTGACAATTGATGGAAAGAATCTAACTGTACAAAAGTCTGATGGGCAACGCTACAGCGTTTATTCGCCCTCAGATCCTTGGCTTGTTTCTGATCTGCTGAAGGCTGGAGTCGTGGTTGAGGCCAAGCCAGAGGATGAGCCTTCATTCCTTATGAGTATTTTCGTGTCTTGGTTTCCAATGTTGCTCCTCATCGGTGTTTGGATATTTTTCATGCGCCAGATGCAAGGTGGCGGTAAGGGTGGAGCGTTTTCTTTTGGGAAAAGTAAAGCGAAGCTTTTAGACGACACAAACAACGGAGTCACGTTTGCTGATGTCGCTGGCTGTGATGAGGCAAAGGAAGAGGTTTCTGAGTTAGTTGATTTTTTGAGAGACCCTGGGAAGTTCCAAAAATTAGGCGGAAGAATACCCCGCGGCGTGCTGATGGTCGGCTCCCCTGGCACGGGAAAAACACTCCTTGCTAAAGCTATCGCTGGAGAGGCTAAGGTTCCATTCTTCTCCATCTCGGGTTCTGATTTTGTTGAAATGTTTGTCGGTGTCGGAGCCGCTCGAGTTAGAGACATGTTTGAGAATGCCAAAAAGAATTCGCCGTGTATTGTGTTTATTGACGAAATCGACGCCGTTGGACGTCAACGAGGAGCTGGGTTGGGCGGAGGTAATGATGAGCGGGAACAAACGTTGAATCAATTACTCGTCGAGATGGATGGATTTGAGACTGGTATGGGGGTGATTGTCATAGCGGCGACCAACCGCCCTGACGTCCTTGACCCGGCGCTTTTGCGGCCAGGACGGTTCGATCGACAAGTGGTAGTGCCTCTGCCTGACATTAGAGGAAGAGAACAAATTCTGATGGTACACATGCGGAAGGTGCCGATGGCAGCAGACGTGAAGGCTGATATTCTCGCTCGAGGTACGCCGGGCTTTTCCGGAGCGGATCTGGCCAATTTAGTAAATGAAGCGGCTTTGTTCGCGGCACGAGCGAGCAAGCGATTAGTGGATATGCTTGATTTTGAGAATGCCAAGGACAAAATCATGATGGGCGCTGAACGCCGATCAATGGTGATGCCGGAGGAGGAGCGTAGGAACACGGCTTATCACGAATCTGGACATGCCGTTGTTGCGAGATTGCTACCAAAGACTGACCCTGTCCACAAAGTCACTATAATTCCAAGGGGGCGTGCACTGGGTCTGACAATGCAATTGCCTCAGGAAGACCGATATAGCATGGACAAGGAACAAATTCTACAAAACATAGCGGTGTTATTCGGCGGCCGGATTGCCGAGGAAGTGTTCATGAAACAAATGACGACCGGCGCATCCAACGATTTTGAGCGAGCGACAGACATGGCTCGCCGGATGGTCACTCAATGGGGTATGAGCGAAGAGCTTGGAACGATGGTGTTTGGTGAGAATGAGGGTGAAGTATTCCTTGGGCGTTCAGTCACTACAACTAAAAACGTTTCTGAAGCGACGATGCAGCGAGTCGATAACGAAATTAAGAAAATTATTGATGAGCGCTACAAATTGGCAAGAAGCTTAATCGAGGAAAACAGAGATAAAGTCGAGTTGATGGCGCAGACGCTACTGGAATGGGAAACGATTGATGCAGACCAAGTCAACGATATCATGGATGGGCGACAGCCAAGGCCTCCTAAGCCAACTCAGAAGCCGGAGGATCCTAAAACTCCCCCAGACACCGTCAAGCCAGAGCCAACAAATCGCCCAGCCGAGGAAGCATAACTTCTTTGGACCTTGGCGTCCGGCTTTTGGCTTTCGAGGCGATGTTGCCGAATTGTAAGCTTCACGTTACGACGTCTTTTTTTGATGTCGTTTAACACCTCGTGGAATAACGTTCGGCCCCGATCTTCCAAGCCGTTGATTATGGGGGTCCTCAACGTCACCTCTGACTCTTTTTCGGATGGTGGTCACTATCTTGATTTCGGAAGTGCCGTTGGGAGAGGCGAAACGCTTTTTGAGTCTGGCGCTGACATCATTGACGTTGGTGGCGAGTCAACCAGACCTGGTGCGAAAGCTGTTGACATAGACATAGAGCGTTCCAGGGTATTACCCGTCATAAAACAACTAGCCAGGTTGGGCATCCCTGTTTCGATTGATACTCAAAAGTTGACGTTGATGGAGGAAGCCGTTGGGTTCGGTGCCTGTTTAATCAATGATATCTCGGGTGCCCAAGATCCGGCGGTAGCGCGACTTGTTGAAAGAGCCAAGGTCGGTATTTGCGTGATGCACATGAAAGGTTTGCCTGGAACAATGCAAACTAACCCCAGCTACCATAACGTAGTGCAAGAAGTTTTTGATTTTTTAGAACAACGGGTGACATTTCTGGAAGAATTTGGGGTGTGTACCTCACAGATAATAGTTGATCCGGGGTTTGGTTTTGGAAAAACCTTAGAGCATAATGTGTTGTTACTGAGAAACTTAGCAAAATTTGGTGATCTCGGTTGCTCGTTACTGGTCGGGTTGTCGCGTAAGTCGATGTTGGGGACTATTACCGGAAAAAAAAATGTGGCGGACCGACTTGGATCAAGTATTGCCGCTTCAGTATTTGCTGTAAGTCAGGGGGCTGACATTGTTCGTGTGCACGATGTTAATGAAACCAGGGATGCCCTTCTAGCTTGGCAGTTCTTTTCCGAAGAAAAAAGAGTGGAGCAGATTCAGTGACAGGAATTAGAAAATACTTCGGTACTGATGGCATCAGAGGTAGAGTAGGAGAAGATCCGATAACGCCAGATTTTATGCTGAGATTAGGCTACGCCGCAGGTAAAGTGTTTTCAAAAAATTCGGATCAAGACAAAGGCCCGCATCCTCAAGTGCTGATCGGGAAGGACACTCGATTGTCAGGTTACATGCTTGAGTCGGCACTTCAGTCTGGTTTCTCAGCAGCTGGAGTGGATGTTTTATTAGCGGGGCCTCTACCTACACCTGGTGTAGCATTATTAACTCGCGTCATGCGTTTAAATGCTGGGGTAGTGGTATCTGCGTCACATAACCCATATCAAGATAATGGGATTAAATTTTTTTCTGCGCAAGGTGACAAGTTAGCAGATTCTGTGGAGTTAGAGATCGAGGAAAACCTCAATCATAGCCCTGGTTCGCAGGTTTCCAGCGACCTTGGAAAGGCTAAGCGGGTTGTAGACGCGGTAGGAAGATATGCCGAATTTTGTAAAAGTACATTTCCTCAGGATCTTGATTTGTCGGGAATGCATATTGTCTTGGATTGCGCTCATGGCGCAACGTACCAAGTTGCACCAACCGTTTTTAAAGAGTTAGGGGCTTCGGTTAGCTTGATAGGTAATGAGCCCAATGGAACTAACATTAATGATAACTGTGGAGCCTTGCATCCAAATGCGGTTCGAGATCGTGTCCGTTTGGAGAATGCTGATATAGGTATCAGCTTCGACGGTGATGGGGACAGACTCATGATGGTCGATTCCGGGGGGGTGATTTACGATGGTGATCAGTTGCTATACGTAATAGCTGCTAATTCAAAGGTGGGCCGAGCCGGAGGTGTTGTCGGCACTGTGATGACGAACTTGGCTATTGAAAATGCATTCAAAACGTTAAAAATTCCATTTTTACGATCTGCTGTTGGTGATCGCTATGTCCATGAAAAATTACGCCAAAAAGAATGGACTTTAGGTGGTGAGGGATCCGGGCATATCATTTGTTTAGATAAACACACGACAGGGGATGGCATCGTCTCTTCACTTCAAGTGCTTGCGGCTTTGAGGCGATCTCAACAGTCTTTAGCTCAATGCCTATCGTCCATTGTGCTCTATCCACAAGTGCTTAACAACATTCGGCTAGAGAACAAGTTAACTGACATTCAGCTTGCCTGCGCGCAGAACTTTGGTAAAAAATTATCGGTGAAATTAGGTTCTGAATATCGAGTGCTGATCAGGGAGTCAGGTACTGAGCCGTTATTGCGAGTGATGGTGGAGGGAGAGGATGGTTATTCTGTAGACCAAGCGGTGAAAGAGCTGGTTGAAGAGATACGGTCGATACTTTGATTAGTAATAATTACCTAACTTTATAAAGTTGGGTTATCCATGTCGCGCCCGTTAGAGAATTAAAAAATCTAAACCTTCGTGCGGGTCTCAATTCTCTTTCTTGTAATCTTCCTGTAATACTGATTATGTATAAAAGCCGTGTGATAGAAATGATGCAAAGCCATGGCTGGCATTAATCAATTAAATTGACCGCTGAGGAGTTTCATATGAGTTTTCGCAACATAACTTTAGTTATTGTCTCTTGTGTTTTTGCAACGCAGGTATGGGCTCGTGATTATGTGTCGTTAGCCGGTTCCTCAACGGTATTCCCGTTCGCCACAATAGTTGCTGAAAAACTCGGCCAAAATCCCGCATTTAAGACTCCGGTTGTAGAGTCTGGTGGGTCCTCAGTTGGCAAGAAGGGTGTTTGTGATGGGATCGGGATGCAGTTTATCGATATTGGCAATGCCTCTTCTCGAATGAAGCCAAGGGAGCTAGAGTATTGCGATCAAAATGGTGTCGAAGTCACAGAAATCAAATTCGGTTATGACGGCATTGTTTTGGCGAATTCAAAAAAAGCACCATTATTAAAGATTTCACAAGCTGATCTGGGCCGAGCTTTGACTGCTGAGGTCCCTGATGCATCGGGGAGCAAATGGATTCCAAATCCTTATAAAAAATGGTCTGAATTGAACCCTGAGTACCCTGACATCGCAATTCGAGTGTACGGTCCGCCGACGACGTCAGGTACTCGTGCATCTTTTGTGGAATTAATTAATCAAAAATCTTATTGCGGGACGAATGAGGTCGCTCAAGCGTTATCTATTAAGCGTGGTGATAAAAAGGGTAAGAAATGCCGAGCAATGCGAACAGACGGTGCCTATATCGAGGCCGGTGAGCAAGACAATTTGATTGTTCAAAAGCTTAACGAAGACCTCACCTCATTTGGAATTTTTGGTTTTTCATATTTAGATCAAAATTCCGACACGGTCCAGGGCTCCCAACTTGATGGTGTAATGCCTACATTTGAGGCGATTGGCGATGGTGAATACAAAGCAGCGCGTGCTCTGTATTTTTACGTAAAACATGCGCATGTCGGTGTTGTTCCAGGTATTAAAGAATATATGAAGGAATGGACGAAACATTGGGGAGATGATGGTATTCTCGCAGATGCTGGTATGATTTCGTTGTCTATGGCTGAGCGTCAAAAGATGATGGACCGGATGAAGGATCTACCGGCGCTGAAAAAGGATGACTTAAATTAGGTAAACGTCAAAATACATGGTTAAACAGCCAGCTTTTGGCCGAAAGCTGGCTGTTTTAATTTAGGGGGAAGTATCACGGTGTCGTTAATAAGTCTCATAGCCACAATTGTCGTCATTGGCGTGTTTTATTTTTACTTAGCTCAGAGCTGGGGAGTCAAACAATGGACGATTGGCACCAATAAACTGCATTCTCTGCCGCGCTACTATGGGTTTTGGGTCAGTCTGGCATCCATAATTCCGGCACTTTCGTTACTTTTAATATTATCTTTAGCCGACGATTTTCTTTTTAAATCGATGTTGAACAAATTTTATCCTTCAGATGTTCTTGAAGGAAACTTAGTGGTGCGTGCGATAGCATTCACTAAGGTCATGAATTTGGTTGAAGGTATCAGGTTTGGTGAACCTGAGGCGTGGATCCAAACGGCAGCGAATGCTTGGATTGGCTGGCAAAGAGTGTCAAACCTGATCATCACAGGGGCCACAATTTTTTCTTCGCTGATAATCGGCTTTCTGGCCTATTATCGAATGAGCCCTGAATTTAGAGCTCGCAACGTCGTAGAGCGCATTATTTTATGGGGTTTGGTGGCATGCTCTTCCATTGCGATATTTACGACCATCGGCATAGTTTTGTCTGTGTTGTTTGAATCGATTCGTTTCTTTAAACTGATCCCTTTTCAGGATTTTATTTTTGGATTTGAATGGAATCCGCAATTTGAAGGAGCTGAGCGGGCGGGGTCCGGTGGGGGCACTGCGACATACGGAATGTTGCCCATGTTTGTAGGCACCTTCTTAATATCAACCGTTGCCATTACAGTGGCGGTGCCGGTTGGCCTCTTCAGTGCTATTTATTTAGCCGAGTACGCGAGTCATAGAACTCGGGCTATAGTGAAGCCCCTATTAGAAATTTTAGCGGGCGTTCCAACAGTTGTTTACGGATTTTTCGCCGCACTCACGGTTGCGCCGTTTGTCAGAGCTGCTGGTGCCTACATGGGCATTGAGGTCGCATCGGAATCCGCTCTAGCCGCTGGCTTGGTTATGGGTGTAATGATCATTCCTTTCGTCTCTTCGTTGTCCGACGATGTGATTAATGCTGTTCCTCAATCGCTCCGAGACGCTGCTTACGGGCTAGGGTCAACGAAGAGCGAGGCGATTAGACAAGTCGTTTTACCGGCTGCGTTACCCGGTATAGTTGCTGCAGTTATTCTCGCCGTATCTCGAGCTATTGGCGAGACTATGATCGTCGTAATGGCCGCGGGTTTAGCGGCGAATTTGTCGTTTAATCCTCTGGATGCGGTCACCACTGTGACTTCACAAATTGTGACTATTTTGAGTGGGGACCAGGAGTTCGAGTCTGCTAAGACGCTCTCAGCTTTTGCTTTGGCCCTAGTTTTGATTGTGATTACACTGGCACTTAACTTTTTCGCCCTTCAAATCGTAAAGAGATATCGTGAGCAATATGACTAAGTTACCGTTAAATAATCCTTTAACGCCAAAAGAAGCTGCTGTTCGCGTGGCTGCGACGCTTAAAAGGCGTGGGCGCAGCGAGCGTCGCTTTCGGTTTTTGGGTGTAGCTGCGATTACTCTAGCACTTTCGTTCCTGGTTCTATTGTTTGCTGGGATATTGTCCAAAGGCATACCAGGCATGTTTCAACATTATGTTGTTCTGGAAGTGTTTCTTGATAAAGATCGTTTGGACCCTGGAGGAGATATGAGTGCTGCTTCCCTTTACTCAGGTGACGCTCAAGGGTTAGTTAACGAATCATTATTCTCAGCGCTTAATAATCCAGGTGGAAGAAAGGCTAAGCGTGCCGCTCGGTCAGTACTCTCATCAGGTTCCGCACTCAGGCTGACAGAATTTGCTTTGGATAACCCGAAGCTTATTGGAAGTAAAGTGTTAATGAAGTTTGCAGTCGATGATGATATTGATTCATTTATGCGTGGGTTCATCTCACGCCAAACGCCTGAATCTGATCGAAGAATTAACGATAAAACAATTGAGTTTGTAGATATTCTGAATGATGCATCACTAATTTCATATGAGTTCAGTGATTACCTTTTTACGGGCTCTGCGTCTCGGGATGCCGAAATTGCGGGTATAAAGGGTGCTCTGCTGGGATCAATCTGGACATTAAGCGTCTGTTTGCTAATTGCCTTTCCATTGGGTGTTGCGTCTGCTGTGTACCTCGAAGAAATAGCACCTAAAAACAGAATTACAGAGCTTATTGAAATCAACATTAACAATTTGGCTGCTGTCCCGTCAGTCGTTTTTGGAATAATGGGTCTTGCGATTTTTATCATCGTCTTTGGTTTGCCGCGTTCTATTCCTCTCGTTGGGGGAATTGTGTTAGCTCTGATGACGCTGCCAACCATAATCATCTCGTCTCGGGCCGCGATACGAGCAGTGCCGCCTAGTATCAGGGATGCTGCGCTTGGAATTGGAGCCTCTAAAATGCAAACTATATTGCATCACGTTATTCCGCCTGCTATGCCAGGGATGCTGACGGGCACCATCATTGGTATGGCTCAAGCGCTTGGGGAAACGGCGCCGCTTTTAATGATTGGCATGGTTGCTTTTATCGTTGATGTACCGGGAGGGGTGATGGAGCCAGCTACCGCCTTGCCTGTACAAATATTCATGTGGGCTGATTTCGCGGAACGGATGTTTATCCAAAAAACGAGCGCTGCTATTATTGTTTTGCTTGCTTTTTTGATTGCAATGAATGCTGGCGCGATTATCCTTAGAAAAAAACTTGAGCGTCGATGGTGATGATGGCGTAATACTGGGTTTAATATGACTGATTTAGTGACTGAGAAACAAGAGATAGGATTTCAAGATAGGGAAATTCCTAAAGTAACGGTTGGCGACGTGTATGTCGATAACCCGCGAATGACCGCGAGAGACGTGAGTGTTTTCTACGATGATAAATTAGCAGTAGATGACGTGACTCTGGATATCGGTGCTAGTGAGGTGATCGCGTTTGTTGGGCCGTCGGGTTGTGGTAAGTCGACGTTTCTTCGATGTTTTAATCGTATGAATGATACGATTGATACATGTCGGATGGAGGGAGGTATAAATATTGATGGTGACGATATTTATCATTCTGAGATCGATGTCGTGTCATTGAGGGCTCGCGTGGGAATGGTTTTTCAGAAGCCAAATCCGTTTCCTAAGTCAATTTTTGACAATATAGCTTACGGCCCAAGGATTCACGGCTTAGCTAAGAATAGTGTTGAACTCGACGAGATTGTTGAGCGTTCTTTGGAGAGGGCGGGCTTGTGGAGCGAGGTGAAAGACCGACTTGATCAGCCTGGAACAAGTCTTTCAGGAGGGCAGCAGCAGCGCTTGTGTATTGCTCGGGCGATTGCCGTCGGTCCCGAAGTCATTTTGATGGACGAGCCTTGTTCAGCGCTTGATCCGATTGCAACCGCGAAGGTTGAAGAGCTGATCTCGGAATTGCGTGCGCAATATACGATAGTTATCGTGACTCATTCTATGCAGCAGGCGGCGCGAGTTTCAGATCGGACAGCCTATTTCCACCTTGGCAAACTGGTTGAGGTCGGTGAGACTAAAAAAATATTTACAAGACCCGCGCATCGGCTAACTGAGGATTACATTACTGGCCGTTTTGGGTGATCCTTAGCGAGGATTAGAGCTAAGCGTCTCTGTCGCGCACCCAGTTCATGAGCGGCATTGACCGGAAACCTTGTAAAAAGGTAAAATTGAATGGTTTTACTCAAGCGAAGTGGTCTCACAGATGGGTCGTAAAAAATTTGTTGTTGGTAATTGGAAAATGAATGGGTCTATCGAGGAAAACCAGTCGCTATTCGATGGCTTATTATCGGCGAAGGGTGTCGAGAGTGTCGACATTGCTGTTTGTGTGCCGTCGCCATATTTTTTTCAAGCTAGAGGAGCGTTGAGCGGTACGGCGATTTCTTGGGGTGCTCAAAACGTCAGTGAACAGGACTCCGGCGCCTATACAGGTGAGATTTCGGCAAAAATGTTAGTGGATTTAGGGGCTGAGATTGGTCTCGTAGGGCATTCAGAGCGTCGCTCTATGTTTGGCGAGAGCAGTGGTTTGGTTGGCAAGAAGGCTATGAAGCTGATTGAGTTTGGAATATCACCGGTTGTTTGTGTCGGTGAAACACTCGACCATAGGAAGTCCAAAAAAACTCTTGAGGTCATGTCTAGTCAGCTCAGAGCAGTTATCGAACAAATTGGTTTAGAGAATTTAGGGAATATTGTGTTAGCGTACGAGCCGGTTTGGGCAATAGGTACCGGTTTGACGGCATCGCCTGAGCAAGCGCAAGAGGTACACTCTCATCTGAGGCAGCAGGTAAGGCTTCTTGATGTTGAGGCATCGAGAGAACTCAGGATTTTATATGGCGGGAGTGTGAAGCCGGATAATGCCGAGGCTTTGTTTGGGCAAGAAGATGTTGACGGTGGATTAATTGGGGGTGCTTCATTGAACTTGATTGATTTTTTAACAATTTGTCGTGCGGCGGTTAACGCGACAACACATTAGAGATTGACAGATTATTATGAGCTTCATTGTTTTAGTAATTCATGTGCTGGCAGCCCTAGGAGTGGTTGGTTTAGTTTTGATGCAGCACGGTAAGGGTGCAGATATGGGCGCGGCTTTCGGAGGCGGGTCTTCAGGAAGTTTATTTGGTTCGAGTGGCTCAGCCAATTTTTTAAGTCGATTAACGGCTGTTTTCGCGACCATATTTTTTATAACCAGCATGAGCTTGAGTTTTCTTCAGTTTGAGCAAACTCGATCAGTGGGTGTTATGTCGGGCACGGCGACTGATGCGCCGAGCGCAGTACCGGCTGCGATAGGAAAGCCGGATCCGGTGCAACAAGAAAATGGAAGCTCGAAATCTGATGAGATCCCCAATTGATGGGTAATTTTGGGATGAACAAGTATATTTGTATCAGTAGGATGTTTTTGCCGTCGTGGTGGAACTGGTAGACACGCCGTCTTGAGGGGGCGGTGACGAAAGTCGTGCGAGTTCGAGTCTCGCCGTCGGCACCAAAGCTAATTTTTGAGCCATAAAACCTATTTGGGTTAGAACTATTAGCGATTTGTAGGTCATAAGAGGCTACGTTAGCCGCCAATTAATGGCACAGGAAAATTTGAATGATAAGCGAGTACTTCCCAATTTTGTTGTTTATTGCCGTAGGAGTTGCGATGGGGTTAGTGTTGCCGCTAGCTGGAGCCTTACTCAGTCGAGCGTTTAAGTCACACAACCCGGATTCTGAAAAACTGTCTGCTTATGAATGTGGGTTTGATGCGTTCGAAGACGCACGGACAAAATTCGATGTTCGTTATTATCTTGTCGCTATTTTGTTTATTATTTTCGACCTTGAAATAGCGTTCTTATTTCCTTGGGCCATTGCGTTGGATCAAATTGGACTGACTGGTTTTGTCGCAATGATGATTTTTTTGGCCTTATTGGTTGTGGGTTTTGTGTATGAGTGGAAAAAGGGTGCATTAGATTGGGACTAGTTGGCGGTCATTATGATTATTGAAGAAATACAGGAAAAAGGTTTTGTCACGACAAGCGTCGATGCGGTCGTCAACTGGACTAGGACTGGTTCGTTGTGGCCCATGACCTTTGGTCTTGCTTGTTGTGCGGTTGAAATGATGCACGCAGGAGCTTCGCGGTATGATTTAGACCGGTTCGGTGTTGTGTTTCGACCTAGTCCTCGACAATCAGACCTAATGATCGTAGCCGGAACACTTTGCAATAAAATGGCTCCGGCGCTCAGAAAGGTATATGACCAGATGGCTGAGCCCAGGTGGGTGATATCAATGGGTTCATGTGCAAATGGCGGCGGCTACTACCATTATTCATATTCAGTCGTTAGGGGTTGCGACCGAATAGTTCCGGTTGACGTATACGTTCCGGGTTGCCCACCGACTGCCGAGGCGCTCCTGTACGGGATCGTGCAATTACAAAACAAGATCAAAAGAACTAATACGATTGCGCGTTAACTTGCTCAGTTGGAATTTTAGGAAATAAGTGAATCAAGTAAACCAGAGTTTGTTAGAAGTATTGAAAGCTAAGTTGGGATTGGCGGAAGATGCAATTCGATACGATTTCGGTGAGCTAACAATAACGTTATCTGCACAGGATTTGTATCAACATATGACACAACTGCGAGATACGCCAGGACTTCTGTTCAGTCAAAATTTGGACGTCTGCGGGGTTGATTATGCAGAGCATCCATTGAGAGATCATTTACCTGGCCGGTTTGCGGTGGTTTACCATTTATTATCTACAAAACTCAATCACCGGTTACGAGTAAAGGTTTTTTGTGTTGATGATGAGCAACCTGTTGTTCCGTCGGTTGTCGAGATTTGGGCTGGAGCGAATTGGTTCGAAAGAGAAGCGTTCGATCTTTTTGGTATCGTCTTTGACGGGCACCCCGATTTAAGACGTTTATTGACTGATTATGGTTTTGTAGGGCACCCACTTAGAAAGGACTTTCCTGTCTCGGGTCATGTGGAAATGCGCTATGACCCAATCGAAAAACGAGTGGTGTATCAACCAGTGACTATTGAACCCAGAGAGATTGTTCCAAGGGTTATTCGAGAGGATTCTTATGGAGACGTATAACCCTTTTCTACTCGTGATTAGATTGTGATCAATGGCTGAAATTAAAAATTACACCATGAATTTTGGACCACAACACCCTGCTGCCCACGGGGTGTTACGACTTGTGTTGGAGTTAGATGGGGAGGTTATCGAAAGAATCGACCCCCATATCGGACTGCTTCATCGAGGTACGGAGAAACTAGCCGAGCATAAAACTTTTCTACAGTCTGTCCCCTATATGGATAGGCTAGATTACGTTTCAATGATGTGTAATGAGCATGCCTATGTGATGGCGATTGAAAAACTTCTCGACGTCGAGGTGCCAATCCGAGCTCAGTACATACGTGTGATGTTTGATGAAATAACTCGTATTTTGAATCACCTACTATGGTTAGGTGCACACGCACTGGATGTCGGAGCAATGACGGTGTTTTTGTACTGCTTCCGAGAGCGCGAGGATTTAATGGATTGTTACGAGGCAGTCTCTGGAGCGCGACTTCACTCGGCCTATTACCGGCCAGGCGGTGTGTATAGGGATCTACCAGACTCCATGCCTCAGTACGAAGCATCGAAATTTCGAAACCAAAAAGACATTAATCGTCTAAATGAAAATCGCCAAGGTTCTTTACTTGACTTCATTGAGCACTTTACGAATCATTTCCTTGGCAAGGTAGACGAGTATGAGACCCTATTAACCGACAACCGGATTTGGAAGCAGAGGACGGTGGGTATTGGTGTGGTTTCACCCGATCGTGCCGCCGCACTGGGTTTCACTGGCCCAATGCTTAGAGGATCTGGGGTGGCTTGGGATTTGAGGAAAAAGCAGCCTTATGACGCTTATGATCTAGTGGATTTTGACGTGCCTGTTGGAACGAACGGAGATTGCTATGATCGCTACCTCGTGCGCATTGAGGAGATGCGGCAATCTAACCGAATCATAAAGCAATGCATCGATTGGCTGAGGGGCAATCCAGGTCCGGTCATTACCGCTAACACGAAAGTGGCTCCCCCGTCGCGCGAAGATATGAAGGGGAACATGGAGGACCTCATTCATCATTTTAAGTTGTTTACTGAAGGTATGCATGTTCCTCCTGGCGAAACATATTGCGCGGTCGAGGCGCCTAAAGGTGAGTTTGGAATTTACTTGGTATCTGATGGGGCGAATAAGCCATATCGACTGAAAATAAGAGCCCCAGGTTTCGCGCACCTCTCGGCAATTGATGAAATGACTAAAGGGCACATGATTGCCGATCTCGTAGCCATAATTGGGACGCAGGACGTTGTTTTTGGGGAAATAGATCGATGAGTCAAACAAGAATGTTAAGCGCTGAGGCTTACGACGCAATCAATAAAGAGGTGGCTAAATACCCACCGAATCGTAAACAGTCCGCCGTGATGGCGGCTTTGGCGATTGCGCAAAATGAGCTGGGTTGGCTTTCTGAATCGGCAGTGGAAGATGTCGCAAGTTATTTAGAAATGCGGGCCATAGCGGTATGGGAAGTCGCTACGTTTTACGGCATGTATAACTTGAAAAAGCCAGGACGCTATAAGTTATCAATCTGTACGAACTTGCCTTGTGCTCTCCAGGGCGCCAATAAAACGGTAGATCAGTTAAGAGCATTGCTTGGTATTGATTTCAATGAAACCGATTTGGATGGACTGCTGACACTTAAAGAGGCGGAGTGCATGGGGGCTTGCGGAGATGCGCCAGTCGTCATAATCAACGATCGAGAGATGAGAGGAAAAATCGGCGTCGAAGACGTTGAAAAGTTGTTAGAGGAGCTAAAAGCACGATGATTACGTCAAATCCACCATTTTCACAGGACAGTTATGGTCCGGAAGCAGTGATCATGAAAGGGGTCAATGGGGTTAATTGGCAGCTCGCCGAATATGAAAAGCGAGGTGGATATCAAGCCCTTCGTAAAATTTTGAGCGATGATTATTCACCTGAGGACGTTATTGCTGAGGTTAAGAAGTCGGCGTTACGGGGCAGAGGTGGAGCGGGGTTTCCAACTGGTCTTAAATGGAGTTTTATGCCTAAGGGGGACGGTCAAAAGTATATCGTTTGCAATTCAGATGAAGGTGAACCCGGAACTTTTAAAGATAGAGACTTGCTTAGATATAACCCTCATATAGTTATCGAAGGGATGGCTATTGCAGCTTATGCTATCGGCGCCTCTGTTGGATACAATTACATTCACGGGGAAATATGGGAGGTCTACGAGCGCTTTGAGGAGGCTCTTGAAGAAGCCCGTTTAGCAGGGTACTTGGGAGATAAGCTTTTAGGCTCCGATTTTAGTTTCGATTTGTTTGCGCACCATGGATTTGGAGCATATATCTGTGGAGAAGAGACCGCGCTCCTTGAATCGATAGAAGGAAAAAAGGGTCAACCAAGGTTTAAACCACCGTTCCCGGCTTCATACGGTTTGTATGGCTGCCCCACGACGATCAACAATACTGAGACTTTTGCGGCAGTGCCCTCTTTAATTCTCGGTGGCGGTGACGCTTACTTAGCTTTAGGAAAGCCAAATAACGGGGGAACAAAAATTTTCTCGGTGTCTGGTGATGTTCAAAACCCGGGTAACTATGAGGTGCGTTTAGGTACCCCATTTTCAAAACTATTGGAAATGGCTGGAGGAGTTCGTGAAGGCAACCGACTGAAGGCGGTTATACCTGGTGGTTCGTCGATGCCAGTTCTTCCTGCCAATATCATGATGTCGACCGACATGGATTACGATTCAATTGCTGAAGCGGGCTCGATGCTCGGGTCAGGAGCAGTCATTATTATGGATGAAACGCGATGCATGGTTCGTTGCCTCCTGCGCCTTTCGTATTTCTACCATGAAGAATCTTGCGGCCAATGCACCCCATGTCGTGAAGGAACGGGGTGGCTATATCGGCTGGTTAAGCGTATACACAGCGGGCTAGGAGAAGAGGGCGATATTGATAAGCTCCTGTCTTTGTCGGATAACATTGGTGGAAGAACAATTTGCGCGTTAGGTGACGCGGCTGCGCTTCCGGTGAAGAGCTTTATCGAACATTTTAGGCCTGAATTTGAGTACTTGGTTACACATAAAGAAAGTCAAATTGAATCAAAATGATAACTCTTGAAATTGATGGTAAAGAAGTTGAGGTTGATAGCGGAAGCACCGTCATGGATGCCGCGAGCAAATTAGGTATTCACGTTCCTCATTTTTGTTACCACAAAAAGCTGTCTATAGCGGCAAACTGTCGCATGTGTCTAGTCGAGGTGGAGAAGGCACCTAAGCCCTTGCCTGCGTGCGCTACTCCAGCGACTCAGGACATGAAAGTGCATACTCGATCTGAGCAAGCTAAAAGCGCCCAAAAAGGCGTGATGGAGTTTTTGCTTATCAACCATCCACTAGATTGTCCGATTTGCGATCAAGGTGGAGAATGCCAACTGCAAGACCTAGCCGTGGGGTACGGGGGGTCGGGCTCCCGTTTTGAGGAATCAAAGCGAATGGTTGGTACTAAAGAGTTAGGCCCTCTGGTTTCTGCAGCAGAGATGTCAAGGTGTATTCATTGCACCCGGTGCGTGAGATTCGGACAAGAGGTAGCTGGAATAATGGAGTTGGGTATGGTTGGCCGAGGAGAGCATTCGGAAATCATGTCCTTCGTAGGTTCTACTGTGGAGTCGGAGTTGTCAGGCAATATGATCGACGTTTGTCCAGTGGGTGCTTTGACGTCGAAGCCATTTAGGTATGCTGCGCGTACTTGGGAACTCGCGCGTAGGAAAACTGTTAGTCCACATGATGCACTTGGTTCTAATTTGATCGCTCAGTTAAAAGGGGATTCGGTTATCCGCGTTGTGCCTAACGAGAATGCAGAAATCAACGAGTGTTGGATTTCTGACCGAGATCGCTTTTCTTATGAGGGATTAAACTCACCCGACCGCTTAACTGAACCAATGATAAAGATCGATGGTTCTTGGGAGGAGGTAGACTGGGCTGTTGCCTTGGATCATATTAAGGAAAAATTTTCTACATTAAACGCAGACCCTAATCGGATTGGTGCGCTTTCCGCACCTCAGGCGACTACGGAAGAGCTGTACTTATTCCAAAAATTCATTCGCGAGTTGGGGTCCGAGAATGTAGATTACCGATTAAGACAAGCAGATTGTTCCAACACGGGTGCAAATGCACTGCCTTGGCTTGGTATGAGTATTGGCGATGTCGAGAAGCTAGATAGTATTTTGGTAATAGGCTCAAACATTCGTAAAGAGCAACCACTCCTGGCGCATAGAATCCGAAAAGCCGTTAATCAGAATAGCGCTTCTCTCGCATTGATCAATCCAATGCGAACTGACACTTTGTTAACTTCGGCGCAGGAATTTACAGTCTCACCCAGTCGCGTACCGATTTTTATGCAGCAGATCGTCAAGGCGGTTAGTGTTCAGCTTGGGGTAGAAATACCTGCAGCAATAAACCATATCAATGTTGAGCCTGACGCTCAAAAGGTCGCAGATATGTTGGTGGCCGGAAAAAACAAGTTGATTTTGATCGGCGCTCTTTCTCGGCATCACCCTGATCGGTCGAAGATTGAAAAAATTAGTCACATCCTTGGTGATTTAGTTGACGCAAAAATTGGTCTTCTCTCGGATGGCCCGAATTCTCTTGGCGCTGAAGCGACCAAGAATATTCCCGCTCGAAGCGGTCTTACTGCCAGAGAGATGACCGAAAATGCATTAGATGTGTATTTTTTGTTGCATGCTGAAATGGGGGAAGATTCTTGTGATCCTGATGTCGCTATAGATGCGTTAAAGTCGGCGAAGCTAGTTGTCGCGATGAGTGCGTTCAAGGACGAGGTTTCGAATTACGCCACCGTGATGTTGCCGATTAGCCCCTTCTCTGAAACGTCAGGGACCTTCATCAACATGGAGGGCAAACGGCAACAATTTGGACCCGTTGCTCCTGCGAAGGGGCAGAGTCGACCAGCTTGGAGATTGATAGCGGCCCTGGGTAAGTTGTTTGGGTTTAGTGGGTTTGAATATGAATCTATAGAGAAGGTCAGAGAGGCTTTGAGACGCGTTTACGATGACCTCGACGCGAACTTAAGAAAAAAAATCGATCTTAACGAAATGCCTGACGCTTTGCGGCCGATTGAGGGAATCGAAAGATTTGCTGATGTCCCAATGTACAGTGTTGATGCTGTCGTTCGCCGAGCGCCCGCGCTGCAGTCGACAAAAGAGGCTATACGTGATTATCTCTGGTTAGGCTCAGATTTGTCCAAAGAGCTTGGAGCAGTGAACGGTGATGTGGTGCGGGTGGAGCAAGATGGCAAACATATTGAGTTACCTGCACAGATAGACGTTAGTCTAGCCGGCTCAGTGGTTCGCGTTCCCATGACTAGCAATGCATCTAAGGTTATTGGTGGTATCGGTGGTCCAGTGCAGATTACCAAGGTTGCCTCTTTTGAGGCCAACGTATGATTGTTGAGTTTTTAAGCGCATACATTGGTGACAGCCTAGCTTATTTTAGTTGGACGCTGATGAAGGTCTTGATGATTCTCATTCCAGTAACTTTATGCGTGGCGTACCTAACACTTGCTGAGCGGAAGGTGATTGGTTACATTCAGTTGCGCTTAGGCCCGAATCGAGTCGGTCCGAAGGGCTTGCTACAGCCTTTCGCAGATGTTTTAAAGTTGTTGACAAAAGAAATCATAATCCCTAGCGGGGCTAATAAATTTTTGTTTGTTGTGGCACCAATGTTGTCACTAATGCCGGCGTTGGCTGCGTGGGCAGTGATGCCATTTGCAGATGGATGGGTCTTAGCAAATATTGATGCGGGACTTTTGTATGTTCTAGCCATAACCTCAATGGGCGTTTATGGAGTTATTGTCGCAGGGTGGGCATCAAACTCAAAATATGCGCTCATAGGTGCCATGAGAAGCGGCGCTCAGATAGTCGCTTACGAAATTGCTATGGGTTTTGCTTTGGTTTGCGTTTTGATGATGTCTGGTAGTTTGAACTTGACGACAATCGTTGATACACAGCGCAGTGATTTTGGTTTTTTAAGTTGGAATTTGATTCCCTTATTTCCAATGTTTGTTGTGTATTTCATCTCTGGCGTCGCAGAGACAAATCGCGCGCCGTTTGATGTTGCAGAGGGTGAGTCCGAGATCGTAGCTGGATTCCACGTCGAGTATTCAGGTACTACTTTCGCAGTATTTTTCTTGGCGGAATACGCCAATATGATTTTGATCGCCGCCCTAGCTTCGCTTATGTTTCTGGGTGGGTGGCTATCACCGATACCGGGAATCCCTGACGGATTTGCATGGTTAGCCGGAAAAATTGCTTTTATGCTTTTCTTCTTCTTATGGTTTAGGGCTACATTCCCCCGTTACAGATATGATCAAATTATGCGACTGGGTTGGAAAGTGTTCATTCCAGTAACTATTGTGTGGCTTGTTCTCATCGGAATACTTATGAGAATGGAGTGGTGGCCATGGTAGTTTTGATATTTAGGGATCGATAAATATGTTTGGGTTTATTCGCGATGTGTCAAACACCTTCCTTCTTACTGAGTTGCGCAAGGGTTTAATGCTCACTTTGAAGTATTTTTTTGCGCCTAAGATCACGGTTCAGTTCCCTGAGGAGAAAACACCTCAAAGCTCACGATTTCGTGGCTTGCATGCCTTACGGAGATATCCCAATGGTGAGGAGAGGTGTATTGGTTGTAAATTGTGTGAGGCAGTGTGCCCAGCGCTAGCTATTACCATCGAGTCAGAGCAGCGAGATGATGGCAGTCGGCGTACGACACGGTACGATATTGACCTTACAAAATGCATCTTCTGTGGTTTTTGTGAAGAGTCATGTCCAGTAGATTCAATTGTAGAAACACGAGTTTTTGAATACCACGGCGAACAAAGAGGGGACTTGGTTTATACGAAGGATATGTTATTGGCGGTGGGTGATCGATATGAGGAGCAGATTGCCAAGGACCGAAAGTCGGACGCAAAATATCGTTAATGATTCATCTCTACGAACATAAATAAAAAATATTATTGAAATGACCTTTGAAAGTTTTTCCTTCTATTTATTCTCCACCATTTTGGTTGGTTCAGCCTTGAGTGTTATTTTTTCTCGAAACCCAGTGCATGCAGCGCTTTCTTTGGTGTTGGCGTTTTTTACAGCTGCAGCTATATGGTTAATGCTTGAAGCCGAATTTTTAGCAATCTCTCTTATCCTCGTCTACGTCGGCGCGGTTATGGTTCTCTTTCTTTTCGTGGTGATGATGTTGGACATAAATATCAACCGAATGAGAGAGGGGTATTGGAATTATCTCTTGCCCGCGATTGTCGTTTCCGGAATTTTCTTAGCGGAGCTTATTGTCTTGATCAGTGGTCGTATGGTGTTTGAGAAACCTTTAGAAATTTCAGCCCAGATCACGAACGAGGGAAATACCTTACAACTCGGACGGCTACTCTATACAGAGTATCTCTATGCTTTCGAGCTGGCTGCAGTTATTCTACTCGTCGCGATTGTGGCGGCGATCGCGCTTACCCTCCGACGTCGTAAAGATATGAAGGTCGTGAGCTCTAGTGACCAATCCTCTGCGAACCGGGCCAGCCGGCTGAAAATTGTCTCTATGCCGGTAGAGAATGGTAGAGAGAGAGAAGAATCATGATCACGTTATCGCATTATCTGGTTTTGGGGGCCATACTTTTTTCGGTAAGTATCGCGGGTATATTCCTGAATCGTAAAAATATCATCATCATCTTGATGTCGATTGAATTGATGTTACTCGCAGTTAATATGAACTTTATAGCGTTCTCACATTATCTGGGAGACTTGTCTGGACAGATATTTGTCTTTTTTATTTTGACAGTGGCCGCCGCTGAGGCTGCAATCGGCCTAGCTATTTTAGTGGTTTTATTTAGGAACCTTAAAACGATCAATGTCGACGATGTTGGCGGACTTAGGGGTTAAAGACACTATGACAAACATGAATATGTATCTTTTGGCCGCATTGGCCCCTCTCATAGGGTCAATGCTGACTGGATTTTTTGGTCGAAAGATCGGTCGGTCAGGTTCGCATTTCGTGGCAATTCTCGGGGTTTTAGTTTCGTTGATCTTATCGATTAAGATTTTTATCGATGTACTAAACGGTAACTCGTTTAACGGCTCAGTCTATACATGGGCGGTGGTCGGTGGCGTCAGTTTCGAGGTTGGCTTTCTGATTGATCGCTTGTCTTCGCTCATGATGATTGTTGTGACTAGTGTGTCGTTAATGGTTCATATTTATACAATCGGATACATGAAGGATGATCCTGGTTATCAGAGGTTCTTTAGTTATATATCTCTATTTACTTTCGCCATGTTGATGTTGGTGATGAGCAACAATTTTCTTCAATTATTTTTTGGTTGGGAGGCTGTCGGACTGGTTTCCTACTTATTAATAGGATTTTGGTATAAAAAGGATTCTGCGATATATGCGAATCTCAAGGCGTTTTTAGTTAATCGTGTGGGGGACTTTGGCTTTCTTCTGGGTATTGCTTTGGTACTCCATTTTGCTGGAACGTTAGATTATGCGGCCGTTTTCGATCAAAGCGAAGATTTATCTGTTCGACAAATTGAATTGTTCGGTGGCGTAGGCTGGTCTTTAATTACGGTGATCTGCATCTGTCTGTTTATCGGCGCCATGGGTAAATCCGCTCAATTCCCACTCCACGTCTGGTTACCTGACTCAATGGAAGGGCCGACTCCCATATCAGCTTTGATCCACGCCGCAACTATGGTAACCGCTGGGATATTCATGGTAGCGCGTATGTCGCCCCTTTTTGAATATTCAGAAATGGCTCTTTCCTTCGTGTTGATTATCGGTTCCATTACGGCATTATTTATGGGCCTACTTGGGTTAGTTCAAAATGATATTAAGAGAGTTGTTGCTTACTCCACCCTGTCTCAACTGGGGTATATGACCGTTGCCCTTGGTGTTTCGGCATATTCTGCCGCAATGTTTCATTTAATGACTCATGCATTTTTTAAGGCATTACTTTTTCTCGCGGCGGGTTCCGTAATTATTGGGATGCATCATCAGCAAGATATGAGGTTTATGGGTGGTTTACGACGTAAGATGCCGATCACTTGGATGGTATCTTTGATCGGTTCATTAGCCCTAATAGGATTTCCTTTTCTGTCCGGTTTTTACAGCAAAGACAGCATTATTGAAACGGTACAACTGTCTTCTATTCCGGGCGCAGGATTCGCTTACTTCGCTGTGTTGCTCGGCGTTTTTGTGACGGCACTCTATAGCTTCCGTATGTATTTTTTGGTCTTCGAGGGTAACTATCGAGGAAATAACCAGAGTGGTCAGGACGTCTCCGAGAGTCATCACGATCCACATGAGTCACCGCCGGTGGTGTGGATCCCACTCGTGGTGTTGGCGATTCTCTCGGTCTTTAGTGGGGCGATATCGATTCAGCCGATTCTCTTTGGGGACTACTTTAAGGACGTTATATTTGTTTTAGGCTCACATGATGTGGTTGCCCAATTTGGAGAACATTTTCACGGGTGGCTTGCGATGGGGATGCATGGTTTTCAGACGCTCCCCTTTTGGCTAGCTATGGCCGGTGTGCTGACGGCCTGGTTTGTATTTTATTATTCTCCGAAGACCCGGAATAAATTGAGTGTTTTTGCACCACTGATTCGACTCTTTGAGCAGAAATATTTCTTAGATAAATTCAACGAATGGTTTTTTGCTCTAGGTGCTCGTTCTCTAGGCGGTTTACTTTGGAAGGTAGGGGATCAAAAAATTATTGATGGATTCCTTGTTAATGGCTCCGCCAAGGTGGTCGCGAAAATGGGGACTCGGCTGCGACGCATCCAAACTGGATTCATATCGCATTATGCGTTCATTATGATTCTGGGGGCTTTCACTTTGGTCACTATTTGGCTGTTCGGAAAATAATTAAAAGAAAATATGTCGACTAATATTATTGGGTCTTTATCCCTCATTGTTTGGCTGCCAATATTTTTTGGTATCGTTGTTTTAACGATTGGCCAGGATGGCCGTGAGCGTTTGGTGCGGTGGGTGTCTTTAGTGGGATCCATATTAGGAGCTTTAGTTTTAGTCCCAGTATGGACACAATTTGACCAAACAAAAACGGGGTTTCAGTTCGTAGAGAGCATTCCTTGGATTGATACTTTTAATATCAATTATCACCTTGGTATTGATGGTTTGTCACTGATACTTATTTTGCTAAACGTGGTGACAACGATACTGGTTGTCATTGCTGGCTGGGAAGTAATCACGAAAAGAGTATCTCAGTATTACGCGTCATTTTTGATTTTATCGGGCATCATCAACGGAGTCTTCTGTTCCCTCGACGCAATGTTGTTTTATGTCTTTTTTGAAGCAACCTTGATCCCCATGTTCCTAATCATTGGTATTTGGGGTGGGCCTAACCGAGTCTATGCGGCGATTAAATTTTTCCTCTACACGCTGGCAGGTTCGTTATTGACGCTGGTGGCGCTCATTTATCTTTATCGGCTGAGCGCGGGAAGTTTCTCGATTGCTGATTTTTATTTGTTGCCGATACCGCAAAGCGCCCAATTGCTCATTTTTATAGCGCTATTCGCTGCTTTTGCCGTCAAGATTCCAATGTGGCCAGTACATACTTGGTTGCCGGATGCTCACGTTGAGGCGCCTACGGGTGGATCTGTTGTTTTGGCTGCGGTTATGTTGAAGCTAGGGGGGTATGGTTTTTTACGGCTTTCGCTTCCAATCGTTCCTGATGCTGCCCGAGAGCTTGCTCCTTTGGTAATCGCCTTGTCGCTCATTGCAATTGTTTACATAGGATTCGTCGCGCTTATTCAACGAGATATGAAAAAATTGATTGCTTACTCTTCTATTTCACATATGGGATTTGTGACTTTGGGTATTTTCATATTCAATGCAGAAGGGATGCAGGGGGCGATTATTCAGATGGTATCCCATGGATTTATTTCTGCAGCCTTATTCTTATGTGTTGGGGTATTGTATGATCGAATTCATTCGAGGCAGATAGCGGATTATGGTGGTGTTGTGAATAGCATGCCAAAATTCGCTGCATTATTTTTAGTGTTCGCAATGGCAAACGCAGGACTGCCTGGAACTAGTGGCTTTGTAGGTGAGTTTTTTGTCATTATGGGCGCAATGTCGAATAATTTCTGGTTCGCATTTGCAGCAGCAATGACTTTAATCCTGGGTGCCGCCTATACTCTCTGGATGTATAAAAGGGTAGTTTTTGGTCAAGCCACTAGTGATCGAATAGCTGGTCTTACGGACGTTAATGCTCGCGAATTCTCTATGTTGCTAGTTCTGGCTTTCGTTGTAATTGGTGTAGGACTGTATCCAAAACCTTTCACAGATGTAATCGGTACTTCAGTAACCACAATACTAGAGCTTTCCTCGGTCATTAAATACTGAGGCG
>ERZ1048068.956-NODE-956-length-23999-cov-5.226236_pt1 | contig 23999 bp, 20 predicted proteins | sample MGYA00383098_ERZ1048068 | MGnify/ENA primary metagenome ERZ1048068 (study PRJEB29581, sample SAMEA5548368) | metagenome | biome: marine; feature: coastal; material: water | depth 1 m | study: Short-term variability in the microbial, nano- and picoplankton dynamics... | reverse complement strand
TGATTGCCAACTTATCTTGTTCGCTCATTGATAATGGGCGAATTAAGACAACACTAGCGAAAGCTCGGGCATTACGACCAGCGATTGAAAAAGCGATTACTTTGGCAAAAAAAGCATATGCATCTGAGGATGCTGCCAAAAAGGTTCATTTTCGGAGGCAGGCTATTGCCCGGTTGAGAAGTAAGAGTGCTGTTAAGAAGCTTTTTGACGAATTGGTTGAACAATTCGCAGGACGAAATGGCGGATACACAAGAATTTATAAGTTAGCGATTCCACGTTTGGGTGATGCCGCAGATATGGCCATCATTGAGTTTGTAGAGGAATTACAAAAGAAAAAACCCAAGAAGAAACGTGTAACAAAGAAATCGAAGGCCAAACCTGAAGTAAAAGAAGAAGAAACTTCTGTTGTTTCTTCTTCTCCTGACAATGGGGAGCAAAAAGAGGAATCAGCCTCAAAAGAAGCCACTACTTCAGATAAGGTTGATGAATCAAATGAACCACAGTCAACAGATACTCCAGTATTGAATGATACAGACGAAGATCAAGAAGAAGAAAAGAAGACCGTAGGCTAAACATAAAAAATTCCATATTTCGGTTCGTAGGATTTTTTTAAATTGGTTCTACTTCCTTTTCATTCGTAACTAAGTTTGTGTTGCTTAGTGCTATGCTTATCCTTTTTTATATTTATTTCGCCATAAACGATTTACTTTTTATTCGTTACGATTAACTAAGGTTTTATTATGCCACAGACAATTATAGTACTAGATTTCGGCTCCCAGTATACACAAGTAATTGCGAGAAGAATTCGTGAGGCAAATGTTTATTCAAAGGTACTTCCTTTTAATGCTAAAATTGCTGATATTAAAAAATTTAATCCTGTTGGTCTTGTTTTATCTGGGGGCCCAGCCAGCGTTTTGGCAAAAGGTGCACCCAAACCAAAAGCCGAGATATTTAAATTAGGAATTCCGATTCTTGGAATATGCTATGGTCTTCAGTTAATGGGATCCATGCTTGGGGGAAAGATCCAAAATAGTAATCATAGAGAATATGGTAGAGGAAAACTTAAGATATTAAAGAAAGGTTTGCTGTTTAAGGATTTACCCGCACATCTCACGGTTTGGAATTCGCATGGTGATTGCCTTGAAAAACTGCCTAAAGGCTTCAAAGCTTTAGCGCAAACTGAGAACTCAAAATTCGCTTCAATTGAAGATTCGAGCAGAAATTTTTACGGTCTTCAATTTCATCCTGAAGTCGAGCATTCGGAGAAAGGGAATGAAATCATTCGAAACTTTCTTGTTACAATCTGTAAGTGTAAAGGCGATTGGGATATGAAGGATTTTACTCAAAGCGCGATCGAAGAAATAAAAAATAAGGTTGGAACAAAAAAAGTCATTCTTGGTCTCAGCGGTGGAGTCGATTCATCTGTTGCAGCAGCTCTTATTCATCGTGCGATAGGAGATCAACTAACCTGTATTTTTGTTGATAATGGATTACTCAGATTGAATGAGAGAGACCAAGTAAAAAGGCTTTTTCAGAATCATATACCTGGAAAGCTAAAAGTTGCTCTCGCCGGTAGTTTGTTTCTTAAAAAGCTCAAAGGAGTTACTGATCCTGAAAGGAAAAGGAAGATTATAGGTAAAACTTTCATCGAGGTCTTTGATAAGGAAGTAAAGAAGCTCGGAGATGTCGATTTTTTGGCTCAAGGTACCTTATATCCCGATGTGATTGAAAGTGTACCCATTGCCGGTAACCCTGCATCCTTGATCAAGAGTCACCACAATGTCGGTGGCTTGCCAAAGAAAATGAAATTGTCCTTACTAGAGCCCTTAAGGGAGTTGTTCAAAGACGAGGTTCGTAATTTAGGCCGTGCCCTCGGTTTGACTGAAAATGTTCTTATGCGCCATCCTTTTCCGGGCCCCGGTTTAGGTGTTAGGGTAGTAGGATCTATTAATTCAAATAATCTAAGGGTGTTACGAGAAGCGGACGCAATCTTTATTGATGAACTGCATAGCTCGGGTTGGTATCATAAACTTTGGCAGGCATTTTGTGTTTTTCTTCCCGTTCGTAGCGTCGGAGTAATGGGCGATGAGAGAACATACGAAAATGTCATTTCTCTTCGAGCTGTTACTAGCAGCGATGCAATGACAGCAGATTGGGCTGAACTACCAGATAAACTTTTAAGAAAAGTTTCAAACCGAATCATCAATGAAGTAAAGGGTGCGAATCGAGTGGTATATGATATCAGTTCTAAACCCCCTAGCACTATAGAGTGGGAATGAACTTACAGTTCCTCTAAATGATTACTAGTTTTTTGAATGATGAAAGCGATCTTGAAGATCGCTTATCAAAGTTTTGCTCAGCCTCGCAATGCGATCAAGCTGTGAAGGATACAGTTTCGGAAATATTAAATGAAATTCGTTTAGGCGGTGATACTGCCTTGCTTGAAAAAACTTTTAAATATGATCATGCAAAGCTTAGTCAGAATGAAATTAAGGTAACAAAAATCGAGTTAGAAGTGGCGAAGTCTCAGCTCACCGTTTTAGAACGAGAAAGTATATTAGAAGCGATCGAAAATGTGTCACTGTTTCATGCAAGAAGTATTCCTGAAAATTGGAGTACATTTAATAATCATGGTGCAAAAGTAGGCGAAAAATTTTACCCCATTAATCGAGTCGGAATTTATGTGCCCGGAGGAAATGTTCCGTTAATCTCAACTGTTATTATGACAGTCACGATTGCAAAGGTAGCAAAAGTAAAAGAGATTGTGGTGGTTACCCCTCCAGATTCAGAGGGTAAAATTGCTCCCCAAATGCTTGCCGCTTTAGAACTACTTGGAGTCGATGAAATTTATAAAGCAGGGGGAGCGCAAGGGATTGGTGCGCTAGCTTACGGTACGGAAACAATACCTTCAGTTGATAAAATTTACGGTCCTGGAAATGCATTTGTCAATGAGGCGAAGAGACAAGTTTTTGGTTTAGTTGGAATTGATCTGTTGCCGGGGCCGAGTGAGGTAATGATTATCGCAGATTCCTCATCTAACCCCTCTTTTGTAGCAGCAGCTCTGCTATCCCAAGCTGAGCATGGTTCTGGTAAAGAAAAAGTATTTCTACTTTTTTCGGAAAAGAGCCACTTTGATAAAATCGTTTCTGAAATTAAAGTTCAACTTCATGAGCTCTCCCATAGGGAAGCGGTTACTAGTGTTTTAGAGAGGGGCTTCATGTCGATTTATCTTCCGAGCCTTAAGAGAATTGCAGAAGTTGCCAACTACATTGCTCCCGAGCATTTAGAACTGCAAGTGGCAGATGAGCATATTGCCTTTTTAACCGAACATATAACAACGGCGGGTGCATTTCTGCTAGGTCATGAAACCGCAACTACTTTGGGGGATTTTATTGCTGGCCCAAGTCATGTGCTTCCAACTGGTCGTTCATCCAGGTTTTCTTCGGGTTTGAGGCTACAAGATTTTTTAAGGCGTTCGAGTTTCATTCAGTATGATAAGAAGTCGGCGGTCATGGCAAAGAAGGCAATTACAGTTTTTTCTGAAATGGAACAGTTGGATGGACATGGAAAATCTTTTTCAATTAGGCTGTAGGCTAATAAATTCCAAGAATGTCAGTTCAAGACTTTACCGCCCATTCTATTTGTAAGCATAAACCCTATATCCCGGGTAAGCAGCCCGTTATTTCTGGACGAACAATTAAGCTTAATACAAATGAAAATCCGTACTCCCCTACCCCTCAAATATCGGAGTTAATTCCTTCGCAAATAAACGAACTTCACCGTTATCCAGACTCGTCTGCAAGTAATTTAAGAGAAACAATAGCCAACTTGCACAATGTTCATCCCGATCAGATTATAGTTGGTAATGGTTCCGATGATATTTTAAATCTTTGCGTACGCTGTTTCTCAGATAGAACGAAATCGATCGGGATGCTAGAACCAAGTTATTCTTTATACGAAGTTTTGGGTTCATTACAGGGAGCAAAAGTAATAAAGTATCCCTTTCAAAATGAACGCTTCGAGATTGATTCTGAAATGATTGGCGACTCTGAAACCAATATATTTTTTTTGACCAGTCCACATGCACCGACCGGAAGGGTTTATGATAATTTAGTATTTTCGACCATCCTTCAAAAGTATCCGGGAATACTTGTGATTGATGAAGCATATGCAGACTTTGCACCCACAAATGCGCTACCTTTATTAACCGAGAGTGATAATGTAATCATAACTAGAACCCTTTCAAAATCGTATTCCCTTGCCGGGTTAAGGGTTGGGTATGCAGTCGCAAGTAAAGAAATTATTGCAATACTTAATAAAGCAAGAGAGGTTTATAATGTAGATAGAATTGCCCAATTTATTGCTCAAGTTGCCTTACAAGATCGCAGTTATTTTGAGAAGATCACTCGGAAAATTATCTCGACCCGTGAGTTTGTTTATCAAACCTTTTTAGAGTGGCAATGGAATACCTATTCAAGTGGTACCAATTTTTTATTTACTCGCCCAGTTGATTCAAAAGGCATTCACGGGAAGGAAACTGCTCAAGCACTTTACCGATTTTTGAGCGACAATAATGTGTTTGTTCGATATTTTCCTTCAAGTGAACTAACCTCTTCATTTTTACGAATCAGTATTGGCAAAGACGAAGAAATGGATATTGTAATTAATTTGTTAAGCAAATGGAAACTAGTCGAACAGCAGAATTAACAAGAAATACAAATGAAACTCAAATTGAAGTTTCATTAAAATTGGATGGAGAAGGGAAGAATGAAATTGCAACAGGTATTCCATTTTTAGACCATATGCTTCAGTTGTTTTCAAAACATGGTTTCTTTGATTTAAAGATTAAAGCCACGGGTGATATCGATATCGATTACCATCATCTTGTCGAAGATATGGGTATCACATTAGGCCAAGCATTCAAATTAGCATTGGGAGAAAAAGCGGGAATCAAGCGTTATGGTTTTTTTGTTCTCCCTATGGACGAAACATTGGTAACAGTCGCACTTGATTTAAGTAATCGTGCATTTCTTGTTTTCGATGCTCCCCTCTCAATTTCGATGGTTCGAGATTTCAACATTCAATTATTTAAAGAATTTTTTCAGGCCTTTGCTAATGAAGCGGGGTGTAATTTACATATTCGTTTGGAACACGGTCAGGAACCACACCATGTGGCAGAAGCGATGTTCAAGGGTTTTGCAAAAGCTTTAGATCAGGCAACTATTTTAGAACCGAGATTAAATGGCGGAGTTCCCTCTACTAAGGGCACCCTGTCCTCCTAATAGATTTTCATGACAATTGATTGTCACACAGTCGGTGTGGTTGACTATGGGACTGGAAACTTGAGAAGTGTAGTAAAGGCATTTGAATATTTGGGTGCAAGAGTTCGCGTTTTACAAACTCCCGAAGGTCTTGAAGAAATTGATGCCCTCGTCTTCCCCGGGCAAGGAACTTTTGATCAGTGCATGACGGCTTTAAATCAAACTGGCCTTGCATCCGCGATTCGGGAGTGGGTCTCCTCGGGGAAACCATTCCTAGGGGTTTGCTTGGGACTGCAAGTGCTTTTTGAAAAGTCAGAGGAGGGAGAGTTGCCAGGACTAGCCCTGTTCCCTGGATATGTGCAAAAGTTTTCTTTTGAGGGTAATTTAAAGATTCCTCATATGGGTTGGAACTCAGTACAATGGGAAAATGTAAGGCAGCATCCAATTCGAATTGGACTGGAGGATGGAGATCAATTTTATTTCGTTCATAGTTATCATGTGGTTTCCAATGATACCACCCTTTGTTCCTTCACTTCCAGTTACGGATATCCTTTTATTAGTGGAATTGTGCATGAAAATTGTGTGGCTACTCAATTTCATCCTGAAAAAAGTCAGGCAAAAGGTTTGCAAATTTACCGAAATTTCCTTGAAAAGGTAGTTGCGAAATTTACTCCTTAAAGATTTCTACACTTTTAAATACCCCACACAAAATGGACAAAGAAGCTACACTTACTATCGGCGAGAACTCCTATCCCTTAAAAATTGTTGAAGGCACTGAATCTGAGAAAGCGATAGACATTAGCTTACTTCGCAAAGAAAGTAAGTTTATTACTTTTGATGATGGATACGGCAATACCGGATCCTGTGAAAGTAAGGTCACTTTTATTGACGGTGACCAAGGTATCCTTCGTTACCGCGGATACGATATCGCAGATTTAGCGACCCGGTCTAATTTTTTGGAAACTTCCTATCTGGTAATGTACGGCAATTTGCCAACTTCTGTAGAACTCAATTTATTTAGCGAGCGTATAGCAAAGTTTACGCAATTACCGGATGAAGTGGTAACTGCAATTAATTCACAGCCCAAGAACTTACACCCCATGGGTGTATTAGCAGCGGGTTTGCATGCATTGGGCGGTGCCTATCCTCATTTGTGTACAAATGATCGTAAAGCGGATCTAGAGAGTTTTGATGAATCAGCCGCACTAATAATTTCAACTATTCGTACGATTGCTGCGACTAGACATCGTTTTCTTTTAAATGAGCAAGTTCCCGTATTCAATCCGGCTGAAAGTTACTGTAAGAATTTCTTAACCATGATGTTTGCCAAGGACTCGGAGTCACAGGATATTCCAACTTCTGTGATAAATGCTTTGGACTTAATTTTCCTACTTCATGCAGATCATGAGCAAAACTGCTCCACATCAACTTGTAGAATGATAGCATCTGGTGGAGCAAATCCATTTGCTTCACTTGCCGGTGGCGTTTCTGCCCTGTGGGGTCCTTTACATGGTGGAGCGAATATGGCCGTTATTAAAATGCTTAACCAAATTCACGATGCAGGCGATGATGGTAGCCGATTTATTGAGTCTGCAAAGCAGGGTAAAACACGTCTCATGGGCTTCGGTCATCGAGTCTACAGAAATTACGATCCAAGGGCAAAAATACTGAAAGCAGCTTGCGATGACGCTCTCGAAGCACTTGGAGTTTCGAGCCCAATATTAGAAATTGCGAGAAGGTTGGAAGAGGAAGCACTAAAGGATTCTTACTTTGTTGAAAGAAAACTATATCCCAATGTGGATTTTTACAGTGGGATTATATTACAGGCACTTGGCTTCCCTACAGACACATTTACTGTTCTTTTTGCCATTGGCAGATCCCCTGGATGGCTTGCTCATTGGAAAGAGATTGCTGAGACGGGTAAAAAGATTCATCGCCCACGCCAAATTTATCAAGGGTCTCCCCTTCGGTCTTATATTCCCTTAGGGAATAGATAGAAACTACTCGGTTAGCTTCTTTGAGGCTTGCCCTTGCGTAAGTACATCTTCCAAAGATAGGCCTGCGTGTAAACGAATGCCCTTTATTAATAGCCAAAAGGCGTACGCACTCACAACCATACAAGGAAGGCTAATGATGGGAAAACTCCAACCCATCATCTTACCGACCTCATCATTAAATGCTAATTTATCGATTGAAGGTTCAGTTACGACAATTGCGATTGCAAGAAAGTAGTTCAAGCAAGCGCTCAGTATAAAGGTAAGGGCAATTAACCAAGTGCATTTCTTTAATAATTGATTGAAGTCATTTGTAGTGCCTCTCTCTTCTAATGCTCTGTCTACTAAATCCACTTGGATGACATCAGGATTATACAGGAAAAGCTTAACTAATGGCTTCTTTGTTTTTAATGTTAGTACAGTAAGCAATCCGAGAATTCCAGGGAGAGCAGCTTCTTTAATTGCAAACATTGAAACTGTTGCCCCCGGCAAAAGCCCAATTCCTCCGGTCAAAAACGCACTTAATGCCCCAAGTATTGATAAGAAATTCCATTTCTTTCTTCTGCAAAAATCCCAAACCCCGTACCCAATAGGAAAAGAAATTGCCAGTAAGAGCATAACTGATCCTACCAACGTTCCATCCTTCGGAGATTGAAGCAGGTTTTCCAATGAAGGACCAAACCAATCGCCCCCTTTTCGAAGAAATACTATTGGAATAACAAGATTAAACCCTAGATTTAACCACATGCTTTCTTTTTTTGGTTTATTATGATTTGGTAGATTTTGATTCATTATATCTTTCTAAAAAAAACTATAATCTCACATATGTCGCTCATATAATCTTATGCCTAAACAACTGAATATATTAATTTCCGCTGGACCAACAAGAGAATGGATAGACCCCGTTCGGTTTATTTCTAATCCATCTTCGGGTAAAATGGGATATGCTTTGGCTACTAATGCACAACAAAGAAATTATTCAGTTACTCTGGTAAGCGGTCCGGTCCACCTTGAACAACCAAGGGGGGTAAACCTTAAAGAAGTAGAGACTGCAGAACAGATGGGGAAGGTAATATTTGAAAACGCGAAGCATGCTGACATTGTTATAATGTGTGCCGCCGTTTGCGATCATCGACCTCTAGAACAATGGGTGCAGAAAAAGAAAAAAGATACATTTCCTAATGAAATTAAGCTAGTGCCAACTATAGATATTTTAGAAGAACTCGGTGTTCGAAAGAAGGAAAATCAAATGCTTGTCGGATTTGCAGCTGAAACTGAAAATTGCGAAGAGAATGCAAAGACAAAGTTAGTAAAAAAGAACTTAGACTGGATTGCCTTAAATGACGTTTCTCAAGAGGGAATTGGTTTTAATGCAGATTATAACAAAATTACGATGTTATCATCCGAGGGAAAAAAAGTTAAATTTGAATATTCTTCCAAAGAAGTCTTAGCTAATAAGATGCTAAATTTAATAATCAAGTGAAAGCAGGTAAAAGCCCATTAGATAAAGTTCTCGGAAGGCTGGATGATTTAGATGAAGTAAATCTAGGAATACTTGTTCAGCGACTTGCCCGAGAAAGGAAGTTGCTCGAAATAGTCTTTGATGTAATTCGGGACGGAATCTTGGTATTGGATGGAAAAGGCGATATAAGCTATGCAAATATCCAGGGTAAGAAAATAATTGGCTTAAAGGATAATCAAGCAACTCAGGTTTCACTACTCCGTGCCGCACCAGAGATCGCAAGAGCAATTGGAATAGGACATGGGAAAGAAGGGACTCAAGCAGAAGTAATCGTAAGGGAAATGGAGATATCTTATCCGGAACTTCGTTACATTCGAGTATATGCAGTTCCAATTGAAGAGGTCTTTGCCAAGCAGGTAGAAAAAGAAGAAATAGGAATTGCTATTATTATTACAGATATTACCGAAGATAAGGTAAGCCTTGAAGAAAGAATAGAGAGTGAAAGAGTTGCCAGCATTATGGATCTCGCAGCTGGAGTTGCGCATGAATTGGGGAACCCTCTCAATTCCATCCATATTCATTTGCAGGTATTACGCAGAAATTTAGATCTAGAAAGGAAGGATCAGGAAAAGTCAAAAAAATCACTTGTTACCTGTATTAATGAAGTAGAAAGACTAGATGGAATTATAGCTCATTTTCTTAAAGCTATTCGTCCTCAAACTCCAGATTTTAAGAAGATTAATCTATTAACAACAATTGAAGAAACTGTACGACTAAAAAAAGAAGAACTAAGTGCTAAAGGTATTAACATAACTATGGAGGCAGGAGTCCGAGAACCCCTTGTAAATGGTGACTCAGAGCAATTAAAACAAGTTTTTTTTAACATTATTGGTAATGCAATTGAAGCAATAACAACAAAGTCAGAAATCAAAATATTAAGTGGCCTAGAAGATCGTTTTGTATTCGTAAAAATAATTGATCATGGGAGTGGAATAAGTAAGGATGATTTATCTAAGGTTTTTGAACCTTATTATACTACTAAAAAAAGTGGAAACGGGATAGGAATGATGATTGTGCACCGAATTATGAGGGATCATGGCGGAGATGTAGGAATTGACAGTAAGGTAGGAGCGGGAACTATTGTTACCCTACGATTTCCGAGGAATTCCGAACGTAGTAAATTGTTGGAATCAAATTCCGCTGCTGATATAAAATAATAATGAAACCAAATTTACTTATTGTAGATGATGAACAGCATACCCGAGAGGGTTTGGAGCTGGCCTTGGAGGATAAATTTGAAGTTTTTTTAGCATCCAATCCTGAGGAGGCTTTTAATGTAATGGAGACCGAATCTTTAGAGGTGGTACTAACAGATTTAAAAATGGGTAATCATTCCGGAATGACTGTGATTGATCATGCGATCGCACTCAAAAACCAACCTGTATGTATTATGATGACGGCCTATGGTGAGGTTGAGGTCGCAGTTGAGGCAATGAAACGGGGTGCATTTGATTTTCTAACCAAACCTGTAAATTTAGAAAAATTAGATCTCTTAATTAAAAGAGGTATTGATTCTAAAAAATTGCTCAAAGAAAACAAAGATCTCCACTACCGATTGGATAAGAAATTTAGTTTTCAGGGTATTTTAGGTAAGTCGCCAGCATTGGAGTTAGTTCTTGATAAGGTTAAATTAGTCGGTCCTTCCAAAGCTACAGTTCTGTTAACCGGAGATACGGGGACTGGTAAGGAATTAATCGCCCAATCAATTCACCAAAATAGCGACCGTTCACGAGGTCCCTTTGTTCCGGTTCATTGTGCGGCACTTCCTTCCAACCTCCTTGAAAGTGAGTTATTTGGACACGAAAAGGGAGCATTTACGGGTGCTTCAGAAAGAAGAATCGGTCGTTTTGAATCGGCTAATCAAGGTACATTGTTCTTAGACGAAATCGGAGAAATTGATTCTGCTACTCAAGTTAAGCTACTTCGCTTCCTTGAGACTAAATCAATCGAGAGACTTGGAAGTCTAGATACGATAGAAATTGATACGCGCTTAGTTTGTGCCACAAATAAAAATTTACACCAAATGACGCAAAGCGGAGAGTTTAGAGAAGATCTTTACTACCGTCTTAATGTTGTAACTATTGAACTCCCTGCACTGCGTGAACGTGGTGACGATATTAAGTTATTATTAGATCATTTTTTATCCCAATTTTCAGTTGAGAATAATTTTCCTTTACCTCATTTAAATTCCGAGACGATTAATATTTTATCTTCCTATTCTTGGCCTGGAAATATTCGCGAACTAAGAAATTTCTGTGAAAATCTGGTTGTACTCAATCGAGGAGGAGAAATTTCCCCTTATGATTTGGATACACGCTTTTTTTCCGGGTCTTCTGATAAAAGTTCTAATGTTCAAGGCATTGATACCACATTATCGGTTGAGGAAAATGAAAAGAGATTGTTGCGAAATGCTCTTCTACAGTCCGATGGCAATAGGACAAAAGCAGCACAGCTTATGGGAGTTAGCCGACGAACCTTGCACAGAAAACTAGTTCGTTGGCCAGAGTTAGATACTGAATCTAAGTAACTTAAGAATGGCTGCTCGGGCTGGATTCGAACCAGCGACCAAGTGATTAACAGTCACCTGCTCTGCCACTGAGCTACCGAGCAAAGACATCATATTGAATTATACTTGTGCATCTGTCAATCAAGACGAAGCAAATTTTAACGGAATTTCTTAGTTATTTAAAAGTGTTCTTTACTAGAATATACAAAACCCTCTACAAAAAAGACCCCCGCCTAAAAGACGAGGGCCTATGCATATTTATCAACTTTTGTTAGGTCGAAAGGGTCCTCGCCTCGTTAAGCCTACGAGGCGAGGGATTTTACTTTTGTTTCCTGCCCAAAAACAAAAGTATGAATCTTCAAGGCTTTTAAACCTGAAACAAACAAAAAAATCAGAAATCATAAGACATTCCTACGCTCATAGCCCGAGGTTTTCCAACACGGTAACCGTCAGGTAGTACGCTGTGAACATATGTTTCGTCTGTTAAATTCGTAACCTTTGTGAAAACTGTTACTCCCTCGCTGACATCATAAAAAGCAGACCAATCAAGTGAACCATATTTGTTTAGCTCGTTAGTGTTTGCCCCATCAGTGTATGAACTTCCTTGGTAGTGAAAGTTAAGATAAGTGCTAGCTTTATCAAAGACCAAACCCCCGCGTAGGTTCATCATGAAGTCTGGAACATAAGGGAATTCATTACCTGCACTTGCGCCACTAAGGTATCCAGTAGTTGGAGCGGTGGAGGACTCAAACTCCGTATTGGTAAAGGTGAAAGAAGCTGAAACGGGAATTCCAAATCCTCCATCGGTACCTAAGTCTGTAGCAAGCTGAACCTCAAGTCCATCAATGGAACCTTCTCCGATATTTGCTGACCCAAGAACTCCGCTGTTGAGGCTCGATAGAACAAGCATGTCTTTGAGTTGGGTGTTGAAGTAAGCCACTTCAAAGGAAATGTCCGAGAAAACTCCTCTGGCACCAATTTCAAAACTGAGTGATTCTTCCTGATCCAAATTATCAGCAGCGACTGATTCAGCATCTGGGAAAGTATGCCCTTGATGAATCCCGGAGAAAAGCCCCAAGGTATGGGATAGTTCGTAAGTTCCTCCTAAGCCGACTATCACATCGTCTAGTGAGCGAGCGTTTGTACCATTTACATAATCTATGCTTGAGTAACGAATACCAGGCGTAAGGCTGAGTGCCCCAAAATCAATATCGTCGACAATGTAAGCTTCAAAAGCTTCCGCGTCTTTGTATGAATAGTTTGCAGAACCGTCGTCAACAATTTTGGATCGAGTAGTTGTAGTTCCTGCAACGGTTACAGTGTACTTGTCCGTGTAGTATGGATTCTTGTCATAGTCATCTTCAATATAACTAAAGCCGAAGTCGATATCGTTTATCCCGACTTCATAGTCAAAATTGGCCAAAATACCTTTTGATTGATAACTTCTGTCATTACTTTTTACTTCGTAGTATCCATCCGTCTCGCCCTTTAAAACACTAATTAGTGTTGCGTCAGCGAAAACACCCTTACCAACTTTGGTTGTACTTGAAGCGGAAGTTCCAACTTTTGCGAGCTTTAACCAATTACGGTTGAATTCATTCAAGAAAACAGTCGTAGAAAGGGACAGGCTATCGGAAAAATCCTTGTTGTACCTGATGTAATAACGAGTCTGGTCGGAGTCCATATTATCTGTGTCGGTATTTGCATAGCGCTGATATGGATTAGTTGCATAGTCAGCCTTGGAGAGACCTTGGTAGCTGACATCAGCATCCATGTCCATGCGTCCAGCCTTAAACTCAAGGTAATCACCTTCACCAAACTCATAACTGAGCTTGAGCAAAATATCAGTTCTCTCAATAGGTGCGTTTCGGTCCGGCGCACCATTTAGGGACTTCAAAGTATGGAAACCATCAGAGCGATGATCAAACAATTCCAAGAGGTAGCCAAGCTTTCCGCCACCAAAGTCTGTTTTGCCTCCAGAGTACGCATGGGCAACGCGCTCGTTGTCTGTCCCGTAGCTAGCACGCAAATGAGATAGCTGTTGGTTCGGAATTGGTGTGGATAGATAGTTGATCACTCCACCAGTAGTATTGGGACCATGCTTGAGAGAACTTGTTCCCTTCAGGACTTCAAATCCAGCCATCCTTCCCGCTGTCGGCGAATAGTAAGCGGATGGATCAGCATAAGGTGTAGGTGCTGTAGGAATGCCGTCTTCCATCAGAGTTACTTTTGCAGAACGATTTGGATCCACACCTCGAAGACTTATGTTCGGAAAGAATCCATAACCGGTTTCCGGTCTAATGTATACGCCGGGAACCGATCTAAGTATATCGTTAATGTCAGTATAGTAAAACTTTTCCAAGTCTGACTTGCCTAGTATTGAACCAGAACCCTTAAGGCTAGAGACATCGGCCTTCGTTCCAATGACATTGAATGGGGACAACAGATCTTTCTCCCCGTGGTCATCCGCAATAGCGGAAAACATGATTGAGGTCGATGCAAGCATCGAAGCAAGCTTTTGTATTTTCATTTGATTATTTATTTTGTCAGGGTTTGTCTTTCAGTTTTTGTTTATCATCTATATTGAGGGTTGATACTGAGACTCAATCTCATGTGATACTGAGACCCAATCTCAACAAGCGTGACTTGTCAACTTTTTAGTGGTAATTATTTTAATTCTTTCAAGTTGCTTATACTGGGAGACTCATTTTTATATATTCTTTGACTGCTCCTGTGGTGCAATGGATAGCACATTGGTCTCCGGAACCGAAGATCTGGGTTCGACTCCCAGCGGGAGCGCCAGTATTTAGAAATTCTTGTTTTGAATAATCTAACTTATTGAATAAATTTCATTATAATGAACCTTTCCAGCGTTGATCCACTCTCCAAAAAGCTAGAATCCCATAAGGTGTTTACTAATTTGAACACACTTTCTGATTTAAAGTTGTTTATGGAGCACCATATATTCGCGGTTTGGGATTTTATGTCCCTTTTAAAAAAACTTCAGGAAATTTATGTACCGCATGGTTCTCCTTGGGTTCCTAACCCGAATGGCAATGTGGTTCGCTTTATCAACGAAATCGTGATGGAAGAGGAGTCTGATCAGTCTTACGCTAGTAATGGAGAATCCTACAGTAGTCATTTTGAAATTTACTTAGAAGCGATGAATGGAGTGGGAGCCTCCACCAATATTAGCGAGTCTTTTCTCCAAGAAGTCCGTTCGGATGGAATTGAAAAAGCCCTAGATTCTAATCTTGTACCGGAACCATCAAGGGAATTTATGGATTATACTTTTGATTTAATAAAGCGGGGAAAGGGCCATGAAATAGCCGCATCTTTTGCGATCGGCCGAGAGAGTATTGTTCCTGTAATGTTTAAGCGTATACTTGATCAAACAAATATCACCGCAGAACAGGCACCAGTATTCCATTATTATCTCGAAAGGCATGCTCACCTAGATGGAGAACATCATGGGCCAATGGCACTCCGATTACTTGATGACTTGTGTCAAGACGATGACCAGAAAGAAAAGGAGGTAATCCTTGAAGTCGAATCAAGTTTAGAAGCTAGAATCAAACTGTGGGACGGGGTATTGTCTGCTACGACAAATTAATCTTTTTTCACCGCTTCTAGGCTAATTCGATTTCAATTGTAAATTCATCTCTTCCCCCGGGAGGAACATTACGAACCGTTTTATTTTCTGGAGAATTGGGGGGAGACATCCAAGGTTCAACGCAATAATAGGGTGCAGACTCTTTTGTCCAAGTAACAAAGGTAAGTCGTGAACCGTTTTCTGCACCGCCAACCTCGGATATTTTGATGGGTTCCTCTTGATTAAGGAGTGATATTTCCGCCACCGGTTTTTTTAATTCGTAATGAACACGATTAATTAAATTTGGATCTTCCATACTTGAAAATTCTTTGGCTACAGGAATTTTCTTCATTGTTCCTCCTGTTTGGTATTGGAAGACTTGTTTTGCATCAATTTGAATTTGATGATCTTTCAATTGTAAATCTTTGCGCCAAGGTATTTGAAAATAGGGGTGTAATCCGGCTGACCATGGAATTTGCTCACGACCTTCATTTTCTAAAACCAGGCTGATTTGCAAAGAAAGTTCAAGAAAATGATAGATCACCGTAAAGGTGAAATCAAAAGGATAGCATTCTTTTATTGCATCGGACGGCTCAAGTTCAACTTCAAATCCGTGTTGATCCATCGAGCGAACCCGAAAATCTGAGCTCCGAGCAAAGCCGTGCAAGGGCATGGGGAGTGAGGTTTGGCCCGACCTCCAATGATCTTCATTTCCGGCATCATAGCATTTTCCAGCAAAAGGAAATAGGACAGGAATACCTCCATGAGTTTGTTCAAAGTCTGTGGAGTTATTCTCTTCTGGCCAATGAATAATATCGCGAACGGAACCATCGCTCATATTAATATGCCAATTTAAAAGGCGTGCTCCCTTTTCAGGTAAGGCAAGAAAAGTCGATGGGCCCACATCCCACCGTTTAATTTCTTGGTTTTGGTAAATAACACTTTCCATAAGATATCAATTGCCCGTTCTTCGAACTTTGTGCAATGTATTTGTGTAATCAATGTATGCTTTTTACATTGAGAAGATAATACCCATGCTCAAAAATCAAAAATTAATTACTTTTTGTTGTTTTTTACTCTACTTCTCTTTTTTACCAGGATTGGGTTCGGACAAAAATGAAACCGAAACTACGGAACAAAGTCCAAGCACATCTCATTCCGTAAAGATTGCTTATCAAATTCCTATCCGTGATCAAATTGGACCTCCAATACTTGATATTTTAAGAAGAGGCCTCAAGGATGCAATTGCGGCGAATGCGGATATTGTGGTTATTGATATGGATACTCCTGGGGGCGAACTGGGAGTTACTCTTAAAATCATGCAGGAGATCATTGAATCGTTTGATCGATTTGATGGTCCGATTATTACATATGTTAACAGGGAAGCAATTTCCGCGGGAGCTTATATCGCAATTGCTACCAATGAAATTGCGTTTGCACCCTTTGCCCAGATTGGTGCGGCTGAAGCAGTTAGTGGGGGTGGATCTGATATCGATTCATCCATGAAAAGAAAAATAAATTCTTATTTAAAAGCAAAAATACGAAGCTACACTGCAAAACATCGCTATCGTTCACGCGTCATGGCCTCAATGATGGACTCGAATGAAACTCTATTGATTGAAGGTAAACAACCACTTGCCGCGGACGGATCTGTAATTCAAAAAAAGGGAGAACTCCTTACTTTAACCGCAGAAGAAGCAATCAAGAGATATGGTGATCCGCAGCAACCCCTATTAGGAATCGGAATTTATGAAAGCATCGAAAAATTACTAGATGAAAAATGGGGTCCGGGACAATACAGTTTAACCAAAATGGAAATCAATTGGGCGGAGAGTGCCGGGTTATGGCTTAATTCCGTGGGTCCTATTATAATTGGAATTGGTTTGTTGGGTTTGTTTATCGAATTTAAGACACCCGGATTCGGTTTTTTCGGCGTAGCAGGAATTATTTTTGTCCTCATTTTCTTTGCTTCGAAATATGTTTCAGGACTAGCGGGACAGGAGGAAATAATAATTTTTTTGATCGGTGTATCCTTGGTTATTTTAGAAATCTTTTTATTTCCTGGGCTCATTTTCCCCGCCATTATAGGAATTTTTATGATATTCGGTTCAATTTTATGGGCCATGGTCGATATTTGGCCAAACTCTGACATTTCATGGAATTTTGAATTATTTAAACAACCTCTGCTGGACCTCTTTTTAGCAATTGCTATTGCAATTGGTTTAGCCGTCTTACTTTCTCGAATTCTTCCTCATACTTCCATATGGAATAAGTTAATACTAGCAGAGACTGTGGGAAACATGAAGGGACTCAATACCAATTCAATTTCCGTTCAAGAAAAAATTAAAACTGGAAGTGTGGGTTACTCAGTATCCGAACTTTTTCCTACAGGACAAGTTGAGATCGATGGAGTTCGATATGATGCCCGTTCCAGTCTGGGGAAGATTGAAAGGGGTATCAATATTGAGGTGACCGGTTTCAATGATTATGAATTAACAGTTAAAAAATCAGATTAATGGAACCTATTCTTACCGCTCTATTCTTTGGATATTTATTAATTCTTATCGAAGGATTTTTGCCGGGAGGAATCCTAGGACTTGCAGGAGCATTTTGCATCGGGTTAGCGTCTTACTTCGCATATTTGGAATACGGTGGCATGCTGGCACCTACTCTAACCTTCATACTCGGGGCATTGGGCGGTTTATTGATCGTATTTATAGAATTTAAATGGCTTTATAAAAGTAGTTTGGGCAAAAATCTCTTTCTTTCGGGTTCCACAGATGGAATTAGCAACAAGGAATTACCCGGAGAGAAGATAATTGGACAAAAAGGTAAAACCTTAACGGAACACAAACCGGAAGGAATAACTTTGCTCAATGACAAGAATTATGATGCATATTGTGAAGACGGTTTTTTACCGAAGGGGACTGTAATTATGGTAACCGGCATTGATGACTTCCGAATACGTATCAAAAGAATTATTAAATAGAATTTTATTTAAATTCAAACTCACACAAAATCTAACTAATTTAACACAAATAATATTATGACAGACATGATTATATGGATAGGAATCGGCATTGCTCTCATTGCTGGTCTTGTAATTGCATTGATAATGATTTCTTTCTTCAGTACTTGGTTGAAGGCACTCCTGGCAAAAGCACCGGTTGGATTTACAACTCTGCTTGCAATGCGCCTGAGGGGCGTCCCTGTAGGTTTAATTGTCGATGCCAGGGTAACCGCGGTCAAAGCAAGTCTCCCTCTTACTACTGACCAACTGGAAGCTCACTACTTAGCTGAAGGAAATGTGGTGCAAACTGTACAGTCGATTATTGCCGCATCGAAAGCAAATATCACTTTAAATTGGGACCGTGCCTGTGCAATTGATTTGGCAACCAGGGGAACTTCTAAATCGGTCTTGGAAGCTGTCAGAACTTCAATTAATCCGAAGGTAATTGATTGTGTTATCGAAGGTAGAGACACAATTGATGGAGTTGCGAAGGATGGCATTCAAGTAAAAGTGAGAGCTCGTGTAACCGTTCGAAGTAATTTAGATCGTTATGTTGGGAGTGCACAGGAGGAGACGGTAATTGCTAGGGTTGGTGAAAGTATTGTATCTACAATAGGTTCCTCTGAAAATTATAAAGTAGTATTGGAGAATCCAAACTCTATTACAGAGAAAGTACTGGATCGTGGATTAGATCAAGGTACTGCCTTCGAGATATTATCAATTGATATTGCAGATGTGGATCTGGGGGAAAACCGAGGAGCTGCACTTCGTTCTTCACAAGCAGCTGCAGATAAAGAAGTTGCCCAGGCACAGGCTGAGATTCGCAGGGCGGCTGCAGTGGCATTGGAACAAGAAAATGTAGCAAAAGTTCAGGAGATGCAGGCAAAATTAGTAGAGGCGGAAGCTCAAATACCTTTAGCAATGGCGGAAGCTTTCCGTAGCGGTAATTTGGGGGTTATGGATTATTATCGACTACGCAACGTCGAAGCGGACACAGATATGCGCTCCAGTATTTCTAAAGATACAGACTAATTCTTAAAATATGCCTGAAATTAACCTAGATACTCTATTTATAGTAGGGTTAATCTTGGCCTCGCTGATTGGTAAGATTTTTAAGAAAAAAGAACCGACCGATTCAATCGATAAAAATGTTGATTCCGAGACTTCACTTGAAGATGTCTTAAAGGATGCTTGGAAAAAAGCTACTAACCAATCCGAAGAGAAAACGGAAGCACCCCCAACCCTTCCCACTGCATCTTCTCTCAAAATTGCAGAGGTTGAAAAATCTCGTCTTCCTGTTGATCCTATCTCTCCCAAAAGACAGACAATTATTGATCCTGCGTTGAGTAATTCTATTTCTGGTTCCATTTGGGATTCTACAGAGAATAAGCTTAAGAAAAAAAAGCGAGTCGCTTACAAAAACCAACTTTCTTCCAAAGCATCCTTAAGAAGTGCCTTTGTGCTTAGGGAGATTCTAGACCAGCCGGTCTCAATTAGGCGAGAAAATCAATAGGTTACTCTTTAGATTTCTGTACTGATTTTACTTTCTTCATCGCAGTTTTCTTACTGTTAATACTAAGATTTAGTCCTTCCTGCATACAACGGTTGTTCCACTTGCAAGTTTCCTTAAATCCGCATGCGTTTTCGATACATTTTATATTCGCATTCTTCTGACTGTGCTTCTTCAATAGATAATAGAAAATATTGATTAAGAAAAAATTCAATCCTTATTCAGCAGAAGATGTTAGAGAAATTACCAAATCATTCGCTTACTTCGGAAGAAGATAGAGTGAAATATACAGATGGTTCGATTTCGGTTACAATATGGTTTGACGAAGATAATTCAATATTTGCATTCGAGGTTATCTTTGATCTTTTAATGAATGAAGTAGCTTTACTGTACTCAAAAAAATCGCCCTTAAGATTTGTTAATATTGATCATGGGATATCCAAACCGGGTCGAACGGTCAAGCAATCCATTGGTACAGAGAGATTACAGCTGACCTCTGCCCGAGTGAATGAATTTAAAAGAGTTTCTGAAAGCCTGCCAGACAATCAAAGGGAATTCATATTGCAGGTTATGTATTCACTAAAAGGCCAAACATAAAGGCTGGGAAACATGGACAATTTTGTCTAGTGCAGTAAGTTTTGAATCTGTGACTTGTGATTTGTTTAGAGAGAGAACTACTCAGAAAAACTGATTATTCATTTAATTGATCGGAAGTATCTTTGCGAAACGAAAATTGTTTTAGATTTTCTTTCACCGGAGTCAGTCCCTTTTGCTTTAGCCTTTCTTTGTTCTGGGCGATATTAAACCACTCACTAGCCATTGCGGAGACCTGTCTAGGAAATTTTGCGGAAAGGTCGTTCAGTTCGGTTCGGTCGTTTTCGATATCGTAGAGTTCCCATTTTCCACCCTTTGCAGAAACCAGCTTCCACTTACCTTGCCTGAGTGCCCGATCTGTGCCGAAACGAAAATAAAGAGTTTCGTGCTCTCTTCTTTGTTTACCCTTGAAAATGGGGGTTAGTGAACGTCCTTCCAGTGGATCGATAATACGATCTCCAACTTCTTTTGGGTATTTGGCATGACCAAGTTCGAGGAATGTGGCCATAAAGTCAATTAAGTGTGCGGGTTGCCTTGTAATGCTCCCCGCTTCCGTTCTTAAGCCATTTGGCCAGTGGGCGATGAGTGGAGAAGAAATTCCACCCTCGTGTTGGTTCTGTTTATACAACCTAAAAGGAGTATTGCTGGCTTGAGACCAAGACGCATCATAAGTCCAGTAAGAATTAGGATCCCATGGTTTTAGGTTTCTGCCGCGTGTTCTTTCAAAAGGGCATCCACCATTATCTGAACAGAAAAGGAATAATGTATCGTCAAAAACTTTTCTTCTTTTTAGGTCTTCAATTAATCGTCCGATATTTTGATCCACGAGATCTACCATTGCAGCGAATACTTCCATTCTGTCGGCTTCCCATAGCTTTTCTGACTGTTTAATTGAATTCCAGCTAGGTACATGGGGTGCCCTTGGTGAAAGTTTAAATTTGGGGAGAATTATGCTGGTCGATATTTGCTTTGCATATCTTGCATTTCTTAAGTTATCCCACCCACCATCATATTTGCCGCTGTACTTAAGGACATCTTTCTTAGGTGCATGCAACGGGTAATGCGGGGCATTGTAAGCAACATAGAGAAAAAAGGGATTTGATGTTTTCCCGATTTTTCCTTCTCTGATAAAGTCTAAAGCGAAGTCGGTTATTGCATGAGTCGTATAGAAAGGCTTCCCGTTTAAGTTTTTGGGAACTGTCCAGTCCTCTCCATTAAGTCGAAAAGAATTATCTCCAATAAAAAAATTGCAGGCACCTGAAAGGTGGCCCCAATATTTCTGGAAACCAAAGTCAGTTGGTTGTTTACTTAGATGCCATTTGCCAGACATCCAAGTAGAATAACCAGCAGGTTTTAAAACTTCAGCAATCGTTGCACCCCGACTTAGGCTGGCGGAACCTGCTTGGTCGCAGTACACCCCGGTTAATAATGAAACTCTAGATGAATGACATTTTGCAGTATTGTAAAATTGCGAAAATCGTAAGCCACATTTTGCAAGATTATCTAAGTTTGGCGTATCTATTTCGGAGCCGTAGCACCCTAAGTCAGAAAAGCCCAAGTCATCTGCCATGATCAGCACGATATTAGGCCTTTTGGCCGAAATTGATAAATAGACTAAAAAAACAAGGATGGTGAAAATAATTTTCATAAATTCATTTAAATTTAATTAAAACCTACTGAGTCTGGATTTATACTCAGGTCGATCTTTCCATTCTGGAAAAAAATCTCGATATTCGGGAAGCTCAGTCCAAAAAATTCTAGCTGGTTGCGGGAGAACTAATCCACTTTTGTAGTCTTTTCCCTTAACACTTTTTTCAATTGATTTACGAGATGCCACAAGAAATTTTCGTAGGCGGACTACTTGAGGGTGTTGTGGGTGAAATTCATTGTTAGATTCTATTGGATCTGTTGATAGGTTATACAGTTCTATTTTTCTTCCGGTATCTTCCGGTAGAGAAATTATTTTCCAGTCGTTTTCAATTACTGCCATTCGCCCCCGGCTACTGAATATTAGTGGTTTTTCTCTTTTTGAAATTTTCGATTCGAAAAGCGGAGTAAGACTTAAGCCATCTATTGGATTAAGCATGGCAGATTTTGGAATACCGGCAATGTCTGCTATCGTGGGAAATATGTCGACAGATCCTGCTGGATATTTACTAATTTGGCTGTTTTTTATTTTACTTGGCCATTCTATTATTGATGGAACCCGAATACCTCCTTCATACAGACTGCCTTTATAATCTCTTAAGCCTCCGGTGGAGGACGGGTTTATTTTAGGAAGCCCTCCGTTATCACTGGTAAACCAAACTAGTGTATTTTGATCAACTTTCATATCTTTAAGTCCTTTGCGCAGAGTCCCTATGCTTCTATCCATCGCTTTAAGTTCAGCATAGTGAGCCTGAGAATCTTTATCTAGGTTTTTAAATTCTTTCTTATCCTTGTCGAGTGCTATCCAGGGACTATGAGGAGTCCCATACCAAATGACACAGAAGAATGGTTTCCCCCTTTTTGTTTCCTGTTGCATGAATTTTAGTGCTTCATCGACAATTATTTCTGAAGAATCTCCCTTAAATTCTTCGAATTTTCCTTGGCGACTCATAACTGGGTTCAGATCAAAAAAATTGGTAACTGAGAGCCATTTCTCAAAACCGAATACATGAGGTCCATGAGTGTCGGTTCTGAGTATTGGAACACCCGCACCTCGTAGTCCGCACAGGTGCCATTTTCCGAAGTGACCTGTGGAATATCCTTCTTTAAGTAGTGCTTGCGGAAGAGTTTTTTCCTGTTTTCTTAATGCATATCCGTGATCAAACACACCGGTTCGGTCATGGGTCCTGCCGGTCAAGATGGTAGCTCGTGTTGGTGAGCATACTGGACCTCCTGAATAGAATCGGTCGAAGCGTAATCCGCCAGTGGCCATTTTATCTAAATTGGGTGTCTTTAGCACAGGGTGATTGTAATAGCCAGTTTGTCCCCATCCTTGATCATCTGTCATTACAAGAACAAAGTTTGTCTTTCCACCTAGCAACAACAGGGTAGAGAAACACAGAAAGAGTTTGATTATCAACGTTTTCATTTATAATTAAGCGTTCAATTATATTTTATTTGACGATAAGATTACCTTTCATGATTGTCCAGTGTCCAGGAAAGCTACAGAGGAATGGATAATGGCCAGCTTTTTTGGGTGCTTTAAATCGCAGTATTTCACTTTCTCCTTGATTTAGCATTTTTGTATGCACAATTATCTTGTTTGATTTTGGAATGAACTGTCCGTTTTTTGCTGCTATTGGATCTTTGGCCATATTGTTTGCGGCCATACCAACCTCTTCTAGCGAATTTGTTTGTACCAGCACAAAGTTATGCGGTGTGGCGTCAGGGTTTTTAAACTCAAGTCGAATGGGTTGGTTTCTTTTTGCGAATATATCTCCGGTCGAGGACATTTTATATTCTCCAAGATTTGACTTTTCCATAAGTTCAATTGAGTAGAGCATTCTTTCTTTCATGCAGGAAACCTTTACTTTTACTAGACTTTTCTGTCGGTCAAATTTTATGTCTGCTTTTGTTTGTTCCGCTTTTTTTTCATTAATCTTTTGCCTATTTAAAAAAGCGTATAAGAGTGGTTGCTTTTTTTCTAAGTCTTTCGGATTCCAAAATTTTCTCATCGGTGCTGAACCGAGGGAGGTTTTAATGGCGTAACTTAAGTGTTTGTCATTGGGTTTACTAGTTACAACTTTCAGTGCTTCAAATGCATTTTTGGTGCCGATATAACTGCATGCAATGGCAGCTTCTAATCTCACGAGTCCATTTTCATCTTGTGCGGCTTTGTTGAGCATAGCATCCCCACTATCAGTCAATGAATACCAGTGCCTGAGTTGACGTGCAGCCGCTGCCCGCGCGTTGTGATTATCGCATTGAAGTAATTCCGCAAGGAGTTTTATATTAGATTGCTCCACATTCCGATAAGTCCACAATGCTTCTACTTGATGATGTCTGAAGCGTGGATCATTAGG